>Ga0163108_10003703_pt1 | contig 10838 bp, 12 predicted proteins | sample Fk1155metaG_FD_109644 | JGI IMG/M metagenome (GOLD analysis project Ga0163108, IMG submission 109644) | Marine microbial communities from the Central Pacific Ocean - Fk160115 155m metaG | ecosystem: Environmental > Aquatic > Marine > Oceanic > Photic zone | place: The Central Pacific Ocean...
TAATGGAAATTGGTTATGTGAAATAAATTTTACCGGTCCAAAATCTGAAGTTTCTATTACAGGTTGATTATTCGTTCCTTTGAGTGGCATGTTAAAACCCACAATGGAATAACCATTATTTAAAAAGAAAGCAAGAGTATTTTTTTCTAACATAAAATCACCAGCATGACCATGATGATAAATGAGCAATTTATTATTTGACTCATGTGGAATAAAAAAATATGCGATAGAGTTTATTCCATATTCCATTTCAATAGTAATTTTATCTAATTGTTTCAGATTTTTGAGGTTGCTAAAATTATCATCTATGAAGTTTTCTTCTATACTTGTAGGTAGTTCTGTGGGCATTTGGTCTTTCCAAATATATTTAATTAGAGAATCTTTTTTGTAAGTAAGATCCTCTCTAGTCTCAATTCCTATTATTGAACTAATATCAAATTTTTCTAATCTAGTTGAAGTATTGTTAGGTTCATCAGTACTCTCATCAAAGATCGTTTTTTTGACCTGATTCAATTCCTCATAGGGAAAATATTCATACAGTCCGACTACAATTCCATAAGAAAAGGTTACTATTATAATTGGTATCATAATTCCTAGTATTCTCAATCTCATGTTAAATCATCAAAAATTATAATGATTTAAAACCTTCACGTCAATTTCTTTAGTATAATCATAAACTCAATGAAATTAGTTTAGAAACTAAGTAAAAGAATTTTTACGTGAAGTTGATATAGTACACGAAAAAAAGTTCTGTGTGAAAAAGAGGGCCCCATTTAGAGCGTGGTTTCTTTTCCGACAGGGATGGTCATTATATTTTGCTTTTATTCTTGCAGCCGTTAATACCTTAACTGTGACATACTTTCTTGCAGTAGAACAATACCCGGTCCTAGTTGATCTATTCCCAAGTTTTGGTCATTATGTGCTTGTGTGGATTGTGGTAGGAATTCCATTACTTACTTTTGTTGGGTATATTCATTACAGACGTTCTCCTGCATACACATCTGAAGTCGGTCTTACGTGGACAAGTAATCCATATCAAGCTAGAAACCTAATTAATGGAGAACTGAGTCTTAAGCTGAATCAAGCATTACTTAAAATTTTAGTAAAATTATTTCAAAATGAAAAATTTGACCCACAAGAATTTGAGGAAATACTTCGTGTAAAAAAAGAAGTAGAAAAACTAGCCACGGAACGAACACTTTGGAACAAAAAGGATTTTGATAGTATTCATAAACTAGAAGATTTGTAACAGCTTAGTTTTGTAAATGAGTAAAAAAATTAAAGTTGCATTTATCTACAGAGATTCAAATATTTTTCTGTCAGGAAAGCATTTCGATAATGTATATTATCATTTTTTTATGGATGCATTATCTAGAAATCCCAATCTTGAAATAACAAATTTTCCTACACGTAAAAATTTTGATGCATCTATTTTAAAAAATAGATTTGATATAATTCTTTTATTTCAAAATTCCACATTTGGAATGCCTGATAAAATTACTGGTCTGCAGGATCTAGACATTCCAGTAATTGCACGAATTGGAGATCCTCCTGACGCTAAACATTCTATACAATATCATAAAAAATGGAAAATTGATTATTACTTTCACTTTTTCCCTGATTCTTTATTCTACCAATGTTACCCATCACATTTTAAATACAAATGCATAATTTATGGTTTAGAACCTTCATTATACAAAAGTCCTAAACCATTTGAACATAGAATAAAAAATAAAATTTTAAATTCTGGCGCAGTTGGTAACACAAAGTTTTTTTCTAAAACAATTAATCGTTTTAGAAAAAGAAAACAATATGCTTTAGATGGTTATTTTCTTAGAGTAAAATGTAATGAACTTTCATACGTGGATTATACTCCTACACTTCAACATACTTATGTAAATGATAGATATCCCATCTTATTAGAAAAATATAGAGCTGCGATAGCAGCTAGCTCTGATGCACCTACAGCAAAATATTGGGAAATTCCTGCAGCAGGCTGCCTAACTTTTATGGAAATGACTGATTTTAATCAGGGTGAAAAAATTCTTGAATATGTTGATGGTGAATCCGCCATTTTTATTGATATAGATAATTACAAAGAAAAATTTAATGAATATTTATCTGATTTTGACAATCCAAAATGGCAAAAAATTGCTTCTGAAGGTAGAAAAATTGCCATGAATAATTACAATAATGATAAAGCGATCTGTTCTTTAGTAGATTTGATGAAAACTTTAATCTGAATTTTATGTACCCACTAATCAAAAAATTTTATCAAAAATTTTACTATGTATTGTTAAAACGGCATTATTTTGCGTTAACTAGTTCATTAAGGATTTTACCCAATTTTATCATAATTGGGACAGTACGTTCTGGAACCACATCGTTATACTATAATATGTGTGAACATCCATGTATTATTCCAGCAGCGTACGACGAAATAGGATTTTTCGATAGCAATTATCATTTAGGCCTAAGTTGGTACAAATCGATGTTTACTACTAGATCAAAAAAGAATCAAATTCAATCTAAAAATAAATTTTGTATTACTGGGGAGGATACTCCATTTTATATTTGGAACCCATTAGCTGCAAAAAGAATACAAAAATTACTTCCAAATGTAAAAATCATTTCCCAATTGCGAAATCCTATTGATAGAGCCTATTCCAATTATCATCTAGGTGTTAAATATGGTCACGAAAAACTTTCTTTTGAACAAGCTATTGATTTGGAATTAAAAAATTTAGAAAAAGAAACTTCTGATAATTATCGAATAGAGACATTTTCTCGTCCACGTTCCTATATTTCAAAAGGATTGTATGCTAGACAGCTTCAAATTTGGTTTGATCTCTTTCCTAAAGAAAATATTTTGATTACTTCCAATGAAGAAATGGCTTTTAGCCCACAGCATTTTATGAACAAAATATTTGACTTTTTAAACATACCAAAATATGATATAAAAAATCCTCAAAAAAGAAAATCTGAGAATTACCCAAAAATTAAATCAGAAACAAGACTATTTTTATCTAAATTCTTTAAACCTCACAACGAAAAATTATATAGTTTAATTGGGAAGAAATTCGACTGGGATTAATTTTTATTTTTTCTATTTATTAAATATCTACAAATTTAATTTACATGACTGTTATTATGAATTAGCATTTTTTACCATTCTCACAACCCACTAATTTTTTCCATTTAGCATTTCTCTCGTTTTTTTCATTCCTACATTAAATAACATATCGCAAATACTTAGTTCTGGAATAAATTTTCCACATATTTGAGGATATTGCGTAGGGACATAATTTTCATGAATTATTTGAATCTCTCTTTCTGAAAACATTTTTTCTTTTCCTTCAATAATTCTTTTAGAACCAGAACCGTCTCCCGTTAAATATTGCTTAGAATTTAAAACGTCTAAAATATCAAGTATTTCCTGTGTACTTGAACTTTTGATACCTAGTTCTGATTCCATCACAATTTTTACTTTAATTTGCAAAATTTTCATAATGGCATAAATAATCTCCATATTGAAATCTAGAAGATAATCCCATTCTTTTTCGAAAATTTGTTGAAATTGTTTTTTATATTCTGAAAAAAATGGTGCTTTTGAATAGTTGTTACTGATAGAATTCCAATGTTTTTCTTTCCAATTAACTGAATTGTTTATTTTAACTTCTTTAATTGGTAACATTTTATTTTTTTCTAAAACACTGACCCTTAACCATTTAAAACCATCATCGATCTTTATTTTATTTCTTACAACAAAATCTTTTCCTCTTGGAAGTTGATTTGTATCTAATATAACATGGACATCACTTTTTAGAATCTTGTGGAAAAATCCAGGCCACGGCAAATAATTCGGTTGATGGCAAGAAACTATCATTTTAATTCTTTTTCAATTTGTATGCAAAATAATGTGTCATATCACATCCTTGAAAAAATACTCTTATCACATTAATACGAAAAATTGTTGTAAATCCCAGTTCATAAAATTTGTTTTTATAAAAATCTAATAAAAATTCAATTTTCATGTCACTTGTATTTGTTGTTTTATAAAACTCGTTTCTTCTTTTCACCCATAATGGATTTTCCATATAATCAAAAGGTTTTCTATTAACATTAAATATAATTAAAACATCGTTTTGGCATAATTTATGAAAATTTTCTAATACTTCAAAGTGTTCACAATAGACATCACTATCTCTTTGCATATTCCCAAAAACATTCATTGGATTATCGATTAGAATTAGATCAAATTTATGCAATCCATCTTCAGTTTTTAACATAGATATTGAATCTCTAATCTTTACTACCGCATTTGGTATATTTTCTTTTAATTTATTTTTCCATTTTGGATCAATCTCCCAAATTTCAATACCTTTTACTTTTTCTCCAAATTTTTTTGTTTGCCATGTTCCATCTCTTCCAAAAAGTTCTATTGCATTCAGTTTTGAAAAATCTATTCCTTTTATCTCAAGTTTAGTCATTAATTCGTTTGTTGCTTCATGCCATCTTTCTTTAATTTGTTCATTCATTTCTACAGTTTAACTATAACGTAATTTAAAATATCTATATACATGGAACATTTTTCAATATTTCATCGATGATAAAACATGATAATGGACCTACAGTGATACTTCTGTTAGGATTTGATTGTGATAGACCTAGAGACGCTTTCATTTTTTCTAAAGAAGGCTCTGAAATGGCAGAAAGAAAATCAAATTCAATAATACAAATTTCTAATGTGTTAAATGAACTAAAATTGCCTAGAACTTTCTTTGTATGTGGTAATTTTCTTAAAAGTATGAGTTACAAATATGGTTCTAAAAAATTAAAACAATCTTTTGATGTTGATAATAAACTGGTTGAGATCGCTGATCATAGTTACTCACATAATGTTTTGAAATCCGTTACTACACGTCCAGATAAAATACCTATGACCCCAGAAAAAGTATTTGAAGAGTATCAACTTAATACCAAAATTTTTGATGACATTTTTGGCATATCAGATTATCATAGAGGTTATAGAACTCCATTAGGACATTACAAAGGGTTAAGTGGAATGAATAATCTTTTAGAAAAAATGAAACAAGTTGGTGTTAAATATATCAGTTCAGACTTACGTGGACCTAATGATTCAATTAATGCACCATTAACAAATTTAGACGGAACGCCTCGTCAGCCTTATTGGTATGAAAATGGTCTCTTAGAAATTCCATCGATGGGTTGGCAAGACGTAGTTTTTTCACCATACGTTTCCCACGTATCTAAATTTGAAAATGTTCCGCAAAATGCTCCGTTTACATACGAAGAAATAATCGAATATTATAAAAGTCAAATTCTCAATGCAAAAAAAATAGCTGACGATTCTGGCAAACATTATTTCTTTGGATTATGTCAACATCCTTATGACAATAGTTTTTATTTTAATGAAGGAAGATTTTTTATTGATTTAAAGAAAATTCTCCAAGAGGTCGGTGGAACTTTCTCTAGTTATGATGAGGTAGATAATTATTTTAAACAGCAGGAAACGTTCTAGTTATTATAAAATTGAATGGTAACTTGAATTTGTCTGATATATGCGGTTTTACTTATGATCATTATGGGAAGACATTAAAAAAAATTAAAGAGAAAAGAAAATTTGCCACATTTCGTAAAAATTCTGATCATGATGTGATTTTACGGCATGATATAGACTGTTCTTTAAAAGCTGCATTGAAAATGGCAAAAATAGAAGATGATCTAGATGTAACATCTACTTATTTTATTTTACTTACTTCTGAATTTTATAATCCTTTTAATGTCGAATCATCAAGACTTATTCAAGGTATTTTAAAACTAGGACATAAACTTGGATTACATTATGATGAATCATTCATACTCCAAAATTCTTTAGATCCAACTGAAACAATTGAAAAACAATTAGGCATACTTAATCATCATTTTGATACTTCTATTGAATCTGTTTCTGCCCATGAATCTATTGGATATCCTCCACAAATGCAAATTGTTTTGCCTAAAGGAGTAGAAAATGCCTATTCTGAAAAATTTACTGTTCAAAGAAAATACATCAGTGATAGCGCAATGTATTGGAGGGAAGGTTGCTTTTGTAAGAATTATTTGAATTATGAGAAATTACAAATTCTAATCCATCCAATGTGGTGGCATCAAAACAAAAAATCTAGAAGTGAAATTATGAACTCATTTCTAAATGGTGAATATGATGAATATTCATCAGTTGTTACAGCGGCAACTGAAAAACATGAAAGACATGCGTATAACTGTCAACATAAAATTGATGATTAATATGAATAGTGAAAATTCAGATGATGAAAAATTATTAGAGAGACTAACTCCTGAACAAGGGCATCAATTTCACTCAAAACGCTTAGAAGACAAAAAAAGAACATACAATCGTTTAAAATATTCAAAGTCTGTAAAGTGATAACTTAATGAAAATACTTGTTAGTGGTGCATTAGGAAACATAGGAACTATTTTATGCAATAAATTACAACAAGACAACATTCCATTTATTGGTCTAGATGTTGCTAGTCAAGATTTCACCGACGATGTTTTTTTTCAGTTAGACATCACGAATAAAAGTGATTTGCATGAAAAAAAATCAGTTTTTAATGAAGTTGACACATTAATTCATTTAGTAAGCAAAATTGATGCTGGTGCAGATATAACAAACACTGGGATAGAAAGTATTAATGTAAATGTTAAAGGTACTTTAAACTTGTTAGAACATCTTCCTAATTTGAAGAATATTTTGTTTACAAGTACCTATATGGTATATGGTATACCTAAACAAAATCCTGTAATGGAGAATCATATACAAGAACCTTATACTGTTTATGGAACAAGCAAGCTTGTTACTGAAAAATATCTTCAGGTTTATGCGCAAGAAAAAGGAATTAATCTTACTATTTTTAGATATATGGGAATTTACGGTTTAATGTCACATTATGCGAATCAAGCAATTCCTATTTTTATAAAATTAATTGCAGCTGAAAAAAATCCAATAATCTATGGAAATGGTTTGCAACGCAGAAATCATCTTTTCATTGATGATGCAATAGACGCAATTTTAGTTTGGATAAATAATAAAAATTCAGGTATATTCAATATTGGTGGTATAGATTCACCAACTAATCTGGATTTAATCTCCATCATTAATGAAAAAATGAATAAAAAGATAAAACCTATTTTCAAAGAGTCTCAACAATATGATTTTATTACCGATATTTCACGAGCAGATACAGTTTTACATTTTCAGCCAAAAACCAGAATAAAGGATGGATTAAGTAACACAATAGAAAGATTTTTGGAGTAAGAATATTCTTGACTTTTAAAATTGCCAAAAAAAATTTTTTAATTACAGGAGGAACGGGTCAAATAGGCTCATTTTTAACGGAGAAATTACTAGCGAATGAAGCAAATGTAACGGTTATTGGTCGTAACATTGACAATCTTAAAGAAATCAAATATTTGGTTGACACTAAAAAAATTAAATTTATTGAATGTGATCTTACTAATGAAAATAGAATTAAAACAATTGGTCCGTTACTTCAAAATGTTGATTTTTTGGTTCACTTAAGTTCTGAATTAAAATTTTCTGAACCCAAGTCAATATCTAGTGCACATCATACAGTAGAACTTGATGCCAAGGGTACTATTTTGTTATTGCAACAATTGAAACAATTACAGGGTATCTTATTTACTAGTAGTGTTGCAGTATATGGAAAACCATTCTATATGCCAACAGATGAATTATGTCCAATTAGACCAATTTCATTTTATGGGTGTGGTAAATTTGCTACCGAAAAATACTTAAAATTACATAGCGGCAACAACGACATTCCTTTAACAATTTTAAGAGTTTCTACAGTTTATGGCCAACGAAATCGTTCAGATCAAATGATACCTATTTTTACAAGAAAAGCTTTGCGTAATGAACCAATTAAATTATACGGAAACAGTTCACGTGACTTTATCCATATTTCTGATGTGATAGAAGCAATAATGAGTGCCATTAAACTCAATCAAAATAATCTATTTAATATAGGTACAGGAATAAAACTTTCAAATCATTTCATTTTAAAAAAAATAATTGAGATTACGAAATCTCAAAGTGAAATTTTACGTTTAGAAAAATCTAAAGATGAACAATACGATTTCATTACAGATATTTCAAAAGCTACTGCAAAACTTGGTGTTAATCCTAAAGTTTCAATTGAAAGAGGTTTGGTTGATGAAATATCATGGCATAATAGATTCATCAAAACAATTAAAAAAACTGATAGTCGTTTAAAACATTCAAAGTTAGCAGCGCAAAAATTTTCAAATAATTCTAGAATATATTCAATGGGCAAATCATTTTATCGCACTTTTTTTAAAATATATCCTAATTCAATTCATACATTACCAGATTTTATAATTTTTGCAGAAGGAAGATGCGGAACAACTTCTTTGTATGAAGGAATAGTAGAACATCCAAATGTACACCGTGCATTACAAAAAGAAACATATTTTTTTGATGCAGAATTTCAACGAGGTGTTGGTTGGTATAAACATCATTTTCCTTTTGTTTGGAAAAAATACCTGTCAACTAAGATCCAAGGAAAAAAATTTTTGACTGGTGAGGCAACTCCTCGCTATTGCATACATCCTTATGCTCCTAAACGTGCCTACGAATTAATTCCTAAGGTTAAATTAATTGCATTACTCAGAAATCCAATTGACAAAGCATTATCGACTTATCACTTTCAAGTAACAAATGGGCGAGAAAGCCTATCTTTTGAAGATGGTCTGAAAGAGGAGGAATCTAGAATTGGCGGTGAGATGGAAAAGATGGAAAAAGATGAAAATTATTACAGCGCTAATTTTTTTCGGTATTCTTATCTTACTAGAGGAATTTACATTAATGGGTTAAAAAAATGGATGAATGCATTTCCCAGGGATCAATTCTTTTTTCAAGATAGCGAGAATTTTTTTAAAAATCCATCAACCACTTTAAATCAAATATACGAATTTCTTAATTTGCCAAAATTTCAGACTAAACAACATCTGAATTATAATTCAATAAAATATCCTTCGATGAAACCAGAAACAAGAAAACTACTTATTGAACACTTTAAACCTTACAATGAAAAACTATACAAGCTTATTGGGAAAAGTTTTGACTGGGACAAATAATTTGTTCTTTTTAATCCACAGTTTCTCTTTTAATTATTAAGGCGCAGGGAAGATTTTTTTTTAATTTTATTAATGCCCAATCACATTCTTTTTTCCAAGTTTTTTCTGTAAGAACTCGATTTTCTAAACCTGTTAAATCCAACAAATGGGGTTGAATTTCACCGATTTTTTTATGCTCTGGTGCATCATTATTCAAAAAACCTCTCCATCCAATAAGGAATATCATTGGAATTCTATACAGTTGAACTAACGAAGTAATTGTACTTAGAGAATTTGCAAATCCTGCATTTTGCATAAATACTAGTGTGGGGCATTTTGACAAGATCATTCCTGTAGCAATTCCAATTGCTTCTTCTTCTCTGTTTGCAATGATAATTTTTTCTTTTTTTAATCCCTCATCAATGAAATATTTCATTGTTGAATCGGGTACCCCAATGTAATATTGAATTTGTTTTTTTAATAAATAGTTGAATATTTGTCTCTGCACTAATTCTTTCAATTGATATAACCCATTTTTTTAAGTTCTTCCTCAATCTTTCCTTCTCGTGATTTGTGTTCATACATTTCTTGTAATCTAAAGATATCTTCCATTTCTGACATATCTTGTTTGACATCACTTATTTTTTCAGCTGAATACATTTCATTAAGTAATTTTAACATTGATGCATGTGATGCTCTCAAAGTTTGATTAGCATAAATTACCATTTTAATATTATGTGAAATTAAATCTGAAATTTTAACTGAATCATATGTTGTAGGTATCACAACTATTGGGATACCACCTTTCCAATTATCAGCGAAATCAAAAATTTCATCAGATGATTTTTGTTTCGAATGAATTAGAATTGCATCTGCCCCAGCCCTTTCATATGCTGATGCTCTCTGTATCGCTTCTTTCATTCCCTTTCCTGAAATTAGTGCCTCAATTCTTGCAATAATCATAAAATCTTTGTTCTGTTTTGCCTGTTTCGCTGCCAAAATTTTTGCAACAAATTCTTTTTCTGGCAATAACTCATTTTTACCATTTTCTAACAGACTATTTTCTTTTGGGAAAATTTTATCTTCAATAGATACTGCAGCAACACCCGAATTTTCATATTTTTTTACCAAACGTGCTACATTTGATGGTCCACCATATCCTGTATCACAATCTGCAATTATTGGAATATTACACGATTCAACCATTCTTGTTGTTGCATCAAGAAATTCTGTCATAGTCAAAATACTTGCATCAGGAAGCGCATGTGTAGCAGATATAGCAAAACTTCCAGCCCACACTGCGTCGAATCCTACATTTTCAACTAATTTCGCGGACATTGCATCAAAAGCTCCACCAACTTTAACAATTCCTTTTTTTTCTATGCAGTTTTTTAATAATACAGAATTAGACAATTATCAATTTCTAAATTTTAAACCAAGTATTAAAAACATCCTAATAATTTTATAATTTAGTATGTATACAATCAAGCAACCAAACCAAATTTTATTTGGATATAATTCTGCACAAAAATTTCAATTTCCAAAAAATTGTTTGTTGATTACATCAAAAGGTGCTAAAGAGCGTAATTGGCTGAATTATATTAATTTAGAAAATATGGAAATTTTTGATCAGGTTGAAAACAATCCTTCCATTAAA
>Ga0163108_10003704_pt1 | contig 10835 bp, 10 predicted proteins | sample Fk1155metaG_FD_109644 | JGI IMG/M metagenome (GOLD analysis project Ga0163108, IMG submission 109644) | Marine microbial communities from the Central Pacific Ocean - Fk160115 155m metaG | ecosystem: Environmental > Aquatic > Marine > Oceanic > Photic zone | place: The Central Pacific Ocean...
AAAAAAGAGTGCGTCGGCATCTATTCAGAGGGGCGCATTGAATACTCGGAGTCGAGTATAGAACCAACCCACACATGGGGATACTCCCCTCATTTCGCAGGCAAGAAGATTGAGTACGCTCAGATATATTGCAATGGCAAATCCTTGTCGGAGGTCTGCCCTGAAGAACTAAGGGGCGATTGGGATAGGATTTCTTTAAAATTAAAATCATTCTTGCGCTCGTTCAAGGAGGCGCAAATATCTTTGGATGACCATTGCTTTTTTCACTTGGTTCCCGAGAGGTTCTTGTTGGAATTTTGCGAGCTTAAAAATCAAATAACTCAATCGGTATTTGACCGCTATCCCAAACCAGCAAATTATAATTTGTTGGCGGATATCGTTGCCATGACTCACGAGGTTGGTTTACAGGGTTTAAACATAAACCAGAGTGCGATTCGTGATGACTTGGCTTCGACTCAAGCAAGAACCCTTTGGAAGAGGCTTCCGATGCTGGAGTCTTGTGTAAAATACAATCCCTTCGGCACCAAGACAGGCAGGTTGACCACCCATAAAAACAGCTTTCCGATTCTCACCCTCAACAAAGAGTATCGCAAAATTCTTGCCCCCACAAACGACTGGTTTGTCGAGATTGATTTCAACGCAGCGGAGCTTCGAACACTGCTTGCCTTGTCGGGTAAGAATCAACCAGAAGAAGATATACATGAGTGGAATATATCAAATATTTTTGGACTCACAACCACGAGAGAGGAAGCTAAGAAGCGGGTGTTTTCATGGCTGTATAATCCCGACTCTGATGACCAACTGTTAAGTCGTGCTTACAACCGACAGGCTGTGATGCAGAAATATTTTAATGGTAACGAGGTCTGGACAAGTTTTGATAGGGTAATCCCTGCCGACCAGTTTCATGCCCTCAATTATATCATTCAGAGTACCACAAGTGACATTTTCTTAGAGAGGGCAGTGGAAATATGGAAATATTTGAGAGGCAAGAAGTCGTCCATTTCACTACTTATACATGACAGCTTACTTTTAGACTTGTGCGACGAAGAGAGAGCATTGCTTCCAGAAATTTTAAATATTTTTTCCGATACACCATATGGGAAGTACCGTGTTGGAGTTCGGGCAGGTAAAAATTTTGGGGAAATGAAGGAGCTAAGGTGAATATTGTGGGACTAGGACAGGCAGGGTGCGCCGTTGCAGATTCTTTTTCTAAGTATCCGCAGTATAACACATATCGTCTTGATAGTGGGCTCAAGCGCACCGCTACAACTTGCCCTATTCCCAAGAATGATTCGCACGAAGCATACGATAAAAACTCACCCCGCTTGAAGACTTTTATTTCGGAGATGAATGATTCCAAGGAAGTTCTTTTTATCATGGCTGGCTCTGGAGCCGTCACCGGGGCATCTTTGCGGGTCTTGCAAGAGTTAAACGAGAGGTTTGCGATTCATGTTTTGTATATTAAGCCTGACTCGTCTTTATTGAATGGGCTGGGCTATTTACAGGACCGCCTGTGCTACAGGGTGTTACAAGAGTACGCTCGTTCTGGTGTCTTTGAGAGTATCTGCCTTGTTAGCAACCCTCACATGGAAGAGGTGATGGGCGAGGTGCCGGTCATCGGATATTATGATCAGCTTAACGATTTGTTGTCTTCTGTGCTGCACATGATTAATGTTTTTAAGCACACCGAGTCGGTAATTGAGACAAGTGGCGAACTTGCAGAACATGTTCGCATCTATACCATCGGAACTCTGGATATCGAGTCTGGTGAACAAAAATTATTTTTTCCCCTTAACAAGATTTCCGATAAGTGTTATTATTATGGTATCAAGAAAGAAGACTTAGAGAATGACGGCAAACTTTTTCGAAGAATTAAAGACCAAGTGCGAGGTTTCTCCGCAGAAGAAACAAGCGTTTCGTATTCAATTCATTCGACAACCTATGGAGAAAATTTTGTGTACTTCGCAGCGTATTCTCCAGCAATTCAAATTTTTCCAGAAAAAGTGCTTGACATTTAAGTCGGAGCATGTTATATTGGAAAGACAATAAAGGAGAAGAGAGAAATGAAAAAACTACTAACAACAACAGCCTTGGTGCTCGGCTTGTGTGTCGCTGCACCACAAGATGCTGAAGCACATTCCGCTCACAGTACCGTGGGTGTTACAGTACAGCTTGGCTGGGTCTGGGTGCCTGCACATTGGGCTCATGGAAGACATTATCGTGGAGCTTGGAAGCTTCGTAGCGCCCCTATTCATAGGCATCGTTCGCATCTTTCCCGCCACGAGCAACCACACCGCCACGCTCATCGGACTACCAGTCACCGGAGCAGCCACCGTCACAATTCGCATCGGACTCGGACTCATCGCCGGGTACGATAAAAAAAATAAAAAAAATACTTGACAAGACTCGAAAAGAGTGTTATATTAGGTGTACATTAAAACTCAAACAAAGAGAGGATATCTGGTGAGAGCATACACAGGAACATTTGTAAAGAGCGATGGGAAGAACAGGACGATGAACTTTGTTCGTCTGAATGACCTTCCACAACAGTTTCTTGATACTAAAACTGCTGGCGGCGTTGGTCCAAAGCTATCAGAAGGTCAGGAAGTTGTCTGGGATTTGGAGCGTAATGCGTTTCGGGTCTTCAATTGGACCACAACCGTGGGAGATGTGGCAGAGGAAACTGTGCCAGAATCGACCATTATTTGAAGCCAGATGCTTGGGAAATTTGCCAAGCATACTTTAGGGTAATTTACCCAAAACAAACTAGGAGGAAGTAAAAATGGCTATTGACATGAAGAAGATGCGAGCGAAACTCGCAGCAACGCAAAACCGGGGAAGTGCACGAACCTCGGCATTCTGGCGTCCACAGGACGGTGACCAGACGATTCGAATCGTGCCCACAGCGGACGGTGATCCCTTTAAGGAGTACTGGTTCCACTATAACCTCGGCAAGAACGCCGGGTTTTTGAGTCCAAAGAAGAACTTTGGTGACGATGACCCGTTGGATTCTTTTGTTCGCCAACTCTTTAATGAGGGCACGGACGAGAGCATCAAGATGGCGAAGAACCTCATGGCTCGCCAGCGATTCTTTGCTCCCGTCATCGTGCGTGGAGAGGAGAACCGGGGCGTCCGAATCTGGGGCTTTGGGAAGACTGTTTATGAGCAGCTTCTTCAGCTTGTGCTCAATCCTGAGTACGGCGACATCACCGATGTCGAAGCGGGTACAGACCTTCAGCTTAACTACGGTAAGCCTGCTGGGGCGCAGTTCCCACAGACTAAGCTGATGCCGTCCCGTAGGACTACGGCGATCTGCCCTGACATTTCGTCAGAAGAGTGTGCAGAGCTTCTGGAAAGTATTCCAGACTTCAACACCCTCTTTGAGCGCAAGTCGTCAGAAGATGTCCAGCGTATGTTGGATGAGTATCTGTCCGACGATGAATCGGCAGAGGAGCTTTCTAGTGAAACTTCCCAGTATGGGAACAGTTCCACCACGGGCTCGTCTAGTAGTGTTGAGCAGGCTTTCAGCGACCTGCTTGCATAAGAATAATTGAGTTGTATCCGCAGGGGGGCACGGGATTACAGGTGCCCCAACTTTAAAAATAAAAAGGAATTTTTTTGATTATGGCAAACACAAAGATCGTCCCAAAGACGGGACAAACAGTAAGCGTACATTATGTTGGTACTCTTCCTGACGGAACTGAATTTGATAGCTCACGCACTCGTGGCGAGCCTATTTCTTTTCAGTTGGGGTCGGGGCAACTAATTGCGGGATTTGATACTGCTGTCAATGACATGACAGTAGGTGAAACTAGGCAGGTGGTTGTGGAACCTGCGGATGCTTATGGGGAGCACAACCCAGAGCTTATACAGGAAGTCCCACAGGCTGCTTTCCCACCCGATTTTGAATTTCAGGTAGGTGGAGTAGTTCAGGGGGCAAACCCTCTTGGACAGCCTGTATTTGCGACCGTGCAAGGCGTCGGAGAAGCAGATGTTACTTTGGATATGAATCACCCACTGTCGGGTAAGACTCTGACCTTTGACATTGAGCTTCTTTCCGTTAATGAGGAAGAAGCCGAAGCTGAAGCCACGCCAGAAACCACTACTGAAGAGTAGTGAACTCCGCAGGGGGGCATGGGATACAGATGCCCCAAACAAACCGTGTTACTCGACACACACATACACAGGAGGTATATTATGAGTAATGATAAGAGAAATGCGTATGAATTACGCACCGACTTGCTAGGAATGGCAATCGGAATCCTTGAGAGCCGCAATGAGCGACAAGAAAGCAATGAACATTTTCTTGCAGAGAATGACGGAGGCTACAAGCGTAAGCCTATCAATCCCTATGAAACAGAGGATGTTCTCGATGTTGCCGAAAAGCTCTACCAGTTTGTCCAAACTAAGTAGAGGCTGAGTAAGTCCCACAGGGAGGCACGGGGTTATCTGGTGTCTCGTTTTTTACATTTTACGGAGGCTCAAGTGGCTAGGAAAAAGCAGAAAGAACAAGCAGGAAGACTTTCCATCGCTGATATGCGGAAGTTGGTTAATAAATCTGCTGGGCGAGAGGTAGCCTATAACCTTACAGACGACAACCCCACACAAGTTAAGGAATGGATTCCCACCGGCTCACGCTGGCTGGATAGCATCATATGTAGGGGTCAACTTGCTGGTATTCCAGTGGGCAAGGTTTCAGAAATTGCAGGGCTTCAATCAACAGGGAAGTCTTACATGGCTGCACAGGTAGCAGCAAATGCCCAGAAGATGGGGATTGATGTTGTTTATTTTGATGCAGAATCGGCGATTGACCCCTCTTTCTTGGAGGCGGCAGGCTGCGATATTGAAAAAGTATTGTATGTTCAAGCCGAGTCGGTTGAGTTTGTCTTAGAAACAATAGAATCTCTCTTAGCGAACGCAGATAATAAAATTTTATTTATTTGGGATAGCTTGGCACTTACCCCAAGCGTTTCTGATGTTGAGGGTGATTTCAATCCTTTGAGTTCTATGGCTGTGAAGCCACGAATTCTCTCAAAGGGCATGGCGAAATTGGTACAACCAATCGCAAATGCCGGGGCTACACTCTTGGTATTGAATCAGCTTAAGACAAATATTACGAGCAATGTAGCAGAAGCAATGACCACTCCGTACTTCACGCCGGGTGGTAAAGCAATGCATTATACTTATAGCTTGCGGGTATGGCTGACCGGGCGAAAGGCAAAGGCTTCTTTTATTACGGATGAGCGAGGATATCGCATCGGCTCCGAAGTGAAGGTCAAGTTGGAAAAGTCACGCTTTGGTACACAAGGACGCCAGTGTGCATTTAAAATCTTGTGGGGCGAGTCCGTTGGTGTGCAGGATGAGGAAAGTTGGTTAGAGGCTGTCAAGGGTTCTGAACATTTGACCAATAGCGGTGCGTGGTACACTCTCCATTACGCTGATGGTACTTCAGAAAAGTTTCAATCTGCAACATGGAATGAGAAGCTGGAAAATAAAAAGTTTCGTGCAAGGGTTTTGGAGTTGATGGATAACGAAATTATTCTTCGCTTCCAAAATCGTGAAGGGAACGCCAGTGATTTTTATGAAGTGGACCCGCAAGAGGGAGGTGAGGAAACTAACGCTTAAGTTTAGTGTTTTTTCCTTGACACCAGCCCCCCCTTGTAGTATACTATAGAAAACAAGGGGGGGTTTTCCCCCCTGTATAGTCTTAGAGGTTGAGAGTGTGTAAAGAAATCCGTTGTCTTAAAATGGCAGCTAGGGCGGCAGAACAATCGGGGCACGATGTGTTTCGGCATGGAGCAGTGCTGATTAAGGGCGGCTCGGTTCTTAACATCTCTTCGAATAGCGACAACCACACTTCATTCGGACAGAGATTCCGCCATGAGCCCGGTCGAGCGACACACCACGCCGAGACTGCATGTGTCCTTGGGCTTGATAAGTCTACTACGCACGGCTCCACCATCTATGTTGCAAGAGTTAATAAAGAGGGCGAGTGGAAGATGAGCAAGCCCTGTTCAATGTGCCACGAGGTTATGCTCTTTGTTGGCATTAAAAAGGTTGTTTATACGATTGGCCCCAGCGAGTGGGGAATTTATAAAATTTCGGAGGATATGAATGAAGCGTCTGTTGGTTATTGATGCTCTGAACATGTATTTCAGGGCGTATATTGTAGACCCATCTTTGTCTACCAACGGGCAACCGATTGGCGGCATCAAGGGTTTCTTAAAGATTCTGCAAAAGCTAACTCGGGAGACAAAGCCCGACCAGATTATAGTTTGTTGGGACGGCGCAGGCGGTTCCCAGAAACGAAAGACTATTGTTAAAGATTATAAGGCGGGCAGAAAGCCTATCCGCCTTAATAGGAATATTCGAAACCTGACCGAGAGTGAGGAAGTAGACAACAAAATTTGGCAGCAGACTCGCCTGTTTGAATACCTCAACTCAACCCCCATTATTCAGTTGATGCTCCCTGCTGTTGAAGCAGACGATATCATTTCACATGTTGTAAACCAGACGAGATATAGGGGCTGGCAAAAGGTTATTGTTTCAAGCGACAAGGATTTCTTTCAGTTGTGCGATGATGAAACGGTGGTGTTCCGCCCGATTCAGAAGCAGGTGCTTAATAAAAATTCGATTGTTGAGCAGTTCGGAATCCACCCTACAAACTTTGCCCTTGCACGGGCTATTGCTGGTGATAAATCAGATAACCTACCCGGCGTCGGGGGCGCAGGCTTGGCTACTATTGCTAAACGATTCCCTTTCATGGTCGGTGAAGAAACGGTTACGATTGACCAGATATTTGAGGCTTGTGCTGAGGTCGAAAAACCCTTGAAGATCCATGAAAATATTCTGGAGAACCTTGAGAGGGTTGAAACAAATTATAAGATGATGCAGCTTTATTCTCCCATCATTTCACCACAGGGAAAAGAAAAAATTAATTACGCTCTCGACAACTACGGATTCGAATTTAATAAAACTGAGATCCGGAAGATGATGATTCAGGATGGTTTTGGGCAGGGGAATTGGGATACACTTTTTCAAATTTTCAATAAAATTTCGATTGACAATGCCCGATGAATGTGTTACTATATAAGAGCTTGGCTTAAGGATTAAAAACATGGCAGAAGAAAAGGCAGATTTTTCACATTACGGTTCCAAATTTCAAGAAGGGCTTGTACAACTTATCTTGGATGACCGTGTGTTCGCTGATCAAATTAGTGAGGTGTTGGACCTCAGCTTTCTTGAGTTAAAATATCTTCGTATCTTTGCAGGCAAGATTTTCGGCTATCGTGAAAAATATGATATGCACCCTTCACGGGAAACGATGGCGACCATCCTTCGGGCAGAGCTTGATGGTGAAAACGATGTGATAAAAAAGCAGGTAAGAGATTATTATGCTAAGATTTATGCAAACACTTTCCCTGTCGATGGTGCACCACACATCAAAGAGGTATCCCTTGACTTCTGCCGCAAGCAAAAACTCAAGGGTGCAATGGTCAAGTGTGTTAGCTTAATTAAAACTTCAAGCTACGACGAAATTAGTAAAACTATTAATGATGCTCTCTTGCTGGGCTCGGATAATGACTATGGGTATGACTATCTTCTGGACTTTGAGCGCCGCTTTGAATTAAAAGCACGCAATCCTGTATCCACCGGGTGGAACCAAATAGATGTGCTGTGCCGTGGTGGACTCGGGGCGGGGGAGCTAGGAGTCTGCATCGCACCCACAGGTGCGGGGAAATCCATGGCTCTGGTTCACTTGGGGGCGCAGGCGGTGCTGGAGGGTAAAACAGTTGTACACTATACACTGGAGTTGGCTGATGTGGTTGTTGCAACTCGATATGATAGTTGCATCACCGGAGTTCCCTTGGATAACACCATCGCCAATAAAGAAAAGATTTACGATGCCATCCAAGAGGTCGAAGGAAGGCTGATTGTTAAAGAGTATCCTACCAAGTCCGCTTCGACCAGCACTATAAAAAATCATCTGGAAAGACTACAGCGACGAGGGATCAATGTTGGAATGATACTCGTAGATTATGCCGATTTATTGCGCCCTGTTGATAAACAGAAGGAGAAAAGAAATGAACTGGAATCTATTTATGAAGAGCTAAGAGGCATGGCACAAATGTTTGAATGTCCTGTTTGGACTGCATCCCAAACCAATCGGTCGGGCTTGAACGCAGAAGTGATTACGATGGAATCCATCTCAGAAGCTTTCAACAAGTGTTTCGTTTCAGACTTTATTTTTTCCCTATCTCGGACAGTAGAAGACAAGAACAACAATGAAGGCAGAATCTTCATTGCAAAGAATCGCAATGGACCCGATGGGCTGGTATACCCAGTCTATATGGATACGAGAAATGTCAAAATTAAGGTAATGTCGCAGGTTGGTACAACACCAAACGAGGTCGCAGCGAATACTGTAAAGCAGCAAGCTGAAAGCTTGAAGGAAAAGTACAAGAAGTATAGAAGTTCAAATAGAAAGGGTAAGCAAGAGGTAAAAAATGTATAAGGAGAACGAGGTAAGGAAGTCCACCTTAGAATACTTTGGGGGCGATGAACTGGCAACAAATGTGTTCATGACCAAATATTGTTTGCGGAATAATCAAGGTGAGTATGTAGAAAAGAACCCATCAGATATGCACCACAGGCTTGCCAAGGAGTTTGCAAGGATTGAGAAACAGTTTGGTGGTCCTCGGGCTCTTTCCGAAGAAAAAATTTATTCTCTTTTGGAAAACTTTCAATACATCGTACCACAAGGTTCTCCCATGATGGGGGTGGGAAATAATTATGTCAATGTATCGTTATCAAATTGCGTGGTGGTTGAGTCACCCAGAGACAACATCTCATCTATCATTAACGCTGGAAGGGATCTTGCTAACTTATTTAAGCGTCGGTGCGGCGTTGGTCTTGATATATCTGGTCTGCGACCGGATGGCACCCCGGTAAATAATTCTGCGGGAACGACCACAGGTGCTTGGTCGTTTGCAGATTTTTATTCTTATGTTTGTCGGATGATTGGGCAGAACGGCAGGCGTGGTGCGCTTATGATTACGATGGATGTGAGGCATCCCGATATTGAGTCTTTCATCACCATGAAGCATGATTTAACAAAGGTGACGGGTGCGAATGTTTCCGTAAAAATTAGCGATAGTTTTATGGAAGCCGTCGAGAACGGTGATGAGTTCACTTTGCAATTCCCGGTCGGTTCAGCCACACCCACCGTGAGCAAGAGCGTTGACGCAAAAGCCTTATGGAACCAAATTGTGGAATCCGCCACCAAAACAGCAGAACCCGGCATCTTGATGTGGGATAACATCTGTAACAACCTCCCCGCAGAAGAATATAAGGACGAGGGCTTTGGGACAATTTGTACAAACCCGTGCGCTGAAATTCCTCTCTCTGCTTATGATTCGTGTCGCCTCATCTCTGTCAATTTAAAAAACTTTATCTCCGAACCTTTTACTCCGAGGGCTAAGTTTAATTTTGACGAGTTTAAAAATACTGTGTCGGCGGCTATGCGTCTATCAGATGATTTGGTTGAACTAGAGATTGAAAAGCTGGGCAAAATTGTAGAAGCTTGTGATACCTCCGATGAAAAAGAGTTGTGGAACAATCTGGAGACTCAGGCTAGTCGGGGGAGAAGGACGGGATTGGGCACTCATGGTTTGGCTGATGCACTGGCTCGACTGAACTTGCCATATGATAGCCCAAAGGCGTTGCCGATTATTGATTCCATTTATAAAACTTTACGGAATGGTGCATATCAAGAGAGTATGCATCTGGCTACAGAGCGGGGTTGTTTTCCTGTTTTTGATTGGAGTAAGGAATCTAAGAACGGGTTTATCGAGAGACTTCCCGAGAGCCTAAAGACCGACATGGCAAAGTATGGTCGGAGGAACATTTCCATCCTGACCAATGCCCCCACCGGTTCAGTTTCAATAATGTCCCAAACGAGTTCTGGTCTTGAACCAGTCTTTCGTAACTCTTATACTAGGCGACGGAAAATGAGCCATGACGAGGCAGAGCTTGAAGCTGACTTTGTTGATGACCTCGGTGACCGCTGGAAGGAGTTCGAAATCTTCCACCACAATGTTCAAGAGTGGTGTGACATGCAAGTCGGCTGGACTGAGGACTTAGAGCTTCCCGACTTTTTCACAGAGAGCGACCAAATTGATTGGCACCGTAGGGTTGAGGTTCAGGAAGTAATCCAGAACAACATTGACCACGCCATCAGTTCAACAATTAATTTACCCAAGGATACAAGCCCCGAGTTGGTGGGCAAACTTTATTTTGAAGGTTGGAAGCGTGGCTTAAAGGGCATCACTGTCTATGTCGATGGAAGCCGCAGCGGTGTTTTGGTTACAAATGAAGAGAAAGCCGAAGAGACTTTCCCACAAAATCAAGCACCCAAGCGACCTGAATATGTGGAGTGCGATATCCATCACACAACCATCCATGGAGAGAAGTGGGTTGTCCTCGTAGGTTTGTTTGAGGGGAAGCCATATGAAATCTTAGCTGGGGAAGCGAGCCTTATTGAAATTCCAAAGAAATATGACAAGGGTCGCTTAACAAAGCACAGCTTTAAAACAAGAAACAATAGGTATGATCTGTCGTTTGGATTCAACGGCGACACCATTACAGTTAAGGATGTGGTGAGGGCTTTTGATAATCCTAATAATTCTGCGTTCACTCGCATGATTTCCTTGGGTCTGCGGCACGGTGCAAAGCCAAGATTCATGGTAGAGCAACTACAAAAAGACAAGGACAGTGACATGTTCAGCTTTGCAAGGTGTATCGCTCGTATTCTAAAGAATTATATTCAGGACGGT
>Ga0163108_10003713_pt1 | contig 10822 bp, 11 predicted proteins | sample Fk1155metaG_FD_109644 | JGI IMG/M metagenome (GOLD analysis project Ga0163108, IMG submission 109644) | Marine microbial communities from the Central Pacific Ocean - Fk160115 155m metaG | ecosystem: Environmental > Aquatic > Marine > Oceanic > Photic zone | place: The Central Pacific Ocean...
CATCGGTGTCATCGGTGTCGTCGGTGTCGTCGGTGTGGTCGATGTCAGAGCCTGTGTCATTGTCTTTACCGGCACAAGCGGCAACTGACAGAAGCATTGTGAGTGCGAAGGGTGACAGGAATTTGATTTGGCAACGCATGGATTCTTCTCTGTTTCATTATTTGGGGGAAGACTAAATGATAATGAATATCAAAATCATATATGACAGCAACACTAATAGTCGCTCTCCAGGGCGGTGGCAAGATTCGATAATGAATATCAAAATCAAATATGCCAATTGTCACAAACACCAGGTGGAGCGATTCTCCTGCAATGCATGGGTGGCCAGATGTCGACATGTGACTTATTTTCGAGTCCAGTGAGGGCCCAAATTATGTCAGACTTACAACAGCGGTTTGAACAGCTCGTTGTCGATGTTCGCAAGGCGGAAGGCAATTTTCAGCCATCCAACGACCTGAAGTTGAAAATCTATGGCTGGTTCAAACAAGCGACAGAAGGTGACGTGAACGGAAAACGGCCTTCGCGTTTGAACCTGGTAGGTCGTGCCAAATGGGATTCTTGGAATGCATTGCAAGGCATGTCGCAAGAGGAAGCGAAGCGATGCTATGTCGAAACGGTGGGCGACCTTTTCAAACGCTTCAGTTAGCGAGAGCCAGCCCACCTTCCACAGGGTGGTCATATCCACTCATGTTTCGCGGCTTCTTTGCTTCATCGTGCTACAGCCCACAGTAGAGGCCAGGTATGAAAGGCAATAAACCGAAAAGCGGTCCCGGGCGTGGTGGGAAACGTCGGGTAAAACGACGCGGTGGTGCTCCTGTTGGTAAGCGAACGCCTGCGCGCAGCAGACAGGGCCGTAGGACAGGACCACTGCCCTTGCCCATGACCCGGCAAGAACTTGGCGAGAGGCAACTCGATGTGATTCTGGTCACGGGTGATGCCTATGTGGACCACCCATCTTGGGGAGTGGCGGTAATCGGCCGTTGGTTGGAAACCCATGGTTTTCGCGTCGGAATCATTGCACAGCCGGATTGGCGGGATGTTTCCAGCTTTCGGGTGCTGGGTCGACCGCGGCTGTTTTTCGGCGTTACCGCCGGCAATATGGACAGCATGGTGAATCGTTTCACGCCGCAGCGGCATCGACGAAAACGCGATGCATATTCGCCGGGTGGGGTGACAGATATGCGGCCGGACCGGGCCTCCATTCCCTACACCTCCATGGTGCGTCAGGCTTTTCCAGGTGTCCCTGTGCTGTTGGGAGGCATCGAAGCGTCGCTGCGACGCAGCGTCCACTATGACTTTTGGCAGGATCGAATTCGTGGCTCGATTTTGTTGGACGCCAAAGCGGACCTATTGGTCCACGGTATGGGAGAAAGGCAGGTCTTGGAGGTCGCCAAAAGATTGCGTCGTGGCGCCGCAATTGTAGATTGTCACGATCTTCCAGGTGTGGCCTACGCGCTCCCCAAGGGCGGGCAGCTACCAGAAAATACGATGGAGTTACCGTCACTGGATGAGTGTCGAACGGACCTGGCTGCGTTCAATCGAATGAGCGTCAAACTGACCCAAGAAGGCAACCCACACACTGGAAAAACACTCCTGCAAGCACATGGGAGTCGTTTGGTGGTGATCAATCCCCCTGCGCTGTCTTTGACCAGCGAAGAATTCGATCGGGTGCAGGAGTTGCCGTACACTTTGCTGCCCCACCCCTGCTATCGCCAAGCCATACCTGCGTTGCAAAGTATGCAAGGTTCCATTGTCGTAAACAGAGGTTGTTCTGGTGGATGTAGCTTTTGTGCGCTCACCATTCATCAAGGCAAAGACGTAGTCAGTCGGTCGCATGACAGCGTCATCCGAGAACTCAAAACCATGAGCCAAAGACCTGATTTCCGTGGCATCGTGTCGGACTTGGGTGGACCCACCGCCAACATGTTCCATATGCGATGCACCGATGAACGAGCCAATCAACTGTGTCGCAGAGTGAGTTGTCTGCATCCGGTACGATGCAAACACTACGGGACAGATCACAAGCCGTATTTGAAGTTGTTGCGTGCAGCCCGACGGCTCCCCGGCATCAAAAAGGTCTTCGTCAATTCGGGAATTCGATACGATTTGGCTAGCTTGGACTCGGAGTTCGTAGAGGAGTTGGCCGCCCATCATGTGCAGGGGCAGCTGTCGGTCGCTCCTGAACACGCATCGCCAGCCGCGCTGATGCAAATGAAAAAGCCGCCGATAGAGTATTTCTCAGATTTTATGCGTCGTTTCAAAAAGGCCAGCGCCAAGGCAGGAAAAGAACAATACCTTGTCCCCTATTTCATCTGCGCCCACCCAGGAGTCGGTCCACAAGAAACCATTGAGTTGGCCCAGTATATGAAAGCCGAAAACCTCCGACCGCGCCAAGTACAAATGTTCACCCCCACACCATCCACTCTGGCCACGGCGGCGTATGTCTCGGGTGTGGATCCCTTTACCAAGCGTCCGCTTACAGTGGCGAAGGGGGCCAAGGAACGGTCGCGGCAACGATCGCTGCTTTTCTTTTGGAAAAAGGAGGAGTGGCCCCACGTGAGAGAAGCCCTCATCTCATGGGGGAGAGATGACTTGATCGGTGACGGTGCAACATGTCTGGTACCCGAAGGGCCATCGTATGGGGTGTGGGCGAACAAGGAGTGGGGCAAGAAAAAGAACGCAGGCCCACGCTCATCCGTTGATCATTTTTGAACCGGAAATGCCGACTTTGTGAGATAACGAATGGGCGTTAAAGCGGATGGGATTGGGAGAAGACGTGGACTTGAAACATACCTTGGACAAAGGATGTCAATCGCTGCCTCTGTTCCCGTTGCCCGATTTGGTTTTTTTTCCTGACAGTTGGTTGCCCCTCCACGTATTTGAACCACGCTACCAAGCATTGATTCGACACTGTTTGGACAGGGATGGGGTATTGGCTGTTCCGCGTCTCAAAGAGGGATGGCGTTCCAATTACGAAGGCCGGCCGGCCATACATGAGATTTCCGGTTTCGGTCGCATCGTGCAGAAGACGGAGCTTCCGGATGGGCGTTGGTTTATCACCCTTCAAGGGCTGGGACGGGTACGCATCGAAGAAGAATTGCCGCCGGATCATGCGTTTCGACTCGCCAAGGCAGAGGTGGTCCCAGAACCCGGTGTCGACGAATCCGACGCACAGCGAATGGTACAAAACATCCGTTTGATGGTGGGCCAGCTGCTATCCAAGGGATTCGGTGCCAGTTCAGGCCTGCCCATGATGCTGGAAGAAGCGCGAACGGCGGTGGCATTCGTTCATCGGGTTGCACACGCATGTGTCCGTGACCCCGATGAACGACAAGTGTATTTGGAGCTCAACACCCTTGAACAAAGGGTGGAAATGGTGTCCGGGGTGTTGATGGAAGTGCTGGCACGCACCGATGGCTATGAAGCCTGAACACACCCCGATTGGATGACCTGCTTCAGATCGAGCAGGTCATGTCGTCGCCACAGCACATCGGAGATTTGATTTTCCCGTGACCGTCTGGACACTTGGAGACGTGTACTTCGGCACCCGATGCTGTGGTGATGCTCCCATGGATAAGGTCTTTTCCACATTTGGCACACTTCATTCCAGTGACACCCATACCGCATTTCTTACAAACATAGCCGCTCATCTTGTGTCCTCTCCCTTCTGTGGTTTGCCTCCATAGTCAGTATGTCCGCCTGCTAGTGGGTAACCCAATCGAAAGGCATGTCAGCCGGAAACTACCGACAATTTCGCGTCTGTGTGCCAGTGGAGTCAAATGGCGTATTGTTCGATTGTTTGCCGTAGAGACGTCAGGGTGATGGGTTTGGTCATATGGGCGACCATCCCCACTTTCAAACTCGCGATGGCGTCGTCGGATGATCCGTGTGCTGTGACGGCCACTATCGGGCTTTGATGTTCCCGTTGAAGTCGGAGTATTTGCCGGGTTGTTTCCAAGCCGTCCATATATGGCATCTGCCAATCCATAAGAATGAGATCAAAATTGGTATGTGCAAGGATTTCGAGACACCTTTGCCCAGATTCAGCCAACTCCACCTCGCAACCCAATGCCCGTAGCATCTCTCCGGTGACCTCACGCATCATGTCGTTGTCGTCGACGACCAAGAGTCGTTTCCTCAGAGGGCTCCCGACCAAAATCTCCGCCGAACACTCGGTTTGCTCATCGACAGGCAGACTCAGTCGTACCGCAAATTTGCTGCCAATGCCCGGTGTGCTTTGGACTTCGATGGTTCCATTCATCGATTGAACCAGACTGTGGGTGATGCTGAGGCCGAGACCAGCACCACTGTGGGGACGGTGCAGTGCGGTATTGAAAAGATGAAAACGTTCGAAGAGTCGTTCTTGATCCGCTTTTCGTATGCCGATTCCCGAATCTTCAACTTCGAACACAATGTGGGTCATGTTGCCCTGGATGGTGCCGTGGGCACCGAGGCGCACGGTTCCAGAAGAAGTGAACTTGATGGCATTGGAAAGCAGGTTGTGAATGATCTGCAACAGGCGAGAGTCGTCGCCCAAGACCTGTCGGGCTGGCAAATTCAACGGATGAAGAAGAAGTGAGAGGCCTTTTTTTTGTGCATTGGCCGCGTGTTGTGCAGTGGCGGCTTTCATCAAACTCGGAACATCGAAACGGCCTTGTTGCAGGCGAAGCGTGCCCGCGTCGAGCTTGGAGAAATCAAGGATGTCCGACACCAGCCGGTACAGCATGGATGTCGCATGCTGTATCTGATTTGCCAGTTTGACCTGCTCTGGATTCAAGTGGGTGGTAGACAGAAGCTCTACGCTTCCCATAATCACTGCCAATGGGGTGCGAAGTTCGTGGCTCATGTTGGCCAGGAAGTCGGCCTTCGATTGGTTGGCGTTCTCAGCGTTATTTTTGGCGACCACTGTCGCTTCCAACTCCTCTGCCAAGGCGCGGAGTCCAGTAGCCACTGCGTCCAGGGGACCGGAGCCTCGAATTTCGGGCACCGATGTGAAATCGAGTTGGGCCATGGAAACGAGACTTTTTGTAATCTCAGCCAGATAGGTCTCTGAGTCGGGTGACTTCTCCCGCTCTTCCAGACTGGGTGGCGTGTGACGACTGGTGTGTTCTAACTCTGGAACTCTTTCAGCCATTGCTTTGCTTGATCCGGGTCGCCAAACAGGCGGCTAGGGTAGGGGGGGTGATTGATAAAGAAAAACACATTCCCCAGCATGCGTTGTAATGGGGAGCGAACCAGCATGGCCATAGCCAGTTTGTATTCTGAGGCCTCTGGAGAGACGTAATACCGACGGGCTTCTCGATTGGCCCCTGTGGTGACATCGCGAATGTCGGCCAAGACTGCTTTTTTGGCCCCTTTGGAAATTTCATTGTGCGCCGCTACAATTTCACGTGCGTCTGCGATTTGGTGATGTTCGGTATCTTTGAAGTCGATTCGTATGATGTCCTCGTCGTCCAGCCACAGTTTGGCGATACGCACATCGATGAGATGTTGAGATCCGTTCATACACCACCTTCAGTCAAACATAGATACATAGAGGAGCAAAACACGCACCTCACGTGCCTGGTCTTCGGAAATTCCAGAGTATAGCGTAAAATTCTTTTCTTGCGGATGGCCAGTGTTTTCTGTGTCGGTATGGTATTTGTCAGGAAAGCCGTGGTTTTTCTGTTTGTTCTGTTTTTTGTGATTTTTCGCATGGTGCGTGGAGGAAAAGGATGGACCACCGGCGTTTTCCCAAAGTTGAGTTGCATCGCCATTTGGAAGGGTCTCTGCGTTTGCCCACGCTCATCGAATTGGCTGACCAGCACGGATGCGTTCTGCCTGCCCATACGCCCGAAACACTACGTCCATTTGCCCAGGTGGACCGCCCCATGGGGAGTCTTGAAGAGGTCTTGGCTGCTTTCGGGTTGTTTCAAGATGCCTTTCGAAGTTTGGCTGCAGTCGAACGGATCACCGAAGAGGCAGTGGAGGATGCGGCGATCGATGGGATTCGCTTGTTGGAACTTCGGTTTTCTCCTGGCTTTATGGCGCAACCGGCAGGACTGGATTGGGATGAAATGATGGGCGCGGTTCTGCGTGGGGTCGAAAAAGCGCGGTCCAACCACACAATTGCTGTCGGCCTGATAGCAATAGCCAGTCGCAGCTTGGGGCCCGAGTCGGCCAAAGAGACCGTCGCGTTTGCCTTGAACTGGCGAGAACATCTGGTGGGGTTTGACCTCGCCGATGCCGAAGAGGCGTGGCCTGCGCGTGATTTCGCTCCGGTCTTGCGTCCTTTGCATGCCGTCGATTTTCCCATCACGGTCCACTCGGGTGAAAACACGGGGCCCGAGCACATTCAACAGTCTGTGGACTTATTGCACGCGCAGCGAATCGGTCATGGGGTGAGTGTGGTCCAGGATGACGCAATACTACAGCGCTGTATCGATGAAGGCTGGGTGCTCGAAATGTGTCCGACCAGCAATCTGCGGACCCGCGCGGTCTCAAGCTTGCCAGAACATCCCGCCGCAAGACTTCTGGAAATGGGTGCAAAGGTCACCTTGAACTCAGATGATCCGGGACTCTTCGACATCACATTGTCGGATGAATATGCCCTGGCAGAGCAGCAGATGGGGTTTGACGAAGGCCTGCTCCTGCAGGCGCACAAGAACGCTGTTCAGGGTTCTTTTGTAAAGCGGGTGCCACAAGAGGTGTTGGCACCGTTCGTTTAGACCTTCGGGTGGTCTGTCGGGGATAGGGTATCCAAAAGCCATTTTTGCATGTTGGGCAAGACCGATGCTGGATGGGTCAACGGTGCCAAATGGCCTCCATTTGTCTCGACAAGCGTGCATCGAGGCAGTTGGTCTGCAAGCAACCGACATACCTCTTGTTCTCCGGGTGGTGATGCGCGGCCCATGGTAATGAGCGTTGGGTGACAGACAGCCTGCCAGACCGACAAGGGCGTCCTGTCCATGCACAACTGTCGGACTTCCGCGAACACTTTGGGGAATAGGTGAATCCAAACCGCTTGCCTCGCTTTTGGCATGGCAGCCCAGACGCCTGGGGCATTCCAGAAGTCGACAAACATCTCCAGCCATTGTTCTGGCGTTGCAGAAGGACCTGGATTGACCAGTTTTTCCATGATGGCGGTCATGGCGGCCTGCAGTGCCTCATCACCGCTGTCAAAAAGGCATCCCCATGCGGTGGGCTCGTGCAAGGCAATCCGCCTCACGTGTTCAGGGTGTTCCAGGGCCAAACGCATCGCGATGAAACCCCCGTACGAATGGCCCACCAAGTCGACCGGCGGAGGCAGCTGAAGCAGCAACTGGCGACACGCGACAAAGTCGATCTCCCAATCAATGGGTTCACGACCTTTCCATGAGTCAGAAGGGGAATATCCCAACAAATTTGGAGCGAAACAACGCCTTGGAGATAGCCTTTGCGTCAATGACTTCCACTGTCGTGCCCCCAGCCCCGTGCTATGGATGAGCAGCACGCTGGGTTCTTTTTCTCCACACTCCACCACGTCAAAGGTGTGGTTTTGAACAATCAAGTCAGGCATGATGGTGTATGGCCCGGGTTGACACAATGAAACGTCTGAAAAGCAAAGCCGCCAAGAAGGTTCGGGCCAAGCTGTTGAAGATGATGGAACGGGTCGCCAACCGCATCCATCCCCAGAACTCGAGTGGGAACAACGTCTCCAGAGGCTAGGACGGACCGCATGCGATGGCCTCAAGCACCCAGTTTGGACGCGATGTATTGCCCTGCCATCGTTGCATAGGCCATGATGGTGAGCTGTGGATTGACACCCAGAGACGAAGGGAAAATGCCGCCATCGGCAATGAAGAGGTTGGGGATCTCCCAGGTCTCCAACTCGGGGGTGACCACACCGGATTTGCGATTCGTGGACATGCGTGCTGTCCCCAAAGGATGAAACGCACCCAGTTCGATGCGCCAGGGATCGATGGGAGTGGACAGAGCAGCCAGAGCGGCATCCAAGGTGGGCTGTTCTTCCATACCCGCTATCGGCAAGAAAATTCGTTGGGCACCCGCTGCAAAAAATACTTTGGACAGGAGTATTAGACCGGTTTGGAGCCGCGCGAGGTCCTCTTTGCTGAGCCAATAAGTGATCAACGGACGGCCTCCGAGCCCAACGCGTACCCGGCCGTTGGGTGCATCGGCGACCAACAAGCCGAAACTGGCCAGATGGGAGAACTGTTCCATCACATTCGTGAATTTTTCACCGACGAAAGGGACGGCGATACTGGCCAACTCGGGCGGCAAAAACGCGCCTTCGAACATGATCCCTTCGTCAAATAGATCGTGAATGGCATAGCCTTGTGGCGTGTCTTGGCAGCCATCAATGCGTTCAGGCATGAAGCCCGCAATCTTCAGCGCGGGGTGAATGGTCAGGTGTCGGCCCAAATGTCGGGATCGAACCCCATTGCGCCGAAGAAATGGAACGCCACCAATCGAGCCGCAGGCGCTGATGACCACATCGGCATGAATGGTGAGTATCGGCCCACCCCGTTGTGTTCGCGCCGTGATGCCCACGGCTTTGCCTCCTTTGCGCAGAATCGTTTCGGCGCGAAAGCCTTCATACAGTGTGGCGCCGTGCTCCAATGCCTTGGGCACATAGGTGACGTTCATGGATTGCTTGGCGTCACGGGGACATCCGAACACACACATTCCGCTCATCTGGCAGGAGCCGATGTTGCGTTTGAGTGGACCATGGTTGAGACCCAGCGCCTCCGACCCGCGTGCGATGACTTTGCTCGACCCCCCGAGAAGGTGTTCGGGTACCGGTCGTACCGAGATGCGTTCTTCGACCTTGTCATACGCTGCGCTGAGGGCGGATCGGTCAATCTGCAAACCCAGCCCCTCCCATTTCGTCAACACACGGTTCGGTGTGCGAAAACAGGTGCCGGAATTGACCGTGGTGGTACCGCCGACCGTCTGCCCCAGCGGAATCGGTATGGGGGGGCGGCCCAGGGCAACCGTGGTTCCGCCTTGTACGTAGGTTTCTCGAAGGTTGGTCAGCGCATCGCGCCCCAACTCGGCACTCGAAAAAAATCGACCGGCTTCGACAATGGCCACGTCGATGCCTCGTTCCGCCAGTTCAGCTGCGACCACGGCTCCCCCTGCCCCCGAGCCAATCACAACCGCCTGGACCCGAATTTCTCGAGATGATGACAGGCCACGGACCACGCGATCGGCAGGCAGTCGGAATGGTTCCCTGTCTGGATTCTGTGGAACCGGTGTCGGGGAGGAACCCAACTGTTCAATCACGTGGTTGTTGGAGATGACAACGGGCTTGACCACGGTTTCAAGTGCGCGGATGGCAAAGCGAAACAGCGCAAAGCGACTGTTCAGCCACATCCGCAACCATCGAACTTGTGCAATCTGATTCAACCGCGTGAAAGGGCGTCCCCACCGAAACAGCGCGAGCCAATTGAACAAAACGGCCACCACCAGCGTTGTCATGCGCACTTCTATGGGCATGGATGCCAGAATCAAGTTGATCTTCTCGCCCAACTCATCGGAATCGATGGTGGTGTTCAGCGTGGGCGTGGAAGGTACGGAGGCCCGGGCCACAGCCAAGAAGGTCGTGTGAAGAGGGGCTTTGGTGGCCCCCTGCGTTGACGGGCCCGTTTGCATCATGAGGGTTTGGTCTCGGGTTTTCGTCCGGCCAAGACCCAACAGGCAGCCAAGACAACGGACGCTGCGCCCCCGACGACGGCGAAAAGCAATACAAATGGCGTGGGCAACACCGGGGCCTGCTCTGCAAAGAACTCGGCTTGTGTTCCAACGTGAAACAGCCTTGGAATGCTCCACAGTAAGTAGAGTAGGTATAGGCCCAATGCCACCAAAAGGCCTTTGGGCTTGGTGCTCCCCAACCAATGCCCAGCCAACGCAGCCGAAACGATTGCGGCGACAAAAACAGCCGGAAACTCGAGCGGTACGGTGGCCGGATCGAGAATGTATTGCCAATCCCAGTCGGGGTATCGAGCCAAAAAGACGAGGCCGGCTGGCGCGATGCCGAGTCCAGCGGCGGTGACCGCGAGGTCTCTGCGTTGTCCGCCTCCTCGGATACCAATGGCACCGCCCACCAAGAACGCTGTGGATATATCAAAAATGACCATGTCTCACCGTGTTTGCGCCAAAGTTTGGGGAATGTGGCCCAGGGACGAGACACAACCGCAAACATTTTCGACCATTGTAGTGGTGTTCTGAGGATAGCGGTCCGGGTTGTCGCTGGATTTTGTGAAAGTTTTTTGGCATAAGATGTCGATAATGTCTGATCACGGTCAACAAGACGACGGGGCTCCCATGTCGGGTTCCGTCTACGAGATGTTTTGGGATTGTCCCTATTGCGGCACCACCAAACTCCTTGGGAAGGCCCATCGGCATTGCCCCTCTTGCGGATCCGCCCAAGATTCGACGGCGCGATACTTCCCTCCGGACGAGGAAAAGGTCGCAGTACACGATCATGTCTACTACGGGCGGGATTGGAATTGCGAAGCCTGTCAGGGGCCGAATTCAAACAAATCCACGTTCTGTGGGAATTGCGGGAGCCCGCGCGACGGTTCCGCTGCGGTTGTGCCACAACCTTCGAGTGGTGCGGACCCGAAGCAGGGCGAGGCTCCGGCCGGTGCGGGTGACGGTCGGCCACAAAAGAAAAAGAGAGAAACCGGTCGTTTTGTACTGACTTGTGGCTGTTTGTTTCTGATTTTGTTGGGCGTCTTGGCGGCGGTTGGGTTGATGTGGACAGCACAAGCCCCTTACTTTGTGGACGGTCAGGACGGACACCGGTGGGAACGCTCGATTGCAATCGAGCAATTCAAAG
>Ga0163108_10003714_pt1 | contig 10822 bp, 7 predicted proteins | sample Fk1155metaG_FD_109644 | JGI IMG/M metagenome (GOLD analysis project Ga0163108, IMG submission 109644) | Marine microbial communities from the Central Pacific Ocean - Fk160115 155m metaG | ecosystem: Environmental > Aquatic > Marine > Oceanic > Photic zone | place: The Central Pacific Ocean...
CTCCCTCATGTGGGCCATTACCGCCAAGCAGGCCCATGCCGACAAGGCGATCGAGATTGTGAACGCTTGGGCTCGCACTTTGAAGAAAGTGAGTGGTATCGACGGTGTGCTCGCGTCCGGATTGCAGGGTTTCAAGTTTGCCAATGCGGCTGAGATTCTGCGTTACACCGACTCTGGCTGGACGGAGATCGAGGCAAAGCGATGCGAAAAATCGTTCATGGAGGCATGGCATCCGACGATCGAACACTACGCCTATTTCGCAAATGGGAATTGGGAAACAGCGGCACTCCAAACCAATATGGCAATTGCTGTATTTTGCAATGATCGCAAACTATTTGAAAAGACGGTGCGGTACGCCGTGAACGGTGCCGGCAACGGAAGTATCCCGCACATGATCGTCTACCCAACTGGCCAATGTCAGGAGACAACTCGCGCCCAACACTACGCTCAACTTGGCCTTGGCCTGCTTGGGGATGCCGCCGAAGTCGCTTGGAACCAAGGTGTTGACCTTTACGGTTGGGGTGACAATCGCATTCTCAAAGGCTTCGAGTATACCGCAAAATATGGTCTTGGCGAAGAGGTGCCGTATCAACATTACCTTGATAGAACTGGCAAATATGGATTTGGAGGACGCCACAACAAATATGACAAAATCTCCACAGTCAGTCGCGGTGGCTTTTGGCCCATCTTCGAACGGTCCTACCATCATTATGCAAATCGCAGAGGCGTTCCGGCACCCTATTCAGCGAAGGTGGCTGAAAAGAAGCGGCCCGAAAACCACAGTCACGATCATGTCGGGCTGGGTACGCTTGTGCATTGGCGCTCGAGGTTGACCCAAAGTAAAGCAAACCAAGCTCCTGGCATCCCAGCGGGGCTTGTAGCACGGGCAGTTAGGCAAGGAATCAAACTCACATGGGTGAAGTCGGTCGATCCTGTAAGTTGTACCGATGCAGAGAATTATTCGATTCATCGTGCCTCCAAGTCCGGTGGCCCGTACCAAACAATCGCCGAGACAATCGCTACACCTGGATTTTTCGACACAGACGTACAGCACGGCGATCTCTACTTCTACGTTGTCAAAGCGGCGAATAAAACAGGTACCAGCGCTGCTTCCGCCGAACTCCCAGCCAGCGCGGCATTACCGGTTCCTTGGCTGAGCAAAGACATCGGCAATGTTGGAATTTCAGGATTCACGGAATTTAACGGCATAAACTTCACGATTGAAGGCGAAGGCAAAGATATTAATGGGAAAAATGACAAGTTTCATTTTGCATTCGCTCCCTTCAACGGCGAAGGAACCATCACCGCACGGATCATTCGCCCCATGAGTTCGCAATGGACCAAGCCCGGGGTGATGATGCGCGAAAGCCTCGACGCCGATTCACGCCACGCATCCCTTTTGCTTTTGCCTCATTGGAAAGGTGCCTTGGTCACTCGAACCGAAACCGGAGGCGAAACAACCATCCATGGTGAGAGGCGATTGAGCGATAAACATATCATCAAAAAAAATCGACTCAGCACCCCCTACTGGGTGCGGCTTATCCGTTTCCGAGACAGCTTCACGGGGTACGTGTCGCCAGACGGATTTCATTGGAAGGAACTCGGTTCCGTCGAAATCCCAATGAACCGAAAATTTTATCTCGGGCTGCCGGCCTGTTCTCAACTCGAAAAAGTCACCACCACTGTCACTTACGACAACGTCAGTATTCCCACCTGGCGGATGACCAACGGCGACAGAGTCATCACCGCCCGTCCCGAGCCGCGCTGGCACAAGTCCGCTTGGCTGGAGCGTCACAACTCTATCAACAAACGAGTCAAGAAGGGACATGTCGACCTTCTCATGATCGGTGACTCGATCACTCACTGGTGGGATAAAGCCGGTAAAAAAGTCTGGGATCAATACTATGCCAATCGCAGCGCCGTAAATTTAGCGATTAGTGGGGACCGCACTGAACACGTTTTATGGCGGCTCGAAAACGGCAATATCGACGGCATCTCACCCAGGCTGGCGGTGCTGATGATCGGCACCAACAACCACATGAGCAGTCCGCCTGAAGTCACAGCCCGCGATATTCAGTTAATCGTCAAAAAACTCCGGACGAAACTGCCGCAAACCAAGGTTCTTGCCTTGGGAATCTTCCCCCGAGGCGCTGGAGACGACGACAGTGCAAGGCAGATCAACATGAAAGTCAATGAACTCGTCTCAAGCATTGGTGACGGCAAAATGGTGCATTACCTTAACATCAACGAAGCATTTCTCAACGGTCGCAGACTCCGCCAAAACCTTATCCCAGACGGCACACACCCGAGCGAGAAAGGCTACGCTGCTTGGGCTGAGGCCATGGAACCCACCCTAGCAAAACTGCTGGGCGAAGAGCCTGTTATTCCAAGTGACTAATGTGGCGCGATTGGCCAAGGGCTAAACCAAGGCCATAACACGGTTTGGGCCGCCTGACCCATCTTTAATTTTGGGCTGCCCAACTACGACGGTCGCTCCGACGAAGGGGACATTGTCCAGATTGTTGACATTCTCAATGCCCCATCTTTCGTCTCCAAGCCACGCGTAGTGAACATCGTTTTCCGGTGAATGCAAATTGTCGAAAGAAAACGTATCCACCGCAATGGAAACAACATCCCGTTCCTTCTTGATAAACTCAATCGCATCAATATGAAATGCAGGCTGACGATATTCTCCCTTGTCGTTAAGACTTTTGAATTTGGGAGTGTTCACATGTTTTGCCCAACCACTATTCATCGCGAGGCATGCGCGTTTTGGGATCGGCCCGTGTTTGCCTTCCCAAGCTTTAATATCTTCAAGCGTCAGCAAAGCCAAGGGATCCGCCGCAGATTTGGCTTTTATATCGATCACCGCCAATGGCAAAACCAAATCCGCCGCAGGGATTTGATCCACGGTGCTTCCCTCAGAAAAATGACGGGGCGCATCCATGTGAGTCCCGACATGTTCCCAGTAGGAAACCTTATTTAGATTAATTTTCACCTCCTCATATTTCATGATGCGCTCCACTTCCACTATCGCAGGGGGTGAAAAAGTTTTCGTTCCAAAGGTCTTTTTCACTCCAGGAATAAACCACGCCGGAAAATCCGGATGAAGAGTATGACTTAGGTCGTGCACCCTGGAAAAAGTTACAGGCTTATGGGTTTTGTTATTACTTTTTGGTTTTGCAGTGGTCAGTTGCCCCGTGGACGCAATAACTCCAACTGCTCCAAAATTTTTAAGAAGATTTCTTCGGGAAATCCTCTTGCGAACATTTTCAATTACATTAGGTGAGCACATGATCGTGTTTATTATAAGTTTTATATATGAAACTGCGTGGAAATCTGATTAAATTAAGCACACTTTGGCAAGATTAATGATTCTGATAGCAGGTAGGTTCCCAAAAAAGATTTGATTGAAATGTTACCGCCAAACTAGATTCGTCAGCGTTTAAATAGAATAACGGTTTAGCTGATAATAGGTCTTTAATTCTTCAATGATCTTACCACTGTGTTTATGCTGGAGATGTTGTCTGGGTTGGGGCTGTTTGGACGGTTACTTCTTTGCTTTTTTGTTGTCGTGCGTTGTTGCGTTTGGAGTTGCTTTGGTGGAATAAATGGGGGAGTGCGATGTGCGAAACCTGACGTGTCAGAATAGCGCTTAGGAACATTAATGATGTGATTTGAATGAGATGTGGGCTTTTGAGCCTCGTAAGATAACGAGATCATTCATGCGAGGCTGAAACTCCCTAACATTCCAGCAACTTTTATGAAATCGTTTTTTTATCGGCCTGCTATCTTGTTGACGATTGTCGTCGTTCTCTTGCCCCTGCCTGTGCAAGCTGAGTCGATTACGCTAGACTCTCCCGGCAAAAGATTCTCAATCAGTCTTTCCATCGGAGATAACGGTCGTCCCACTTACAGCGTTCGATGGGAGGATCTCGAGATCATCGCTCCTAGCGGACTCGGTTTTCTGCTCGAAGGCGAGACCGACTGGTCGACCGGCTTCGGATCCCTAAAGGCTATCTCTCGGGCCGAATCCGATTCGACCTGGAAACCCGCCTGGGGGGAGCGCGCATTGATTCCAGATCGGTACCGAAGCGTTACCGTCCGTTATCGTCGCCAAAACCCACCCGCCGAGATGAAAATCGAGGCACGTGCTTACGAGGAGGGTATAGCCTTTCGTTACGTCATCGAGTCAGGCCCTACCGATGAAAAAGTCAGCATCTCCTCTGAACTGACGGAGTTTCGTTTTAACGCCGATCACGATCTGTGGGCTGTCACCTCTGCTCAGGGCAAATACTCCAAGGTCAAGCTGAGCCGGACTCGACACAGTCTCGAGCGCCCCTGCGTTTTGGAGATGACGGATGGCAAGGTCATCGCGGTCGCCGAGGCAGCTCTTGTGGATTATGCTCGTATGCGAGTCAGACGATCTGAAACAAAGCAGAATACCCTTGTGTCGCGGCTACACGGCCCCGTGGTGTCGAAACTCCCAATGACAACCCCTTGGCGAGTTATAATGGCCGGTGACACTGCCGGCGAACTGCTAGAAAACAACTATCTCATCCTCAACCTCAACGAGCCCTCACAGATTGAGGACACCAGCTGGATTCGCCCGGGTAAGGTGATTCGTGAGGTTTCACTTTCCACCGAAGGAGGCATGGCTTGCGTTGATTTTGCGGTCAAGTATGGACTGCAATATATCGAGTATGATGCGGGATGGTATGGTCCCGAGGGGGAGTTATCATCCGACGCACGCACGGTCTCCCGGCGTAACCTCGATTTAAAGGAGGTCATCAAATATGGAAAGGATCGGGGTATCGGTGTCTTCGTCTACGTAAACCGAAGACACCTTGAGCAACAGCTTGACGAGCTTCTCCCCCTTTACCAGTCGTGGGGCATCGCTGGAATCAAGTACGGCTTTGTCCAGCACGGTTCACAAAAGTGGACCGCGTGGATGCACGACGCCATTCGGAAGACAGCAAAGCATCAAATCTTGGTTGATGTCCATGACGAATACCGGATGACTGGTTGGCAGCGCGCCTACCCGAACTTCATGACCTCAGAGGGCATTGGCGGAGACGAGACACGGCCGTCGCATGAACAAGCGTTGGCCAACCTTTTCACAAGAATGATTGCCGGGCCAGCGGATCACACGTTTTGTTACTACAACGGATATGTCGACCAAACCTCCTCCCATGCAAGCCAGCTTGCCAAGAGCGTCTGCTTCTTCAGCCCGATCCAGTTCCTTTTTTGGTACGACCGACCTGCCATGGCGAAGGACGAGCCGGAGCTGGAATTTTGGAAGCACTTGCCGACTACCTGGGACGAAACGAAGGTCCTGCACTCCAAGATTGGGTCGTACGCGGTGGTTGCAAGGCGAATGAGCCAAGACTGGTTCATCGGATGCCTCAATGCACTTGAGCCGCGTACGCTCGACGTCGCCCTCGATTTCCTTCCGAAAGGCCAGCGTTTCGTGGCACACATCTATCGCGATGACACAGCAGTACCGACGAGCACGAAAGTAGGTATCGAACGTAGGAACGTCAGTCTAAAGACAGTTCTCCAAGTTTCCATGGGGAAGCAGGGTGGTGTGGCGATGCGAATCGTTCCACGCAAGAAGTACTGATTAAGAGGCCGGCATACCACCGTTGATTTCCTTGGACGAACATGGAGAACCCTCATTTCTCCATGTCGCTTCTTAAGACAACTTGAAACCCCACCGCTACCACTATATGCGGCGCAAAAAAGGAAAATGGAAGCAAACACCTATTTGCAATTCCAATTATCAATGGAATAGCTCTTACCTTACCAGAGATAAGAAAGGTATTCTTCACGCCAATGTCATTGTCTGGGAAGGCTACATCGATCGGCATGGCGACGGCCGCATTGAGGAGTGGGTTCCAAAGGATAAAGGAAACAACAGACAGAAATCCCGCGACCTGATGGCGATCAAAAAACCTATTTGGATTGGCGCTTCAACAATATCCAGCCAGTGATGCGCAGCGATGGCAGCATTGTGGAGGGCAGACTGCTCTTTTAGAGCTTGAAGAACGAGGATGCCTCTGTAGCAAAATCCTTTCTGCTGCACGAATAGATGTTCATTTCCCTGCAGTTGCTTTTTGGGCTAAACGCGATACAATTCCCCACCACAAAATCCATGAAGAAACTCATCCTATATCTCTCACTCACTTTTGCTTTCAACCTCGCGGGCGCGACAAAGGGTCAGCTCACTTACGTCACGCCCGAGGAGGCGGCCGAGGATCCGGACTTTGCCATCCAGGGCGAATACACCGGTGAAGGCGTCGATGGCGCGGGCACCAACCACATGCTCGGCCTGCAGATCGTGGCACTGGGTGAAGGCACTTTTCAGGCCACCGCCTTTCTGGGAGGATTACCTGGTGCAGGTTGGGATGGGCAGACAAAATGGACCTACACCGGCAAAAGCGAGGGTAAAATGCACGCCAGTTTTACCAATGACGAGTCGCCCGTTGCGCTGCATTACAATGAGGGCCAGATGACCGCCGCCAAGGGGAATCGGCAGGTGGGATCATTCATCAGAACAATCCGCAAATCGAAGACCATGGGGCTCGACTCGCCCAAGGGAGCCAAAGTGCTCTTTGCGGGCAAGGACAATGGCTCACTGGATAAACTTCAGGTCACCAAGGATGGCCTGATGAAGGAAGGCGCCCTCACCAAGGATAAGTTTCAGAGCTTCAAGCTGCATGTGGAATTTCGCCTTCCCTTCAAGCCGACTGCGCGCGGTCAGGCCCGCGGCAACAGTGGGCTTTACCTCCAGCGCCGTTACGAACTGCAGGTGCTCGATTCTTTCGGCATTGAGATGACCGCTGCAAAGAACGATTGTGGCTGTCTCTACAAGCAGAAGTATCCTGATGTAAATGCCTGTTTTCCACCGCTCACCTGGCAGACCTACGATGTGGATTTTACCGCTGCCAAGTTTGATGCAGATGGAAAGCGCACTGTTCCTGCTCGCATTACGGCCAAACTTAACGGAATCCTGATCCACGATGATTATGCGCTCAAGAACAAGACCGGCGCCGGCCAGAAGGAAAGTGCTGCTCCCGGGCCCATCTGGTTCCAGAACCACAGTAATCCCGTGCGCTATCGCAACGTCTGGATTCAGGAAAAGTAAGGTAAGCATGATTCGTGTTCTCCCACTGGCATTCGTGGCCTTTACTCTTACCGCCGCGCCGCTGAAGATCGCCATTGGTACCCTGCCGGGGTTGCAATATGACAAACCACGCTTTGCAGTGGATTCTGGGCAGGAGGTGGTGCTCACCTTCAACAATGGCGATGAAATGGCACACAACCTCGCAATTGTTGCTCCGGGTAAACGTCTGGAGATCGTACAGTCAGCCCTCACATTGCCGCCCGATTCCAACTACATCCCAAAGAACAATGCCGTACTGTGGCATACACCGGTCCTTAAGCCTGATGAAAGTGCTGACCTGAAATTCACCGCCCCCAAGGAAAAGGGAATCTATCCCTACGTATGCACCTTTCCCGGCCACGGCCTCATCATGTATGGAGCCATGTATGTGGGCATCAAAATGCCCATGCTAGCACAGGACCAGAATGTTTCGCCCATGGCCCGCGCTCAAAACGCCGACAAGAAACTGCACACCTGGCCTCATCGTCGGCCGCTCATGTATCGCATCTTCATGCCCGACGCATCGCCCGCAGCCATTGCCGTGGCACTACCCCACGGTGTCTCCTACTGCTGGGATGCAGGCACCTGTCACCTGCGTTATGCGTGGATCGGAGGCTTTGTCGACCCGATGCCCGTCTGGAAGGCTAATGGCAATGGCTTGGCCAAAATAATCGGAACCAAATTCTGGGCTGGCACTAAAAGTTTCCCGCTCCACAAATTAAATCCATTTGATTTGAGACCTCGATTTCAGGGTTACCGAAAAATCAACGGCCATCCCGAGTTTCACTACACCATTGCTGACATTGATGTTTATGAGCGTATAGCCTCCCTGCCCTCCGGCATGGGCTTGACCCGTCATTTTCGAATCCCAGATGTCAACTGCCCCCTACGCATCACGATCGGCCCGGGAAATACAAAAGTCTCAAAGGGGCAAATCAATCATGGAGTCGCCACTTTGACCACTAATGAAGCCAAAAGCTTTACCATCACCCATCACCACGCCCACGAAAAATGAAGCGTACAATTTTCATTCTCAACCTACTCGCAAACCTTGCCCTCCGTGGCGCGGGCATAAATGACTATTACAAGGTTGAGAACATCCCTGCTCCAAAGGGACTGGACGTTCAGATTGGTGGCCTGACTTTCCTACCCGATGGCCGCCTGGCCGCCTGCTTTCACCGGGGCGAGGTGTACACCTACAACTCGAAAACCAAGCAATGGAAACTCTTTGCCGACGGCCTGCATGAGCCACTGGGGATTGTGGCGGAGGATGACAAGACACTGGTCGTGATGCAGCGACCTGAACTAACCCGCCTGCGGGACACAGACGGTGATGGCAAGGCTGATCATTACCAAACCATCAGTGATGACTTTGGCATGACCGGTAATTACCACGAGTTTGCCTTCGGCCCCACCCGCGACAAGGAAGGCAACTATTATGTTGGCCTCAACCTAGCTTCCAGCGGCGCCAGTATCCGCCCGGAAATCCGCGGAGAGTTTCGGCACTATGGCATTTCGCGCGAACAATTTTACAAGAACCACAAGGCAGGCTCTGGTCGGATGTATTCGGCCGCGCCCTACCGCGGCTGGATCATGAAGATCACGCCCGAGGGCAAGACCACCCCTTTTGCTCCCGGCTTTCGCTCCCCCAATGGACTGGGCTTTGATCCGGCCGGCCGCCTTTGGGCCACTGATAATCAAGGCGACTGGCTTGGCACCAGTAAACTCTTCCATGTAAAACAGGACGCCTTTCACGGCCATCCTGCCAGTCTTGCCTGGACCGATTCATGGAAGAAAGGCCGTAACCCACTCAAGGTGCCACCTGCTGAGTTTGACGCAAAACGAACCCGAGCAGCCGTGCTCTTCCCCCAAGGCAGCATGGCCAATAGCCCCACCCAGATGATCACCGATATCTCCGGAGGCAAATTCGGCCCCTTCGCCGGGCAACTACTCGTTGGCGAAATGAACCGGGCTCGAATTATGCGAATCCTGCTTGATGAGGTTGCTGGGGAAACCCAGGGAGCCTGCCTACCGTTTATCGACAATGGCGGGCTGCATCGTGGAATGCACCGCTTTGCGTTTGCTCCGAACGGCAGTTTGTGGGCTGGGCAGACGCACCTCTCGTGGGTCGGAGGCAATGGCTTGCAGCGGATTCGCTGGACAGGAAAAATACCCATGGGTATTACGGCCATGAAACTGACTCAAGCCGGTTTCAAACTCTCCTTCACCAAGCCACTCGCCAAGGTGACGGCAGAGAATTTTGTTTTCCAGCGTTACTACTATAAATACCATCAGAGTTACGGCTCGCCGCAATTAGGCAAGAAACCCATCAAGGTAACAAACCTCAAGCTCACATCCGATGGCAAATCTGTCTCCATTAATCTGGAGAAACTTAATCCCGGTTATGTATACCAACTGAATTTGAAGAATATCATAGCCACCGACAAGACACCCGTGCTCAACACGCTTATCTGCTACACGCTAAACCGCCTCACCAACGGCGACGGCAAGGCACCCCATCTCATTGTCAGCAACAGCAGTAAACCCAGACCTGCCAAATCGGCAGCAAATGTTGTGCAAGCCAAACCGGATACTCTCAAGGGAATCAATCAAATCTTCGAAGCAGAAGATGCCGGCAGAAAAGGCCCCAGCCTGGCCAAGAACAATGGTGGCTACACCGGCAAAGGCTTTGTCGATTTCCAAGCCGGTTCAGACGAACACCTCAACTGGATCATCCAAACCAAGAATGCCGGCGAATGCTCTCTTTCCTTTCGTTATGCCTTGGCCGGCAGCAGACGACCGTTGCAACTCAAGGTAAATGGAAAAGTCATCTCCAAGGCACTGCCATTCATCAGTACCGGCAGCTGGACAAGCTGGAACACCCTTACCGCCATTGCCACGATCAAGGTTGGGGCAAACGATATTCGGCTTGAATCCACCGGCGCCAGTGGCCCCAATATCGACAACCTAACAATTACCCGGAACCCATGAGCGAATCCCTTTCGCCCATCGGCATGTCATTACTCGACCGTTATAAAAATGAACATATCGGGCGAACGATGGAGGGGAAGTCCACATCACTTTTTCTGTCACAAATTCGTAATTTCTGAATCCGGTTTTGCGATCTAAGGCGTAGACCTTTTTGTCATATGACCCGGAACGTTTCCAAGAAAGACAACTTCATTAAGAGGTCCTGCCTATGCAAGGTTTGATCCTGGCTTGGGGCCTTTGCTCAATCCGACGGCTATACTGATGCCAAGAGTCAGGCATCCGGCGGGAAGACCGCCCGCAGGAAATGGGCGTCGTGCCGGTAGCTGTCCCGCAACCCGAATGGCGTGCGCCCCTCGATGTGGATCCAGCCGCGATAACCGATGTCGTCCAGCGCCCGGCGAGCCTCCCAGAAATCAACCTGTCCCTGACCGAATAATTTTCCCGCGTAATCCTTGGCGTGGATTTCGCATATCCGGTCGTTGCCGAGGGCCCGGATTTCCTTGTAGATGTTGTAGCCTCGATGATCTGAATTTCCCAAGTCGTAATAGACCTGCACGTTCGGACTGCCCACCGCGTCGATGATGTGCAGATGCTCGCGCATATCCAGCCATGTTTCCAGGCCCAGCACGACACCGGCTTTCTCCGCCTTCGGGGCCACCGCCTTGA
>Ga0163108_10003715_pt1 | contig 10821 bp, 11 predicted proteins | sample Fk1155metaG_FD_109644 | JGI IMG/M metagenome (GOLD analysis project Ga0163108, IMG submission 109644) | Marine microbial communities from the Central Pacific Ocean - Fk160115 155m metaG | ecosystem: Environmental > Aquatic > Marine > Oceanic > Photic zone | place: The Central Pacific Ocean...
CATGGTGCTTCTAATAAAATTCAAGAAACTAATTTTAAGCTAGTAATGTGGAGATATAGAAATAAAATTTCTAAAATTACTTCAGTTTCTTATGCAGGAATAAATCAAATGAAACGGCTTGTAAAAGATATCTCCGCTGAAGTTATTTACAATGGAGTAGATACAAAGTTATTCAATCAGGACTTACCAACACCACACAAAAAAGGAATACCACAGCTACTTTTTGTAAGCGGTCTTAGAAAGTATAAAAAAACTAGAGTTCTAATTGAATCCATGCCGTCCATATTAGAAAAATTTCCTGATGCACACTTACAAATAGTTGGAGAGGGCGAAGATTATACTGTTCTAGAAGGTATTATAAAAGAAAAGAAACTGGGCAGTAAAATTGAATTAATAGGAAAAATCGATCATGATGAATTAATATTTTATTATTCATCTTGTGATTTGTATATATCTGCTAGTACTTTTGAAGTGTGTCCGGTTCCAACACTTGAAGCAATGGCATGTGGAAAACCTTTAGCATTATCGAACATAGAACCACACAGAGAAATGATAAATGCATCAAAAGCAGGTAAAATTTTTTCTAAATCAAATCCAGAAGAGATTTTAACGGTAGTAAGTGAGGTTTTTCAAGATCAAGAAAATTTGGGAACTTTAGGAAGAAAGTTTACAGAAATGCATGATTGGATCGTAGTTAGCAAACAAATGGCACAAATTTTTGAGTCGGTTTAATCTATTGGTTTTAATAGAATTAATCATTTAAACGTAAAATAGATAACCATATTCTAGTTTAATTTATTATGAATAAATTATCAAAATATTTTTCATTATTCAAATATTCATTATCTAATCCAAAAAATGGATTAAATTTACTAAACGAAGCTCGTCAATCTAGATATAACATTCAATCTATTCAAAAACACCAAACTAGACCTTTATCTCTTGAAGAATGTTTAAAAATATTTTTTCCAAATAGCGAAATATCCAAAGAAAAATTAATTCAAGATACTAAAAATTTAGAAACTCATTTTTATAATTATTTCAAAAATCTTAAAGACGTAGAATTTCCATCAAAGAAAAAACCATATCCTACAGATTATTCGATCAAAAGTAATTCATGTTTATTTCTTTATGGATTATGTAAAATTTTGAAACCAGATCTTATTGTTGAAACTGGAGTGGCGTATGGGCTCAGTTCATCATATATCTTAAAAGCATTACAAGAAAATGGTAAAGGAACGTTATATTCAATAGATAGTACGTTTAGACCATGGGAATCAAGTGCTATGATTGGTGATGCAATTCCATCAGAGCTAAGAAAACAATGGAAACTAATTCTTGGTAGTAGTTCACAAAAACTAATAGAGGTTTTAAATTCATTAGAAAAGATTGACATATTTTTGCATGACAGTCTTCATACCTACGAAAATATGTCATATGAATTCGAAACATCTTGGCCATACCTAACAAAGAATGGATTTTTGTTATCTGATGATATAATAGATAATAATGCGTTTCATGATTTTTATTTATCAAAAGAACTTACACCTACGCTAATAAAAGATAAAAAATCTAACAATATTATATTAGGTGTTTTGAGAAAAGACTAATTATTTTCTTCCAAATAAAAAACCTATATCAGCGAATAATGGTCTAGTATAAACACTAAAAGAAAACTGTTTTAATTTTGCAATTAATTTCTCTAATAATTCTGGATGATTATCCGCCATATGATATTCTATTACCATCTTTTTGATTTTTACAAGAAAGTCAGAAGAAAGAGATTCTATTATCTCGTATTCCGCACCTTCACAATCTAATTTCAAAAAATCACATTCTTTGATGTTATTTTCTACGAATATATCAGACAATGATTTTGAATTAATCTCTACAAAATTTTTATTTTTGATATACATACTATGTCCTGATTCATCTTCATTCAAAAATATTTTAGTAATTGAAGTTTTTTTAGTTACTGCAATGTTATATGGGAAAATATTCTTAATGTTATTCAAACTTATGTTGTCTAGTAACAAATTATAATTTTTCTTTATAGGCTCGAAACAAAAAATTTTTCCATTATTACAAAATTGTGAGACATATAATGCAAATAATCCGATATGTGCACCGACATCTACAACAACATCATTTTCATCAATTTGAAAATTATCTTCGTAGTATTCTTTGATCATCCATACATGTGTTAATGCCATCAGATCAGTAGAATCTACACGAATCTTGATTTTTAACCCAGATCTAGTTTCAAAAATTACATATTCTTTTTTCGTCAATTTGAAATAGACCTGTGGATAAATGTACCAATTCTTGAAGATTTTTCTTGAATTAAGAAATATTTGTAATTTTGAGAAAAAACCATATCTCATACTGAAAGTTAAACAATGCCTGAAATATGTTTTCGTAGAAATGTGTGAATGAACTTTTAACCTATAGAATTTTGCAATAGTTTATTGAAATTATTAATAACAGGAGGACTGGGTTTCATCGGAAGCCATCTTGTTGATTCATTATCAAAAAAAAGTTATAAAATTAAGATTTTAACAAAAACCTTATCAAAAAAGAATAACATCAAAAACTCATCTCATGTCCAAATTGAAAAAATTGATCTGGTTAATTTTAAAAGACTAGGACAAATTATAGAAAAATTCAAACCAGACATAATCATTCATCTTGCTGGTAACACATCACATTCTAAATCCTTTGAAGAACCACTTGAAGATGTTGAATCAAACGCAAAAACTACTTTATTTATGCTAGAAAAGATCAGAGAACTTAGGTTATCATGTAAATTTGTACTTGGCAGTACTTTTATTGTAATTGGAAGACCAAAAAAACTCCCTGTGACTGAAAACACACCATGTAATCCAACTACAATTTATGGAACAAATAGATTAGCTAGCGAACATTATTGTAAGATCTATCATGATGTTTATGGAATTGATACTGTTGTGTTTCGTATAACAAATTCATTTGGACCTAGAGAACAAATTATTCCAAGTAAGAACGCCGTAAATTATCTAATACATAATGCATTCAAAGGAAATACCGTAACAATCTATAATCACGGTAAATTCTTTCGGGATTTAATTTACATCTCAGATGTAATATCTGGAATTAAAACAATTATGAATAAAGGAAAATCTGGAGAATTGTACTGGATCTCGTCAGGGGAAAAAACATGGTTTTATGAATTATCTAATTTATTAGGAAAATTAACTAATTGTAAAGTAAAATTTGTTGCAACTCCAAGATATACCAAAAAAACAGACGTTGGTAACTTTGTTGTAGACAATTCAAAATTGAAATCAATCGGATGGAAACCAAAAATTTCTGTTAAAGATGGAATAAAAAAAACTCTTGAATATTTTGAAGATTCTAATTTGAAATAGAAGTCAATTATATCCTGACAGATATCTCTCAAACGATGTAAACTGAAAACTTTTTAGGAGTTTATCCATTCGAGAGTAAGCCTTGCCTAAATTATGATACGTTACAAACTTGTCTTTAAATGGCAAATCCAATTTTGGCATAAATTCAGGTGTAAGCTCCCAAGAATGAATGTAAAAACATCCTGGTATGTTTTTATTTTGATAACTTTTGAATGCATTTTCAATAACTTTGGTGGGTAATGTTCTTAGGTAGAATCCACCCGCTGCGGGAATTTTTTTACCTAGAAATGTTGTTACCATTAAAGGGAATTCCATTAGTTTTCCAGAAGAGTCATTTTTTTCAATAGAATTACTTGTAATTCTATATGGTCTTTGTTCAGCATTTGGTGAACCATACAAACTAGTTTTAGCTGGAACAATACTACTATCATATATGTAATCATTTTCCGTCAAAACATCAATCGCCCACGAGCTATCATTATTAAGTGAAAATGTGGGCGCTCTGAAGCCATGTGATTTATGATTTGTCAATTCCCCAAATTTTTTAATTTCTGAGGGGAATTTATCACTAAATCCCGGTGAATCTAATCTGTCATGATGCATAGTGTGAAAACCAATTTCATGACCATTTTCAATGATCTTATCAAAAATATCTGGTTTAAATTCTAATAATTCACCTACCACAAAAAATGTTGCAAGTGTTTCATGTTTTCTTAACAGATCCAATATTTTGTCAATGCCATTAATGACGGATGGTTCATGTTTTTCGTTATTGATATTTTGTTTTATTAATTCTGGGTGATACCAATCTTCGAAATCAATTCCTAAAATATTCAATTTGTTTACTCTATTTTTTTAACTACTCTAGCAGGGTTGCCTACCACAACACAGTGATCTGGAACATCTTGAGTAACAACACTACCAGGTGTTACAATTGAATTTTTTCCGATTGTAACACCAGATGTAATAATACTACCTGGATTAATAACTGCACCAGATTTTATTGTGACTTCAGCAACCTTTCTAGGATAGTTGCCTTTTTTTAAAAATAAATTTGCAGTAGGATTACTGTGAGCAAAGATCATTGAAAAAGATCCCAGTGTGACATTGTCTTCAATATGTACTAGTTTAGGATAGATAAGATCAATGAAGGCATAAGGATTAAAATGACAATTCTTTCCAATTTTAACGCCTCTAGCTTTTTGCATTCTAATAGCAAAACCGGAATGCGGGGAGGAGAATGCTAGCCTATGTAATATCCAAGAATTGATGAATTTTATTCTAATTTGAAAACGACCAAAAATACCACTATACCCATAATACTCCATGAGCTCTTTTTCATTGAGCTTGACTGCATCGTCGATTAGATCATTATATTTACTCACAATCGTCAGATTTACTGAATATATCTAAAGGCTTCTGATAACATCTATTGAGATAAGAATCAGAACAAATACAAAATTCACATATTATAACTAATTAGTTACTTTCTAAAGAGAATTCTGATAATACTCTTTCAATTTTCTATAAAGAATTTTTTTTGTAGGTCCTTTTGGAATTTCATCCAAATCTGCCAAGTCATTAATTATGATAATTTTTTTTGGCTGTTTATAAGATGTGATTTTATCCTTACAAAATTTTTCCAAGTCATTTTTAGTTAAGTGTGAATCATCCTTAATTTTGATAAATGTACAGATATCTTCGCCTAATAATTTATCAGGTATACCTATAACAGCACATTCATCAATATCTGGATGATTGTATAACACGTTTTCTAATTCAGCCGGATAAATATTTTCACCGCCTTTTATAATTAAGGAATCCTGTCTACCATGAAAATAAAAATTTCCATCATTATCCTTTGTCCCATAATCTCCACTGTGAAACCAGCCATTACGAAAAGCATGGTTTGTTTTACTATCTCCTAAATACCCACTTGCAACATTATATCCTCTAATACAAATTTCACCCTCCGTATTTTCTTCAACCTTTTGACCACTTTCATTCAGAATCGACATCTCGTTGATGTGTAATGGTTTTCCGATAGAACCAATCTTTCTGCTTTCTGCCGGATAGTTATTTATGCATGAAAAAGAAGTTGTTTCCGTTAAGCCGTAGCCCTCAAAAATTGGAACATTGAATCTTTTTTCAAATTGATCCTGAACTGAGCGTGTTAAGATTTGACCACCACAAAGTATTCCTGTTAAACTATTATCTTTTCTTTCATTTGGTAAACTAAGTAGTATCGATAGAATTGATGCCATCACACTTGTCCATGTTGCTTGATATTCATTAACTAGAAACCAAAAAGCGTACAGACTAATTTTTCCTTTTATAATAACAGTTGAAGCTCCAGCATAAAGTGGTGCTAATAGAGTCGTAATCTGACCATTATTATGAAATAAAGGAAGTATGCAAAGACATCTAGAGTTCTTAGTAAAGTCAAACCATTCAGAAATGCCCATGGCGTCAGATAATAAATTCAAATGAGATAGAATGACTCCCTTTGGATTTCCAGTGGTACCTGAGGTATAGATTATCACTGCTATATCATGTAATGATACTTGGTCGCATTCAATTTTTTTTATAGTGTCAGACAAAGGAATTAGATCATTTATTGATTTAGTTTTTTTAAAATTTGTATTACTTAAAACGTCTCTTATTTTACTGATTTTTGATTCTAAAGTATCACTGTAAAAAACAGTTTTGGAATCACTGTCTTCAATAATATATTTGATTTCTCTTGATGACATTTCTGGATTTATTGGTACAATAGTCAAGCCACAACAGAGTCCAGCAAAATATAAGATTAAGAATTCAGAAGAATTATGGAAAATTAGAGATATTTTATTATTCTTTTTTAAACCACTTTTAATTAGGAATTGACTAGTTTGGTTAACTATTGTTTCGAATTCTGAATAAGTAAACTCTTCATGTTTTTCCCCAGGACAAATCAAAAATTTTTTGCTAGGATTTTCTTCGGCCTTTTTGAATAATAGATCACACACATTATTATAATCTAATTTAATCTGATAATTGATTTTTTGGTGTTCCTGAACCAAATAATTATTTTTCATTAAGATACGTTAGGATTTTGCTTTTTATTATTGGTACCGATGTGATTTCTATAGTATCTGCATCCTCTAATTTAATTTTAAACTCATTTTCTATTGCAACAATTAATTCATAATGTTTGAATGAATCCCATTCGGGAATTTCATCCATTGAGAAATTAAGATCTATTTTTTCAGCTCGAAATACTTCTTTTAAAATTTTTTCTAATCTTGTATCTAAATCAGTTTTAGAATCAACCATCAATTAATCGCAATTAGAATATTACAAATAAACTTTGTTTACAAATTTTCAATAAAAAAGGTTCTATTTTTGGTTAATTTTTAAAAATGGTTTTGTTTCGTTTAGATATTTTGCTGTTTTGATTATTCCCTCTTCAATCTTATCAATTTCTTCAACTAGTGGACCAAAAGAAACTCTTACTGCATTTTTTCCAGTTGTTCCAAAACCCTGACCGGGAATGAATAGAACTCCTGTTTTAGTTAGTATAGTTTCAACAAATTTGGCACCATCTGTGTTTACTTTCATGAAAACATACAAACCACCTTCAGGTTGTATTATTGGAAAATCTAGGTGCTTTTGAATTATTTTGGCAGTTTTTTCAGCAGTGTTTTTGTATAGTTTTCTAATTTTTTCTAGATATGCATCCAAACTACCATCCTCTATTGAAGTAGTAATGAATCTTCCAAATGCCATTTGGTGCAATTTGTCAGGTGATAATATTGTACAGCTTTGTATATCTTCCATAGATTCGATAATAAATTCTGGGGCCTCTATCCAACCAATTCGTCTGCCTAAACTTCTACACCATTTTGAATTTGTTCGTAATGAAATAAAATTTTCATTTGGTGCCCATGAAAAATAGTCAGGTACTGTTTTTTCATATACTAATTCTTTATATGCAAAATCTATAATCAGATAACCATCAATTTTTTTAACAGTGTCTAACACTGCTTGTACAAATTCTTGTGATAATACTTTTGATGTAGGGTTATCGGGCGAAACTAATAAAACAATTTTTGGTTTATTTTTTAAAATATATTCACAAAATTCTTCAGTTTTTTGATCAGCAACATATCTCCATTCATCCTCATCTATAACTGAAAAACGTAAAACAGAAGCAACCCCATTTCCATGTGATAGTTGTTCTGGGTAATTAGAATATGATGGATCCAATAATACTACTTTATCTTCCGGATCTAGTAATACTGAAAATAAATCGTTTGTAAGTTGTGTTGAACCTAAACCTACAGCGATTTGTTTTTCAGTAATATCCATGCCATACAAATAATTTTCAAACTTACATAATGTACTTCTAAATTCTTTATCTCCTATACTTGTAGAATAATTTCCAGAAAGATGAAAACGTTCAGGATCAGATATTATATTTTCATACGCCTTTCTTAAATTTTCAGGCGCAGTATGATTACTCCATCCACCAGCAAAAGAAATTAAGTCATCCGGACTAATTCCAGATTTTTGAATGTATTGTGGGTCACTATAATTCATAATATCCTTTATGGGAGATGGTTGATTCTTGAACTGATTTACTCTCTTGGATAATCTATTAGAATTGTTCATAATCGTTGAACGTTGTGATATTATAAATAAATCTTGTTTGTAATTTGTACATGTTAGATAAATTTGGAATAGGAGTAGATATAGTAAAAATTAGCAGATTTAAGGACAAACCATTTCTATCGAATAAAAATTTTTATAAAAAAATTTTTTCTGATTCTGAAATAAAATATTGCTTAAAATATAAAGATCATGCACAGCACTTTTCTGGAAAGTTTGCAGTTAAGGAAGCACTAATCAAATCAGTCAATGAGAAAATTTCTTTACATGAAATAAACACATCTTACAAAAATTCCAAGCCTATAGTTAAAGTTAAGAGTTCACTGAATAAGAAATACAATTTTATTATTTCCATTTCACACGAAAATGATTTTGCTATAGCAGTTGTTATATCTGAGAAAATTAAATAATCTTTTTTTTCACTTTTTTACTCAATGCTGATAGAATTTTATTAAATAATTGGTTAAACACTGGCTCTGAAACATTTTTTGGGACAAAAATTTCGTCAGGAAATTTTTCGATCAAATCTTTATCCGAAACAATTTTCATCTTTTCTAATTGATTATGTCTAATTTTAATGGTCTTCCTATTTCGAAAGATATCCAATTCAGCTTTTATTTTTGCCACCAGAAAACCTTTTGATAAATAAAACAACCAAACACAAAGATCAACTAGAAATAATGAAAAACGCATTTTCGCATAAGTTTCTTTTGAATAATGTGTTAAGAGGCAATATTTTCTATTCCGTTCCAGCCAATAAAATTTCTTTGAACTCCATTTTATTGAGTAACTTTCTGCATGGTAGATAATTGATTTAGGAACATAAAATGAGTTTATTCCGATATGTGCCGCTCTCCATCCTAGATCAAGATCATCATGGTACAAAAATAAAAATGGATCCAGTAATCCTATCTTGTCTAGAACTATTTTTGATGTGAATAAACATGTGCCTGATGCATAGTTGATTTTTTCAACCGATTCCATTTTCTCATCATCAATTTTTCCTTTATCTTTAGCAAAACCAAATCCAAAAATATGTAGCATATTTCCTGTACTTTGTAGGACATGTTTTTCGTTTAACGAAAAAAACTTTGGTTGGTAAAGACCTTCACCAAATTCATTGTAAGCAGACATTAAATGATTTAACCAATTTGGTTCAACGATTGTATCAGGATTTAATATAACAACAAATTCACCGTTTGCGTTTCGAATACCAACATTATTTCCTTCACAATATCCCAAATTCTCTTTATTTTCTATGAGATGGATTTTTTCGAATTTTTTCTTGCATACAATATGACTGTTATCTGTTGAAATATTATCTACAACTAAAACCTCAAAATTTGGATAAGTTGATTTGAAGACCGAATCAACGCAATTTAATAATAAATCCCCTGCATTATAATTTAAAATTATAATGCTTACCAGAGGGTTCAAGTTACTTTCTGTCATGATTAAATACAAAAAAATTTATTCAATATTTAACATTACGAAGAAATTTGTATTTTGGCGTGAAATTTTCGTACTTTAACCTCCCCCTTTGAGGATTTTTCTTTCATAAAATCTGATTTTTGGCTAAAGTAATAAACCAGTTTTTATTTTGATATTTTTTCTCTCAAGCATTAAAAATAAAATGATCCAAACTTTTATTGACAAACAGTTTTGTATTTTTTTGTATGAATAATGAATATTTCAAAATCAAAGAGAAGTGTTCACATTGAAACTACACCATATAGGCATTGTAGTTAAAAACATCAATGAATCGCTTGGGGAGATTGCCAATTTCTTAAGTTTTGAATCTACTAATTTGCCTACCCTAATCGGCTCACAAAAGGTTAACATCTGTTTTTTAAAGACAAATAATGTATATATTGAATTAATAGAACCTGCTGAAGAAAATTCGCCAATCACAAATTTTGCCAAGGAGGGTGGTGGTTTTCATCATCTATGTTTTGAAGTGGACGATATTCAACAAGAAATAGATAAAATGGTAAAAAATGGTGCTCATGTGGTTGTATCACCTGTTAAAGGGTTTGATGATAGATTAATTGCATTTCTTATGCTTAATTTGAAAAAAACAAATTGTAAGTTAATTGAACTTGTAGAAACAAAAAACAATTAATAAAAATTTTTCTTACAAAGTAATTTTTGTCCCTTCTCCAAGCAAGAAAAGTTTCTTAGTTTTATCTTTATTATTACCATGTAGATGGCAATTTGCGGAAACGATGCTATCTTTGATGTTTAAACCACCATCTATTTTACAATCAGACATTATTATAGAATTTTCTATAACAACACCAGATGATATTATTGTATTATCACCTATACTTGCATTAGGACCAATCTGAGCAGATTTGTCAATCTTACAATTTTTGCCTATTATAGACGGTGTTATCACACTACTATCGGATTCAATGTTAGTTGATTTATCAATAACACATATTTGATTACAAATATGCTCTAACACTTGTCTATTTGCATTTAAAATATCCTCTGGAGTACCAGTATCTTTCCAGTAGTCCGTTATTGTTTCGTAACCAATATTGGCATTTTGTTTTAATAAATTATCTAACGCATCTGTTATCTCTAATTCATTCCGCCAAGATGGTTTCAAATTATCTATGACTTCAAAAATCAGTGGCGTTAACAAGTAAATGCCAGTCACTGCTAGATTTGATGTTGGTTTTTTTGGTTTTTCTGTGATTTTTACGATCTTTTCATTCTCAACATCTGCAATTCCAAATCTGCTTGGGTTATCCACTTC
>Ga0163108_10003716_pt1 | contig 10819 bp, 4 predicted proteins | sample Fk1155metaG_FD_109644 | JGI IMG/M metagenome (GOLD analysis project Ga0163108, IMG submission 109644) | Marine microbial communities from the Central Pacific Ocean - Fk160115 155m metaG | ecosystem: Environmental > Aquatic > Marine > Oceanic > Photic zone | place: The Central Pacific Ocean...
CCGAGAAGACCCGGCGACCCGCCAGGTAATCAGCAGAACGATAGGCCTGGTCCAGTGACTTTTTCTTCAGACGATCGGCCAGCGAGACCCCGGCCAACCGGACTCCACTCAACCGGGCACCGGAGAAATTGCCGCGGCGGATGACCGGTCGCAGATCGGCCGACTGGTCGATCAGCCACAACAGCAATCGCCCCCGCCGGCAAGCGTCACCCCGACGACTCAGTTGAACAAGTCGCCTGGCCAGCTTGTCCGGGGGAGGAGCGTTTCCGGTCAACCGCCGCCCGATCTCGGCCAGTTGCTGCTCCAACCCCGACTCTTCGGCGGCGGGCAAGGTCACGCCAACGCCACCGGCCAGGACGACAAGCAGCAGCAACGTCTGCAACCGTGTCGTGAATCCGCTCATCACGCCCCACACGCCGCTGTGTCAGATCTCGGCCAACCGCTGCTTCGAGTCTCCAAATGACTCGCGATGGATCCCGACCTTGTCGAGCAGCGACAGGAAGAGACTGCACATCTTGCGGTTTGGTTTTCCACGGTAATCGAGTACACGCCCGGTCTGGATCCGCCCACCGCCGCGACCGACGACGACCACGGGCAACTGCGTCGCATCATGCGATCCGTGAAGCATGCTCGAGCAGAGCATGATCATCGAGTTGTCCAGTGCTGTCCGGTCACCTTCCTGGATCGCATCCAGCCGCCCGGCGATGTAGGCAAGTTGCTCGAGGAAGAACTGGTTCACCTTCAGCCAGTCGGCCGTGTCGCTGTGTGACAGCAGGTGGTGGATCATGTAATCGACACCCAGGTGTGGAAACCGCAACGAGGAGTGGTCGTTGTTGAGTTTCAACGTGGCGACCCGCGTGGTGTCGGTCTGGAAACCCAGTACCAGGATGTCGCACATCAGCCGCATATGTTCATCGACATCCTGCGGCAGGCCATCCTTGGGCCGGGGGATGTTCGGCTTCGTCAGCGTCGGCCGCCAGCCCTGGAAGCGGCCGGACTTGCCGGCCTGTTCGATACGTTGCTCGACGTCGCGGACCGAACCGAGATATTCGTCGAGCTTGCGACGATCGCTGTAGCTGATCCGGCCCCTCAACCCCCGCGCCTCGGCCAACACCGCGTCAAGCACGCTGCGATCGGACTTCTGCACGGTGTCCTTGAACAGCCGATCAAAGGCCAGCGCCGGGTAGATCTCCAGTGGCGTGGGTGTCGTCGGTGAACTCCATGAGATGTGCGAGCTGTAAAGCATCGAGTAGTCCTTGTGGACCGACGCGATCGACTTTTCGCACCCCAGCACCAGGCTGGACACCTTGGTCTCCTTGCCATACCGCTGTGCGATCAGTTGATCGATACTCGTGCCCGAACGAATCTTGCCTCCCGAGGCCAGCGGCGCCCCCGACAGCAGGTTGCCGGTCTGTGAACTGTGGATGTTCCCCTTGAGGGCCTCGGCGTTGTACAGCCCCTGGATGAACAGCAGCTTCTCGCGGACCGGGGCCAGCGATTCAAGCACCTTGCCCAGTTGCAGGTTCTTCCCCGAACCCGAGGCCCGCCACTCGGCCCGGTGAAACCCGTTGCCGGCAAACAGGCAGGCAAACCGGACAGGCGCTTCGCTTCCGGCCGACTTCGCCCGGGGTTCGTCACCCCAGACGTTCAACGACTCCATCCATGGCAATGCCATGCTGACTCCCACACCACGCAGCAGCGCGCGGCGAGTGAATCGATGTCGAGTGACGCTGTCAGTCATCCCTGGCTTCCTCACAACGGGGCTGGGAGCATTGTGATCTTTCGTCGGCTACTTGGTGGCCAACAAACCTCGATGATACCGGAATTGTCGACTGGTGACGATGGCCTTCATCGCCGCCGAAACCCGGAACTGTTTCTGCCGAAGGTCCTGTTGCATCCTCTTGAGCAATGGTTCATCCGAGAGTTCCACGGCTCGCCCCAGGGCAAACCCCAGCAGCTTGCGACAGAACTGCCCGACGAACTCGTCTCGCCGCTTCTTGAGCAGGTAGGTTCTCAGGCCGCCCAGGCCCTCGAATCGCGTTCCATCCTTGAGCGTGACCCGGGTATCGACCGGTCGCCCGGCCAGGTCCCGCTCACGAAATCGACCGATCGCATCGAACGATTCCAGTGCAAAGCCGAAGGGATCGATACGTTCATGACAGACGGCACACGAGGCCACCTGCCGGTGCTTTTCGACCAGTTGGCGGATGGTCAGGCCATTCGTGTCGGTTTCACTCTCTGGCAAGTCGGGAACCTTGGCTGGTGGCTTGGGCAGTTTTTCGCCCAGGAAGGTCTCGACCACCCAGTTGCCACGCAACACGGGGCTGGTCCGCGACGCCCCCGACTGTTTCGACAACAGGCTGGCCATGCCGAGGATTCCGCCCCGTCCCCGCCGCTTGAGCCCATCGACTCGCCACCAGCCGGACGTCGCGCCCGACGCCGGCTTCTGCTGGTCGAAGCCATAGTGGTGGGCAAGGGTGGCATTGACGAAGGTGTAGTCGGCGTCGAGCACTTCCAGTAGAGAGCGGTCGTTGCGGAACAGGTGTTCGAAGAACTTCACCGATTCCTCATACATCGCACCCCGCAGCGTCGCGAACTCGGGAAACAGCTTCTCGTTTTTCTCGTCGTGCTGATCGAATCCACGGATCCCGATCCACTGCGCCGCAAATTCCGTTGCCAGGCTGCGAAGTCGAGAATCGCTCAGCATCCGCATCGCGTGACGCTGCAGCACCGCCGGATCCTGCAACTCGCCCTTTGCCGCCGATCGGCGCAGCGGGCCGTCGGGCAGAGTCGACCAGAGGAAATAGCTCAAGCGGCTGGCCAGTTCCCAGTCATTGACCGGCTGGGCCAGCTTTCCGTCGGCGGGTTGTTCGACCTTGTAGAGAAAATGGGCGGAGACAAGAATGCGGGTGAGCAAGAGTCTCCAGGCCGTTTTGTGGTCCAGCCCCTGGCCGCGGAACCGCCGGTAGAGTGCTCTCAGTTCCTCCTGCCGACCTTTCGACAACGGTCTCCTCCAGGCCCGCTCGGTGAACTCCAGCAATCGCTCGACCTGGATCGGCTCGGATTTGACCAGCCGTTTCCCGAAAGCCTCGGCCCGCTTGCGGATCGGCTCCCGCAGCGGTTCAAAGGTCTCGACTTTTCCCACCTGTGACGCAAACCCCTGGAAGAGGTCGAACGTGCCGTGGATCTTCAACGCGTCCTGGCTGACAAAACGCAACTCGTTCCAGTCGGCCTCAAGTTCGCGTCGCTGCTTGTCGTCACACATCAGCCGCCGCAGCGATTCGTCCTCGCGATGAAACAGCACCAGCGTGATCACTTCGTCGACCGGGACGATCCGGTAGTAACACATCGCCGCGGGAAACAGGTCCTGGAAATCTCCGACGGCCCGTCGGAACCGTTGGGCACCCGGCGATTTCTCCGCCACGACGACCGGCACTCCCGGTTTGAGTCGCTCGACGGGGAAGCCCTCCGCGCCCGCCTCGAGCTGCACACTGCCCCGGCCCTTGCCGGCTGGGTGCAGACGGCCGGTCACGACCAGTTCGCGTCCGGCGGCAACCACGGCCGGTAACCGAAACTGCAGTACCCGGGGCGCCTGGACCACCAGGTCGGCCTCGGCGACCGATCCCAGGCCCGGTTGGGCGCCGAACAGCCGGCGGTCCGGCCCTGGCAATGTCTCGCCAGGCTTCGGTCGAAAGTCCCCGGCCATGGCAACCGGATCGACCAGGCTCAACAGTGTTCCGTCGATCCGGGTCAGGGCATCGTAGAGCCGGATATCTGCTTCGCTTTTCTTCGGTCGTGGTCCGGCAACAAGCTGCTCGATCCGCGTCGCGAGTTTTTCGCGATCTGCCGGCGTCGTCGCGTCCAACCAGCCGGCCAGCAACGAGCCCTCGGGAACCTGGCTGCGTCCGGGGGCTGCCTTCAGCGGTTCCTGGTAAAAGTGCCAGGTGTCGACGTGCCCGTGACGATCCGGGTGCGGGTTCCCCGCGGTGATCGTGTCGGCCACATCGGTCTCGAGGTTCCAGGCCCGTTTCTTTCCGGTCAACTCGGTGATCACCAGGTTGACCCGCGTCAGGTCACACGAGTGGTCTCCGGACCGGGGCCCCACCTTCAGCGAAATCAGGTCACCGGGCCGCACGATGATCGAGCCAACGGCGGGTATGACCTGCTGTTTTCCCAGTTCGATCGTGCCGTCGCGCAGCGTTCGCCGGGTCCGCCCCCTGGCCAGCTCGACCCTCCAGTCAACCCCGTTGCCACAATTGGCATGCACATCCTTGACCAGGCCTTCGATGCGAACGGTTCCGGACATCGGGCTCCGCCAACCCACGGCAACAAACTCCGTTGGCGACGGATGCATGGCGACCGCGTGCGGTTCCATCAGCCCGGGAACCCGCACCGGATTGTCCGAGGAGTTGGTAATCAGGCTCGGGGTGGCCTGCACACCCCAGCCATCGATGAAGTCGTAGCCCTGGCGATTGAGGAAACCGGCGGCGAGATGCTTGGGGATCCTGACGGTCTCGCCGTCGCCAACCCCGGTCAACACCAGCCACGCGGACAGCAGGTGACGATCGAGTTTCTTTTCGGTGGCCAGCCGGCCGACATCCACCCGGCCCTTCGTCGCCATCACCTCGGCAACCGCAGTCAGATAACGTCCCGTTGCCGGAACCCCCAATTGGTGGAGCCGCGCGAACCCGGCAGCCACCGCGCCGACATCCCGCAACAGCACCGTCGGCCTGTCTCCCCCCACCAGTCGCGGCAATTGCCAGTGCACCAGGTCGCCGGCTGCCCCGTCCCCGGCGGTTCCGGCCGAGAGAGTGATCGTGATTTCACCTTTCTTGTCCGCGGCGGCCAGCTTGACCCGTAACGGTCGCACCGACACCAGGGGCGTTATCCGCGCCTGCCAGGGCTTGAAGTGTCCGACCGTCCCGGTTTGCCACAACAGCGGCTCCCACGCCTTGACCCTGTTCAACAACGCGGGCACGTCGGCCGGGGTGGCGGTCCGCCAGGCAGCCGACAGTTCGGCCAGCAGCGACGAATCGCCGGGCCGGGACAACTGCTCCCAGATCCGCCGCAGGTAGGGAGCACTGAGTTTCTCGTCTGCAGCCACCCTGTCGATTGCCGCCGGATCGGCGCCGAAGGCCTTGCGATGCCGAACCGTCGCGGCGAGGTAGGCCGCCAGGTTCACACGGCCGTCGCTGCCGACATGCTGACGATACCGCCGCTGGATTCGTGACATCAGCGCATCGGTCCAGTCACGTCGAGTGACTCCCGGATCGAAACGGAAACCCTCGGGCAACAGAACCGCGTGGCGGGCGACCAACTTGGCAGCATCCAGGTACTTGTTCAACAACGACGGCGACATCACCAAAGCCTCACCGGTGTTGGTGAACCCCTCGCCGGCCGCCCCGTCCACGGGAAATTCTCTGGCGGGGTTCAACGCAATTCCCGTCAGATCACGAATGGTCTGCGTGTACTCGACGTTGCTCAGTCGCCTGAGCACCACGCGGCCGGGATCACCGGCCCTGGCATAGGCCTCGGCATCCAGGTAACGCCGCGCCCAGCCCCGCAGGCTCTTCTTTTCAGCCGGCGTCAACTGCGGAGCCCCCTTCGGAGGCATCTCGCCATCGTCGAGCATCTCGATCGACTTGACCCAGACCTTCGGGTCACGGCGAACTGCGGCCAGGGAATCAAAACGCTGGAGATCCAGTTCTCCCTTCTTCTTCTTCATCGAATGGCAGGTGACACAACGACGCAGAACCAGCTTCTTGATCGATGAGGTGAACTCCCGACCCAGCGTCTCGAACGTCGCCGGCGGGGCCGCGGTCGCCACCGGCGGGCCAGCCACGACCACCAGTACTCCCAGGACCAACAGCCAACCGCCCTGCCCTGCCCTCATCACACTCCTCCACCACCGCTTGTCGTTGCCTGGGACGTCGATTAGCCTGCTAGATCATAACCGAATCCGCTCGAGGCGTCATTGTGTCGAACTTCCGACCGGTTCCATTCTACATCGATTGCCCATGAGCATCTCTCCGGCCAACGATGACGCGTCCGAAAAACCGGTCGAGGAGCAAGCGTGGCGTCCCCGGACCTGCCTGCCCGACTGGGGTGATGCCGAGTTGCCGCTGCCAAGGCCCCTGGGCCTGAAGAACCTGGCCGGCTTCATCGGACCGGGAATCGTGATGTGCGGCATCCAGCTTGCCGGTGGCGAATGGTTGCTGGGAGCCGAAATCACCGCCCGCTACGGCGGCAGCCTGATGTGGATCGCCGCGATCGCGATCCTCGGACAGGTCTTCTACAACATCGAATGCGGACGTTATACGCTGTACTGCGGTGAACCGGTCTTTACCGGGTTCATGCGGGCCCGGCCCGGTCCGCGATTCTGGATCGGCATCTTCGTGCTGTTAAGCCTCGGGGCCTTCATCCCCGCGCTTTCGACCACCGCGGCGACCGTCATCGCCGCACTCTACCTCGACCGTCCTCCCGGGCCAGACGACAAGGCGCTGGTCAACACGCTGGGTTACCTGTTGCTGGGCGGTGTCACGCTGCCGATCCTCGTCGGCGGAAAAATCTACAACATGATGCAGGTGGTCATGACCACCAAGATCGTGATCGTGCTCGGGTTCTGCATGCTGATCGGTGTGACGATGGTCAGTGCCGAGAACTGGAGCAACGTCTTTGGCGGCTTCTTCAAGATCGGCAACGTGCCGGTCGTCAGCGGTGAGGACGCCAACGGAAACGGGCAGTTGGACGCCGGCGAGGATTTCGATCGCGACGGACACCTCGACGGCATCGAACCGTACCAACTCGATCTCTATGGCGCCGTCGTGCCACCGGCTCCCGAAGACGATCTCGACGGCGACGGTTACCACGACAAGAACGGGACCGGTTTCGAGGACCTGGATGGCGACGGGCGGTGGGATGGTGAAAATGTCGACAACGTGATCACCGCCTTGTTCGGCGACAACGAGATGCCGCTGATTTTTCTTGCCCAGATCGCCCTGCTGGGCGCCTTTGCCGGTTTCGCCGGCGGAGGCGGACTGAGCAACTCCACCTATTCCAACTACGTCCGCGACAAGGGCTGGGGTGTCGGTGGCCAGGTGGGAGCGATCCCCAGTGCGGTGGGGGGGCGCGAGATCTCGCTGTCACACGTCGGCAAGGTCTTCCCGCTGACAGCTGAAAACATGGTCCGCTGGAAGGCCTGGTGGAAGTACATCATCACTGATCAACTGTTGATCTGGGCCCCCGGCTGCATCATGGGCATGGCCCTGCCCGCGTTGCTCTCGATCCAGTTCGCACCGCATTCGGAGATGTTCGGCGATCCCGCCCGACCCGACTACACCCAGGCCATCATGACCGCCGACGGCATGCGGCACGCACCGGGACTCTCGGCGGGGCTGCAGGAAACGCTGTGGGTTGCCACGCTGATGGTCGGGTTGCTGGTGTTGCTGCCCAGCCAGATGTCGATCGTCGAACACGTCTGCCGCCACTGGACCGACATTCTCTGGTCGGGCAGCCGCAAGGTCCGCGACACGATGCAGCCGCACGAGGTCCGCAAGATCTACTACACGATCCTGGTCCTTTACGTCACCTGGACCTTCGTGGGAGCCTATCTGTTTCAGACCTACGGCAAGCCCAAGTTGATGGTGCTTGTCGTCGCCAATCTCAGCAATATCGCCCTGGGCTTCACCGCCTTCTTCATTCTCCGCAACAATCTCGTCTATCTGCCCCGGCAACTGCGACCACGCTGGATCAATCGCATTGGCATTTGCTTCTGCGGTTTCTTCTACTTGGGGATCGCGGGGCTGGTCTTTGTCCAGAAGCAGATCCCGATGCTCCAGGAATTCCTCGGCCTGACCGACCAGTGACCCCGCAACCAGCTTTCCAGGCGGATGCCTCCATGACCACCGCAGTCACCACGCTCCCGGAAAAAGACACGCTGCTCGATCTCTACCGGACGATGCAGGTCATCCGTCAGTGCGAGGAAGAACTGGCCCGCTGCCACCAGCGGGGGTTGGTGCACGGCGCCTGCCACACGTACGTGGGCGAGGAGGCCATTGCCACGGGTGTCTGCAGCCACCTGGACCGGACCGATGTCGTTTTCAGCACCCACCGCGGTCACGGGCACGCCCTGGCCAAGGGGCTGGAACCGCGACAGTTGATTGCCGAGCTCTTCGGGAAGGAAACCGGATGCTCGGGAGGCCGCGGCGGCAGCATGCACCTGTTCAGCCCCGAGATCGGGCTGATGGGCACCAGCGGAATCGTCGCCAGTTGCATCCTGCAATCCACCGGTGGCGGCTACACCATCAAGCTCGCCGGCGACGAACGGGTCTCGATCTGCTTCTTCGGCGACGGGGCCGTCAACAACGGGGCGTTCCACGAGGGCCTGAACATGGCCAAGATCTGGAACCTGCCGGTGATCTTCGTCTGCGAGAACAATGGATTTGCCACCGAGGTGCCCTTCGGCGAGTCCAGCGCCATTCCCGACGTGGGACGACGGGCCCAGAACTACGGCATGCCCGGGCTGGAACTGGACGGCAACGATGTCCTGGACATCCACGAGAAGGCCGGCGAGGCGATTGCCCGGGCTCGCTCGGGGGAAGGCCCCACCCTGATCGAGTGCAAGACCTACCGCACCCGGACCCACGCCGAGGGCATGAGCGACTTCACTTATCGCACCCGGGAAGAGGTTGAAGAGTGGAAGAAGAAGTGCCCGATCCTGCGGCTGAAGAACCAGATTCTCGAGCAGGGACTCGTCGAGACTCACGAGTTGGACACGATCGACGACGAGGTCAGCCAACTGATCGACGAGTCGCGTCAGTTTGCCGAGGACAGCCCCTGGCCCGACCCGGCCTCGGCGACCACACACGTCTACTCGGCCTCCTCCGAGGAACCGGCTCCGGTCGCAGAACCGGACCCGGGAACCCGTGAATTGAACTTCGTGCAGGCCACGCACGAAGCACTGAGCGAAGAGATGGCCAAGAACCCCAGGATTTTCGTGATGGGCGAGGGGATTGGAGCCCGGGGCGGAAACTTCAACACGACCAGTGGGTTGTTCGACATCTACGGCGGCGCCCGCCTGTGCGACACGCCGATCTGCGAACGCGGTTTCGTGGGGCTGGGCTGCGGCGCCGCGATGACTGGCAGCCGACCGGTCATCGACTTCATGTTCGCCGACTTCGTCAACGACGCCTTCGGCGAACTGGTCAACCAGATCGCGAAGATGCAGTACATGAGCAGCGGACGACTGACGATGCCGATCCTGCTGCGCGGCTGCATCGGCATCGGACACTCGGCCGCCACTCACCACTCGGGCAACTACTACCCCCTCTATGCTCATTTCCCTGGCTTCCGGGTCGTTGTGCCGTCGAACGCCTACGACGCCAAGGGCCTGTTCCGCAAGGCCCTGACCTGCGACGACCCGGTCATCTTCCTGGAACACCGGGAGTTGTTGACGGCCAAAACAGCCGTGCCCGAACAGGAGTACGAGATCGAGTTCGGCCGGGCGGCCGTGGTCCGGACAGGGACCGACGTGACGGTCGTCGCGATCGCGCGAATGGTCCACCACGTGCTGGAGGTGATCGACGAACTGGCAGCCGACGGCATCTCCGTGGAACTCATCGATCCTCGCACGGTCCTGCCGCTGGACACCGAGACGATCCGGGCCAGCGTGGCCAGGACCGGCCGATTGCTGGTTGTCGACGAAACGTTTCCCGTCGCCGGCATTGCCTCGCAGATTGCCGCCGTGCAGGCCGACCTCGGCTTCGACGACCTCGACGCCCCGATCAAGAGACTTCACGGGGCCTTCACGCCGACCCCCTACAGCCCGGCACTCGAATCAGCCGTCGTTCCCACCCCGGAAATGGTGGCCAACGCAGTCCGTGAACTGGTGGCCGAATAATGGCACATCCCATCCAGATCCCCCGGCTCGGCTGGAGCATGGAAGAGGGCATCTTCATCGAGTGGTTGAAGCAGGACGGCGACCGGATCGAACCCGGCGACCTGCTCTACAACCTCGAGGGAGAAAAAGCGATCCAGGAGATCGAGTCGATCGATGCGGGGTTCCTGAGAATCCCCGACAATGCCCCCGCCGAGGGTGAAACCGTCCTTGTCGGCCAGGTGATCGGCTGGCTATGTGCCGAGGACGAAGCGGTTCCCGAGCTGCCGGTGACCACGGTCCCCGCGGCTTCGGTCGCCCCGGCAGCGACGCCGGCAGCGGTCCCGGCCAACATCAGCTCAGCCGAACCGGCAACCCGACCACCGGTGTCCACACCGCGAGCCCGCCGCGTGGCCTCAGAGTTAGGAGTCGACTGGACCACGCTGACTGGCAGCGGACGCAACGGCCGGATTCGTGAACGCGATGTCCGTGCGGCCACCAGCGGCGGCAGTCCGGTTGCCTCCACCGCCGATACGGTATCGGAATCCAGTTCGTCGGTGCGGCACACGATCGCCAACCGCATGCTGATCGCCTCGCAAACAACCGCGCCGGTCACACTGACCACCACCGCCGACGCGACGCAACTGGTCAGCCTCCGGCAACAGTTCCAGGCCGCCGCCGCCGACGCCAGGCCACCGGGCTACAACGATCTGCTGATCAAGCTGACCGGCATCGTCCTGCGGAATCACCCGCTGCTGCGTGCCCGCTGGACCGAAAACGGGATCGAAGTCAGCGAGACAATCGATATCGGCCTGGCTGTGGATACCGAGGCCGGGCTGATCGTTCCCGTCGTCCGCGATCCGGGCGGGACACCGTTGAGAACCCTCTGCGCCAGCATTTCCGACCTCGTTGAGCGTGGCCGTGAACGACGTTTGACCGCCGACG
>Ga0163108_10003721_pt1 | contig 10814 bp, 11 predicted proteins | sample Fk1155metaG_FD_109644 | JGI IMG/M metagenome (GOLD analysis project Ga0163108, IMG submission 109644) | Marine microbial communities from the Central Pacific Ocean - Fk160115 155m metaG | ecosystem: Environmental > Aquatic > Marine > Oceanic > Photic zone | place: The Central Pacific Ocean...
CAACAGTAGCCCAGGTATCGACCATAGTTCCAGATCCCACGTATGCTCCAATATTCACGTAGCTTGGCATTAAAATAGCGCCTGACTCAATATAACTTCCATACCTAGCGATTGCATGAGGAACAACTCTCACACCGTCTTTATCCGACCATGACTTAGTAGGGACCTTATCAAAAAACTGTAAGTCACCCGCTTCTATTACACTCATTTTTTGAGTTTTAAAGTAAAGTAAAATGGCTTTTTTAACCCACTCATGAGTGACCCAAGAGCCGGATTCGTTACTACAAACTCTCAGTTTGCCTTCGTTTAATAAAGAGATTGTTTTTTCAATAGCACCTTTTACTTCGGGTTTATCGAGGTCTTCTTGACCAGTAAAAGCAAGATCAATTATTTTTTGTAATGAGCTTAATTCTTGTGCTGTCATTTTTAAGAATCTCCTTTGTTAAAAGTTTTTAGGCAAGATAAGATTGCAGGGATATGCATAGATAAAATTTCTTTTGGTTTCTGACCTCTTTCAATTTCATAGGTCAGAGTTGGCATGTTTTGCTCAAGACCACAATATGTTCCTAAGCAACCTGGAGTGGGATAGCCAATACTTTCTTCAATAGAGTAACCGGTTATTTCGTGAATAGCTTTTGCTTGTTTCGTGCAATCACCATTTACATTAAGCATAGGCTTCCAAGAGTGAAGACTTAAAACAAAAACAGGATTTTTTTCTTTTAAAAAAGTAACAAGCGCTTGATTTTCAGGTTCGCTATTAGGCTTTGGTCCTGGTTGATAACGTTCTTTCAGCGCTTCACGGGTCCAATCTTTTGAGGGCAAGTTTCTATTTAGGTCAACGCCGTTTGAATTTAATCTGTTTTTATTTAAAACCCCATCAAGGTTAAACGCTGGAACTAAGGTAAGATTAATATCAAAAGCATATTCATTCACCAAAGCGTTAAGAAGCCCTTGAGCGGCAATTACACCTTCAGTTTCATCACCATGAACTCCAGCTAAAATAAGAACTTCAGGTTGGTCGCCGTTTTCCCAGCGATGAGCAGTAATAGCAAGACCATCGACCGTTTTTCCAAAAATAAAAGAATTAAAATTTACACCCATGACTTAGAAATCTCTATTTCGAGTTTGTGACCTCATTAAAAAAGTCTTCAATGTTTATCACACCTGTAAGTTGCGATTGTTTTTTCTTTTGGTTTAACCAAATCGCAGCTTCAATAGCACCTCTTGCAAAAATAGAGCGGTCTTGAGCATGATGGGAAAGAGTGATTTGGTCGCCCGGACCAAAGAATGTAATTTGGTGATCACCCACTACTTCTCCTTCTCTAATGCTATGAGTTTGAACTTTAGTTGGGTTTTGAGGAGAAATAATTTTTTGTAAACTTACAGCCGTTCCACTAGGAGCATCTTTTTTGTGTTGGTGGTGTGTTTCAGTTAAAACAGGTTTATATCCAAGAGCTGTAAGCGTTTTTGTTGCTTCATTTAAGATCTTTTGCGTAGCTAAAACACCAGTAGAAAAATTAGATGCAAAAAGGATCGGAGTTTTTTCTTTCAGTGACGTAACAACTGCTTTTTGTTCATCAGTCCATCCTGTGCTTGCAATAACAAGTGCAGGAATATGTGCATTAGATTTTTGAGCTAGTTTTGCAAATTCAATCATTGCAGGAGGAAGTGAAAAATCAATAATGACATCAGTATCTAGCAAGCTCTCAAGCGCGTCACCTTTATCAGCACTGACACATAAAACAGTTTGATCTGAAAATTCGGTAGAGATTAATTGTTTAACCCATTCTCCCATTCTTCCTGATGAGCCTAAGAGGCCAAGTTTAATTGGAGTGGTCATTGAAGCACTTCCGATAAAGTTTGATTTAGTCTTTCTAAGTTGCTTGGCTCTAAAGGAGCAAGAGGAAGTCTTACATTATTTAAACACCATCCGGCATTTGCCATCGCTGTTTTAATAGGGGTAGGGTTAGATTCAATAAAAAGATCATTAAATAATGGTGTGAGTTGATTATGAATTTCTTCAGCTTGATTACGTTTGTTACTTTGAGCTGCGCTATAAAGTTCAACCATTTTTTGAGGGACTAAATTACTAGTAACAGAGATAACCCCAGTTGATCCTGCTTTCATTGAAGGATAAAATGTAGCATCATCTCCAGAGAGAATTTGTAAGTTGAGGTTTTTTTCTTTTAAATTAATAGCAAGATGTTCAATAAGAGCCATGTCAGCAGAAGCTTCTTTTATTGCATTAATATTAGGATGTTTCGCCAAGTGAATAATAGATTCAATTGAGAGACTAACTGCGGTTCTGCAAGGAACGTTATATAAAATCACATCACAATCAACAGCGTTTGCAATAGCTTCAAAGTGTTGGATTAATCCAGATTGAGAAGGTTTATTATAATAAGGTGTAACAACTAAAACAGCTTGAACACCCTGATCAGAAGCCCACTTTGAAAGTTCAATGGACTCTAAAGTAGAGTTACTTCCAGTTCCTGCTATAATGCCAACATCCGTAGACTTTAGTTCTTCTTGAGTAAAAGAGATAATTTTTTTCTTTTCTTCTAATGAAAGAGTTGGACTTTCACCTGTTGTTCCACAGGGCACTAACCCGGTCACGCCTGCTTTTACTTGATGACGAATGATCTTTCTTAGCGCTTCGTAATCAACTTGTTGATTTTCATTAAATGGCGTTATTAAGGCAGTCCAAATTCCGTGATATTTTTGCATAACAATGACTTATCACAACCCAACCGGAAGATCAAAGTACCGATGCTTTTTACTCCCCTTTTATAAGGTCAGAGTAGGATTCACGTTTACGAATGGTCTTAAAACTAGAGCCAGAGACAAGGACCTCAGCTGGTCGGCAACGACTATTGTATTGGCTTGCCATGGTGAATCCATAAGCACCTGTATCACAAATAGCTAAAAAATCGTTTTGTTTTAATGACTTAGGAACTTTTTGATCACTCAAAAAACAATCTGAACTTTCACAAACAGGGCCGACAAAATCAGACTTTTGAGTAGCAGAGCCTGGAGAAAACTTTTTAACAGGCAATATCTGATGTGGACTTTGATAAAGAGCAGGTCGCAATAAGTCGTTCATTGCAGCATCTAAGACTATGAAATCTTTAGATTTTCTTTTTTTTCTAAATAAAACCTGGGTAATAAGAGCCCCTGCGTTGCCACTAATAAGTCTTCCGGGCTCTAAAAAAACTTCTACATTTGGGTTGTTTGCTACACTTGGATGAAAATACTTCAAAATAAGTTGGCAGTACTTTCTAATGTCTGGAGCCTTTTCTTGGTGATAGGTGATTCCAAGACCGCCGCCTAAGTCTGCAAATACTAACGGGCGAGGCAAGAGTCGATTTAACTTGTGAATCATATCAACAGTTTTTACAAATGCATTTTCTAAAGGCTTTAATGTCAGAATTTGACTGCCTATGTGAATACTAATTCCGTTAAAACTTAGGTGTGAGAATTGTTTAAAGTTTTTTGCAATCCAAAGAACTTCATTTTTATTAAGACCGAACTTGTTTTTTTTAAGACCAGTTGAAATGTAGGGATGGGTTTGTGCATCTATATCTGGATTAAATCGAATAGCTACCGCGGCACAACGATTAATTTTTTTTGCAGTTTCATTAAGTAAAAACAGTTCTTCTATCGATTCAACATTAAAAGAATGAATGCCTGATCTTGAATATTTTAACGCATCAAGAATTTCTGTTTGTGTTTTTCCAACACCGGAGAAAACAATTTTTTTTGCTGGAGTATTTACTTTTTTAGCTCTAAAAAGCTCGCCTCCTGAAACAATATCTAAACCAGCGCCATTTTTAACAAGTGTTTTAAGAACACTAAGATTAGAGTTTGCTTTTACTGCAAAACAAATGGTGTGCTTAATGGGCTTAAGGTTTTTTTGAAGTTCTGTCAGCGGTTTTAATAACGCAGCTTTAGAGTAGACATATGTAGGAGTTCCACAACTAAGAGCAATTTTCTCAAGCGAGGTTTTCTCGCAATGCAGTTTTTTGTTTGAATAGCTAAAAAAGTTATTTTTTCGCATTATCTTTTACAGATGATTCAGTGGAAAGTTTTTTCTTTGAAGCTTTTACAGCATCTTTTTCTGGAGTTAAATTCAAAGGAGGAAGTGGTCGCCCCTTTACTCCACATGAAAATAAAAAAAACATTGAAAAGCAAAATACAGTAATTTTAGTTGTCTTGTTCATTTAAAACCTCAGCGATAGCCCAGCTGTTGCAAGGTCAAACCCTAGGTCCATACGTATAAACCATTTAGGACCCATTTGAAACATTAGCCCCATTCCACCAGCAGGTTGAGTGTTTCTAAGTAGGGACAGTGCAGTTTCAGATGCTGAACCACCAACAACTTCGTTTCTCAATACTCCAAGATAGAAAAATAAGCCAAAAGTTTTTTCAAAAACGACATTATATCTGACCGTCAGGTGAAGAGGAATTGCTGTGTAGGCATCATTTGCGGTTTCCCAGTTTAATAACTTATAAACAAACAAACCACCCTCTAGAGCAAAAGAATCTTGAGTTTTTGAATTACTTAGAAAGATCATTCTAGCTATATTAACGCCATAACGAAATCCAGTTCCTGAAAAATATCCAAATGTTCCATCTGCATTGCTATTTCTAAGGAACCCCACTTGAGCGGAAAGAAGTTGTGAGTCAGTTTCAAAAGGCTTTACCTGTTCAATCATAATACTACTTAAATCAGAGACCTTATTTACTCTGGAGTCACCCGGAGGAGGGGTTGTGCCTGCATCTAGTTCCGGGTCATAAGCTTGAACAATAGGTAAAGGCTCTACTTCTAGTTCTTCTTCATCATCTTCCTCAGCCTCTTCTAGCTCCTCAAGGTCAGCTTGGTCTTGTTCAATTTCTTCTATAGATTCATAAGGAAAAAGATCAGCAATTTTTTCAATAGCTAGATACTGATCACCCTCATCAAGAGCAGAGTAGTTTGGATATTTTCTTACTTTTCTAGCTGCGAATTGTTCTTTGTCTGGGTAATAAGTTTTGATTACACGAAATGCCATTACATTTTCTGAGTCACGCTTAAGAAGTAAGATTCTTCCAACTTTTGTTATTGCAGTGGAAGGGTCTTTAAAAAGATAAACCCTAAGGGAGTCACTTCTTCTGTGGATTTCAACACGAAACGCTTTTGCTTCAATATCAGGTAGTCCACCTGACATCGAGGGTGTTGTTGGTTTTTTAGCAGCGAAGTCAAAATCCTTATCTTTTTTCTTAGTGGGGGCCTCTGGTTCATCCAGCTCTGAATCAAAAGCCTCGACCATAGGTAGCTCTTCTTCTTCGTAATCCTCATCATCATCTTCTTCATCATAATAATCATCATCTAGCGTCGCATCTTCGGTGATAATCTTAGCAGAAGGGATGTTGCTTTGAGCAAAAGATGAAAATTGAAATAAAAGCATAAAGATAGGCGTCAAAAGCAGCGCAGCTTTGACAAATAGTGCCACATTCGATTTAATGGCTAATGATGAATTTAAAAAGAATAATTTTTTCATATGCTAATGGACTCAGTCTAGCTCGCATTTTCACCACTGTCGAGAACTGGCTTAAAAAAATGCCGTGGATGGTCATCTGTGTGTTTTTTGCACAGCATATTTGTATGGCTGCTTCTAGTAATGATGTAACCACGCTGCTTGAGCAAGAAGAGTATCAGCTGGCACAAACTTATATAAAGCAAGAAAAATGGCCAGAAGCAGTAATTGTTCTAAAATCTTTAAACAATCATAATCCTAAAAAAATAAAACATGCGCTTTTACTCTCTGAGTCGTTGGTTTACTTGGGGAGAAGAGAAGAAGCATTAAACTTATTAATTCAAGTTTATTCAAAAAAAGAGACCACCAAAAAAAATAAAAAAATTTTGGTCGATAAAATCGATGTTTTATCACAGGTTTTTATGACCAATTTAACATTTCAATCGTACCAAGATGCTTTAAGCAAAATGAAAGATAAAAAATTTAAGGCTGCCTTAAAAGGTTTTTATCTCATGCTTTCAAAAGAACCTAAAAATCTTCAAATTTTAATGAGAATAGGACAATCACATTTTTTCCTTAAGCAATATAGCATGGCTACAGAGCTTTTTTTAGAAGCTAAAGCGCTCAATCCACATAGAGCAGAAGTACGGTTGTGGTTAGGAAAAAGTTTATATTTTAAAAATCAATTCACAAGAGCACTAAAAGAATTAAAAACTGCTAATAAACAATTAAAAAAATCAGAACTTGCACCAGTTTGGTTATCAAAAGTTCTTAATGAACAGGGAAAATTAAACAAAGCCATTTCTGTCTTAGAGCAAGATATAAAAAAAGAGTCGACTCATGTTCTTAGTTTGTTTGAGTTAGCACAGTTAAAGTTACAGTTGGGTCAAAGGGGCAGTGTAGAAAAATTATGGGAATCAAGACAAGCATTACAACTAGCCCTTAGTCGATTTAAACAGTATGACAAAAACTTTAAAAGAAAGTTTTATGAGTCAGATTTAGATTATATTACCCATAATCCAAAAGAGATTCAAAAGAAGATCCAACTACTTTTAAAAAAAGTGGATGAAAAAGTTAAGGGTAGCAGTTAAATCTGTGACTTAACCCAATCAGTTGTAATTGACTTTGGCCGTTCAATCGAAAGCCCAAGTGCTCGGTCCCAACAAAGTGAAGCAAGTACTCCCATTGCTCTTGATACACCAAAAAGAACTGTATAATAATCATACTCAGTCATTCCATAGTGAACCAGTAAGCACCCTGAGTGAGCATCAACGTTTGGCCATGGATTTTTTGCTTTTCCATGTTCTTTAAGAATCATTGGAGCAACTTCATAAAGTAAAGAAACAGTTTTAAATAGGTCATTATCCGGTAACCACTTTAAGGCAAACTCTCTTTGTGCTGTATACCGTGGGTCAGTTGCCCTTAAAACAGCATGGCCATACCCGGGAACAACTTTACCACTGTTAAGAGTATCCCAAACATATTTCTCTAGTTGTTCTTTTGTTGGAGAGGAGGTTCCAAGATCTTTTTGTAAATTAACAATCCATCGGATGACTTCTTGGTTTGCTAAACCATGTAAAGGGCCAGCGAGTCCATTTAGACCAGCCGAAAAACAATAGTATGGGTCAGAAAGCGAAGAACCGACTAAGTGAGTAGTATGAGCACTGACATTTCCACCTTCGTGATCAGCATGGATGACTAGATAAAGACGCATTAACTCTTCAAACTCAGGATTTTCATATCCTAACATTTTTGCAAAATTTGCACCCCAGTCTAAACTTGAATTTGCAGCAATTTTCTCCCCAGATTTATAACTTCGTTGATAAATGTAAGCAGCAATGGCTGGAAGTTTTGCTAAAAGATTCATAGAGTCTTCAAACGATGGATCCCAGTACTCTTCTTTTGCAAGCCCCTCGCGGTAGCGTTTTGCAAATTGTGAATCTTTTTGTAAAGCAAGGACACCGGTAGAAAATTGAGTCATTGGATGAGTGTCTTTAGGAAGGGCGTCTAATACACTCCAAACGTAACTTGGCACTTCTGACCGCTTTGACCACTCCTGTGTGATTTCATCGCAGTCTTGCTGTGTAGGGAGCTCTCCAGTGAGGATAAGATAAAAGAGTCCCTCTGGAAGAGGTTCTTGTTTTCCAGGAGCTTTAGGAAGGAGCTCTCTGATCTTAGGAATGGGGTAACCGCGAAAACGGATGCCTTCGTTTGGGTCAAGCGAAGAGGTTTCTGTTACAAGCCCCTTTACACCCCTTAAGCCGCCATAGACCTGACGCAAGGTGATCTCAGAAATAACTTTATCACCATGATTTTCTAAAAGTTCTTTTACTTCTTTTCGCTTTGGTTCAATAGCACTTTGGAACTTATTTTTGAGCGACATTCTAATCCCCTTCGTTAACGTGCAAAAAATGACATTATACAAAAAAATATGCTGTTCATTGTCATAAAATTAAAAGCAGTTTATTACTAGTACGCCAAGCTTCTCAGGTCAAGAGAGACACTTTTTACGATTGTAGCTTGACGAAAAACGATGTCTCCAATTATGACAAGTAATGGGGGACACGTCTTTGAGCACTCAAAAAATATTTATTGCCGTAGCTGGAAATATAGGGACTGGTAAAACTACGCTAACTACTCTTTTATCAAAGAGATTTAGTTGGCATGCTCACTATGAGGCAGTGGTTGATAACCCGTATCTAGCTGATTTTTATGAGGATATGTCTCGTTGGTCATTTCCATTGCAGATTTATTTTTTAACGAATCGATTTAGAGCGCACCAAGACATTTCGCGGGGCAACAAAAGCTCTATCCAAGACCGAAGCATTTATGAATATGCCAATATATTTGCTCGTAATTTGTATGAACAAGGGAACATGGAAAAGCGAGATTATTTAAATTATCTCGATATTTACAAAGTAATGTGTGGTTACTTAGTTCCTCCTGATCTTGTTATTTATTTAAGAAAATCACTTCCTAAGCTCAAAGAAAGAATTTCTATGAGAAATAGGGATTATGAAAAAAACATCCCAGACCAGTACCTAACAAACCTAAATGGGTATTATGATGACTGGATGGAAAAATATGATCTTGGAAAGAAACTAGTAATTCAAAGTGATGATTTAGATTTCATCAATAACCAAGATCACTTTAATCAACTTTGTGAACAAATCGTAAGTTCGATTGATCAAAAAGATTTATTTTTGACGCAACAACCATCAAGAGATTGACGAATTCATAAAAAGTTAATTTTTTTTTCTATTTTTAAGTTTTTCTGTTCTAAAGCCGAATAACTCTCTAGAAAGTTTTATGTATTGCTTTTTAAAAGCAAAAGCTCTCGGGAGAAGATGGCTATGAAAAAAAATTGGTTAATATTTTTTGTTCTTTTTTTGTCTCTAGGTTTAGGTGCATGTTCGTCTCAAACAGTAGATGAAGGTGAGGATGAGTTTTCTGAAGAGGTAGAAAGTGCTGATGCAGATACCGATGCAATTCCTGATGATGACCCTGAGGACATGGATGAAATTTCAGATGAAGAGTTTGATTCAGAAGATGATGTAGCAGAAATGGATGAAGATGAAGATGCCTTTATGGATGACAACGAAGAAGGCCTAAGCGATGGAGAAGAAGACGATGAATTTGCTGATTCTGATATGGATGACGATGAAGACATGGGTGAAGAAGAAGATGATGAATTTGCCGACTCTGATATGGATGACGATGAAGACATGGGTGAAGAAGAAGATGATGAATTTGCCGATTCAGATATGGATGACGACGAAGACATGGACGAAGACGAAGATGATGAATTTGCCGATTCAGATATGGATGACGACGAAGACATGGACGAAGACGAAGATTATAGTTCAGTTGCATCAACAAGCGGATCTTCTACAGAACAATACACCGTACAAACTGGTGATACATTAATGAAAATAGCCTTTAATAACTATGGCGATTTATATCAATGGCGCAAAGTTTATGAAATGAACCAAGATAAAATTTCTGATCCACAGCAATTAACAGTAGGAACAACTTTAACAGTAGAAAGAACAGCAGCGGCAGATAGTATTAGTAAAAATGGTGAGCCTTACTTAATCAAATGGGGTGATACATTAGGTACTATTTCAGATGATGTTTATGGAACAGCTAAAAAATGGCGCCGTCTTTATGAAAACAACACAGAGCTTGTTAAAGATCCAAATCGTATTTATGCAGGTTTTTACCTCTATTATGTAATGACTCAAGAAGATATGCAGGAAAAGCAAAAATATGATCAAATGAAGCCATCTGCGCCAGTTGCTAAAGATGATAAATTAAACAACTGGGATGAGTTTAATAGCGATTCACAAAGGGCACCTTCTAGTAATTAGTAGGTATTAAAAATTTAAACAAAAAAAAGGGGGCCATTATCAGGCCCCCTTTTTTTATTGTTGTTAGTTAAAAGATTATGGTTTCCCATGTTTAAATGCGGTTAACTCCATTGTAAGAGTGAGCATGTTAGTAGGGATAACATTTTTCAAAACACCGTCCATTACCGTTGCATCTGGGTTAATCCAAACTTCTAAATTAGAAACATCTTTCGTATTAGCTGTAACATGAAGTGACTCAAAAGTTCCTGCCGGAACAGTAACAGTAGTGTAGTCTTGATCGATAATTTCAAGGTCACTTTCTGGGATTCGTTCTTCTTTTCCGTTGCGAATTATTTTAAGAACTTTTCCATCTGCTTTATTCAGTAAGATTTCAACTATATCGTTTTGATTCATAAGCTTTGTTGACTGTGTTAACCAGAGTGTATCTGCATTATCTTCAGTAACTTCTTTTTCCATTGTGCCGATGTTTCCAAAGGCAGCTGAAATTTGATATTCCATTTTATCACCCAATGTCCAATTGATTACATCAAAAGGGTTAATAGATTGAATGGTGTTTTTTAAAAAAAACTGATTTAATTGAGTGTGAGCTAAGCTTGATGAGCTTGAAAAGGCAAATAAGCTAGTGATTAAAGTTAAACTAAAAATAAATCTTTTCATAAACATCTCCTTGTGATTGAAAGATTCTTTGCAAGAGGATAGATTAACGAACAATGTGGCGAATGCAATTTAGAAATACCTTATATTTTACAAGAGTGCTTTTAGGGACAGTTTTTATATGTATGCTACTTGCGTTAACGCGGTGTTCTTCGGGGGATCTTAAAAAAACAGCCGATGAGGATCAAAGTAATGTTATTACGCAAATGAAGCGTAGCGACATTATGAAGCTGGAAAATAAACTTATTACTTGGGAGCACTCAGAGCTTACCGA
>Ga0163108_10003723_pt1 | contig 10811 bp, 10 predicted proteins | sample Fk1155metaG_FD_109644 | JGI IMG/M metagenome (GOLD analysis project Ga0163108, IMG submission 109644) | Marine microbial communities from the Central Pacific Ocean - Fk160115 155m metaG | ecosystem: Environmental > Aquatic > Marine > Oceanic > Photic zone | place: The Central Pacific Ocean...
ACGACGAACAGGATGTGGCGTGTGTTGATGGTGTCACCTTCCTTTTTGCCGCCGCGCATGCCCTCCATCATCGCCTGAATCTGGCCGGCCATATCGTGCTGCGATCGCGCCGGCACTTCGGTTTCCTCCATTAGCTTGAGCAGGGTGGTCTGCACACCTTGGCCGCTAACGTCCCGGCCACCCTGTTGCTCGGCAGTGGAGGCGATCTTGTCGATTTCGTCGATGTAAATGATGCCGTACCGGGCGCGCTCGACATCTCCATCGGCCTGCCGGACGAGGTCGCGGACGAGATCCTCGACATCGCCGCCGACGTAGCCAGTCTCGGAGAACTTGGTCGCATCGGCCTTGACGAACGGCACGCCGATCAGATCGGCGATACTGCGGATGAGGTACGTTTTGCCGACGCCGGTCGGGCCGATGAGCATCACATTTTGCTTCGTGTAGCTGCCCTGTTCCTCTCCCTCGAATGCCTGCCGCACGGCGTTGTAATGATCGCATAACGCCACACTCAGCACTTTCTTAGCCTCCTCCTGCTTGATGACGAACCGGTCAAGGTGCGCCTTGACGTCGCGTGGCTTGTGGGCGAATTCGAATAAATCCCGGTCCGGCTCTGGGTCGGATTCGGTAACTGTCCCGGACGGTGGGGTTCCGGCAAAATCGGGCGCGCCAAACGTCTTGAACTGTTTCTGCAGGAAATCCTGCATCTGTTTCTGAAATTCCTCGGGTGATGTGGGGCCGCTCATTGCTTTGTTCTCCATTGCGTGTCAACCGCTGTCAGGATAGTAGCACACGCTGAACCGTTTTGAAGAAAAATGACAAGTCGCTTTTGGGTCGCTACAGTGGGTCGGCCAGCGATTGGCCAAGCGATGCCGGTTTTTTACGACACACACGCCCATTTGGATTTCCCCGATTTCCGCGAGGAGGCGGATGCGGTGGTGCAGCGAGCTGCCGATGCCGGAATCTCGCGCATTGTCACCATCGGCACGGAATTTGAGAGCAGCTGCCGAGCGATCGACTTGGCCAAGTGCTTCGACGGGGTGTACGCTGCGGTGGGCTGGCATCCCAACGACTGTCTGGACGCTCCGGACGATGTGCACGGCGAGCTCGAGCGTCTGGCCAAGGCACCGAAAGTGGTGGCAATCGGCGAGATCGGCATCGACCACTACCGGCTGCCAAGCACGCGCGGCGGTTCTGTAGCCGATGACGAGGCGTTTAAGGTCCGGCAGGTTTCGTTGTTCCGGCAGCAACTCGAGGTTGCGGCCGAGCTTGGCCTGAACGTGGTCGTGCACCAGCGGGCGGCGTTCGAGTCGTGCCTCGAGGTTTTCGAGCCGTTTGCAGATCGGGTGCGGGGTGTGTTCCATTGTTTCGTGAACGCTCCGGAAGAGGCCTTGCGGGTGATTGAGATGGGGTCGCTGGTCAGTTTTACCGGTATCTGCACGTACAAGAATGCGGTCGATGTACGGGAGACGCTGGCCTCGGTGCCACTGGACAAACTGATGCTGGAGACGGATGCGCCGTTTCTCGCGCCGGTGCCGTACCGGGGCAAACGCTGCGAACCGGCCTACGTGCGTGAGATCAGCCAAGCGGCCGCCGAGACACTGGGGGTCGGCTTGGAGGAACTCTCCGGGGCCACCTGTGCGACCGCCCGAGGCTTTTTCAACGGGTTGGAATAGGCGATTTTTTCACAAAAACCGCGTGATTTTTTGAGGAGCGGGGTATAGCTTTCGCTGCCATGTGGATTTATCTGCTCATCATTCTGTTGTTTCTGATTCTCGCATCTGAGAGCTATTTCAAGGGCGGGATCAATGCCGTGGTCACGTTGTTCGGCGTGATTTTGGCGGTAAATCTCTCCGGTTGGTTTGGTTCGATGGCGTTCCAGTGGATGGGCGACAAGTGGTGGCCGATCGATGCGCATCCGTTTTGGAACCGCGCCGTACCGGTCGTGGCCGGCTTTATAACCCTCGTGGTAATCTTTTCGATCCTCGGCACGGTCGCGAGCATCATGACGCGCAAACGCCTGGAGGCCCAGTGGGAAGATTACAAGCTGGAGAACTTCAAGGCCATGAATCGCAAGTTCGGACTATGCGTTGGCTTGGTCACGGCGAGCGTTTACTCGGTGATGGCGCTGACGCTCATCTACCAGCTTGGTAACTTCACGCTGCCGTTCAAAAACGACAGAGATCCCTGGCCGCTGAAAACTCTGAACGAGGCGCGTGAGCAACTCGACAACACGCCGTTTGCCGAACTGGCTGCTGCCTACGACAACACGTCGGAACTGGATTACGAGGTGCGCAACACCGTTGCCCTGTTTTTGAATAACCGTACCAAGACACTCGAGGAACACATGAACGCCTACCCCGGTTTTTACGCCTTGGCAGAGACCGACGAAATCAAGGGGTTGATGGGTACAGCCGAGGATGAGGAGGATGAGGAGGATGAGGGGGACGATTACGGGAGTAGTTATGGCAATGAAGAGCAGAGCAGCGATTCGCTGTATGCCATGTGGAAGACCCGGTCGCTATCCCTCACCAACATTTTGAGCAACATCGACGTGGTTTCCACCGTCAACACACGGTACGAGGAGTTGAAGGCCATCAAGCCGAATTCCGACGATGAAAAGAAGCTGTTGGCGTTCATGGGAGACATCCGGCACTTTTTCGACACCGGCGAGTCTGAGCTTTACGGCAGGGACGCCATCGTCGGCAGATGGGTGTTTGCCCCGAATGTCTCCCTGCGGGAAAATAAAAGGACGCGCACCACCATTTCCGTGGATGAGATGAGAGGCATCCAGGCCATGGTTGGAAAGATGCGCCGGGTGACGCTGCAGGTCTGGCCGGAGGCGGATCAAAACCAGATTCGCGTTAATGGTATGTCTGTTGCAGGTGCCTACGATGAGGTTCTCAAGAAACTGCGTCAGACGTATCAAAAGGCCATTGATGATGGGGAGGTTGAAGATGATGCATACGGCTACGACGCGGGCTTCAGCCAGCCAGTTGGTTTTCAAGAGACATATGGGACAGAGGGAGAGGGTAATGAAAATCAGGTCAGAGATCGGGTCTTGCCGATGATGCTCTGGATCCGTGACAAGGATCCAGGCTGGGTGAACAGGCAGTTTAGCCAAATTATGCTCAGCGGCGACAGCATACAGCGGCGGGTTGGCTCCGGCCAATGGGAGGGTTCGGGCATTCGTTACCAGGTTAACCTCAAGCAGGAGGAGAAGATCAAGATGAGCAAGGAAGCTCAATATGCCTTCAAAAGCGTGGAGGCTGGATTGCCCATTCGCCCGGGCAAACTGAAGACAACCATCGTAAAAGGCCGACTGCACATTTGGTCGGGCAAAAACGTGTTCGTCTTCACGCGTTATTAATCGCGCAACAAAAAATTTTCACAGATAGCAGCCAAGCGATTGGCTGTTTTTTATTTGTGTGTGTGAACGGTGTTGGTGGCAGACTTGTTCCGGTAAAAGGAGGGATCGACCTTGGTCGCCCGGGGTGCCAGTCCCACGCCCGGGTTCATGAGGATGCGCGGTGGCTCAGCCTCGTCTTTGTTCAGCGGCAGGCCGCTGCCGGCCAGCGTGTTTTGCGCTTGGTCAAGCGGGTCGGCGGCAGGTTCGTCATCAGCTTGGCCAAGCGCTTTCGGCTCAGCCTCAGCCAAGTTGGAGCCTTCATCCAAGGCGAACAACAGGCCCATGCCGACAATGGCGGCAAAGACCGCCGCCGCTGCCCGAAGGGGATCGATTTGGTCGTTGAGCCGTTCCCAAAGCGTGGGCTTGGGCGCTGGCTCCTCCAGTCGGGTCAGTACCTTGTCAGAGAATTGGTCGAAAAATCCGTCCTCCGGTTTCTCCTTCTTTTTCGAGGCCAGCAGCTTTTGCAGCCGGTCAAATTCTGTTGGGTCGGGAGTTGTCACTGTTTCAAGTAGTCGGAAAGGTGAGCCTGCAGTTGTTTGCGGGCGTAGTGCAACCGGGTGCGGACGGTGTTGGTGTTGCAGTCCATGATTTCGCCGATCTGTTCGTGTGGCAGTCCCTGCACATCGTGCAGCGTGACCACAAGCCTGTGGTTTGCAGACAGTTTTTGCATGGCAGCGTTCAAGATTCCCTGAAGTTCGTGGCGGTCGATGTCCCGTTGAGGGGTATCTTTCGAGACCAGGCCAAGCAACTCCTCGCCGCTGTCCCACTCCTCGTCCATTTGGTTGATGCTCAAAATCACGCGCCGGCGTTTTGATCGGATGAAGTTGATCGTGTTGTTGACAGCGATCCGGTATAGCCAAGTGAAGAAGGAGGAGTCGCCCTTGAACTTGTCGATCTTACGGAATGCCTTGATGAACGTTTCCTGTGCCAGGTCGGCGGCATCCTCATGATTCGAGGTCATGTGGTAGACGGTGGCGTAGATGCGTTCCTGATACTGTCGAACCAAGGCGTCGCAAGCCTCCATGTCGCCTTGGCGGGCGCGGCTCACGTACTCCTGCTCATTCCATTCCGGCATGGTCTCGCCACCTTTTGCCGGGGAAACGGTGGATAGGGATTCCAGCATTTGGGTTGACCCGGTACCTAAGCAACACCCAGTCCCGCTGATTGTTGCGCCAAGAAGCGGGTCAACTCCTCAAGGGCATCGCGGCGATTGGAATCCCTGACCGAGCCCAGCGCATCGCGGGCGTCGGCAAGGCACGATTCCAGCCTGGCCTGGGATTGCTCCAACGTATTGAACTCCGACAGCCAGCCACGCAAAATGTTCAATTGTCCGGTATCCCACTGCTGGATCATCCGGCCGAGCTGTGCTGCGATCTCCGGCCCGGCCTGTTCGCAGAGCAGGATCACCGGCAGCGTGGACTTGCCGCTGGCAATGTCGGTGCCCAGCGACTTGCCGGCTTTGGCCTCGGAGCCAAACAAGTCGAGGCAGTCATCGTAAACCTGATAGGCTGTGCCCAGTGCCATGCCGTACTCACGCAAAGCCCGCGTTTCCCGCGGATCTCCTCCGGCGAGCGAGCCGCCCAGTTCACAGGCGAGTGCAAACAGCTCGCCGGTTTTCATCCAGAGCATTTTGAAATACTCTGCCTGGCCAAGCGCGAGGTTGCCCTGATGGTTGTTCTGAAGAATCTCCCCGGAGCAGACGGTGCGCGTGGCGGTGGAGACGGCGCGGCAGATATCCGTCGTCGGGAACTCCGCAGCCAGCCTCAGTGCGTTCGCAAACAGACAGTCACCGACGAGTACCGCCGTGGTGTTATCCCACTTGCACGCGAGCGTCGGGCGATTGCGCCGCAACTCGGCCTCATCCATGATGTCGTCGTGCAGCAGCGTGGCCAGGTGCACCATCTCTATGATCACCGCGGCTTTGATGACGGAGTCGTTCCAGCCGCCAGCGCAGTTCGCCGCCAAGCCGGTCAGCGTGGCTCGCAGTTGTTTGCCCTGATTGGCCAACGCATACTCCGCGTACGGCGCGATCTCGGGATCGAACGCTGCGACCTGTCCAGCCAACTCCTGTTGCACCGCGTCGAGGAACGGCACTACTGACAGGGCAATCTCCTGCCATTCGGCGGTGATCTCCTGCGTGATGGGGGTGTCCGGAAGCTGGGTTGCTTGAGCTTGAGCAGCAAACATGCTGAAGGGAGGCTACCGCTTGCCCAACACCAAGTCAATCGTCGTCCGCTTGGCCAAGGCGGCGGTAGTGGACAATATCGAAATCGTCCAATTCGCGGAGCTTCACCCCTTCGTTGAACATCGGCTCGAATTCCGGGAAAAAGGCGTCGCCCTCCACCTCCCGTTTCACCACGGATAGAAACAGGTCGGAACATTGGCCAAGCGCCTGGGCGTAAACCTCCGCTCCGCCACAGATGAAAACCGTTCGCCCGCCGAGATCAGCTGCCTGGCCAAGCGCGTTGAGACTGCCGATCGTGCGGACGCCCGGGATCGCGCCGTCGCGTCGCGTTAGCACGATCGTCTCGCGGCCCGGCAGCGGGCGACCGATCGACTCGAACGTCTTTCGCCCCATCACCAGCACGTGCCCCATTGTCGTCTGCTTGAACCACGCGAAGTCCTCCGGTAAATGCCAAGGAATCGTGTTGCCGGAGCCGATCACCCGGTTCAGCGACATTGCCGCGATGGCCTTGAAGGGCAGGGCGGACATCACTCAAACAGCGATCGGTGCCTTGATTGAAGGATGTGGATCGTAATTTTTGAGTTCGAAATCCTCAAAGCGAAATGAGTAAATGTCGTCAACAGCCGGATTGAGCACCATCTGCGGCAACGGCCTCGGTTCGCGTGCGAGTTGCAGCTTAGCCTGGTCGAGATGATTGGAGTACAGGTGCAAATCGCCAAAGGTGTGGATAAACTCGCCCGGCTTAAGGCCGCAGACCTGTGCCACCATCAATAGCAGCAGCGAGTACGACGCGATGTTGAACGGCACGCCGAGAAACAGATCGGCACTACGCTGATACAACTGGCAACTCAAGACACCGTCGCACACGTTGAACTGCACCAGCGCGTGGCACGGAGTCAGTGCCATTTGGTCAAGTTCACCAGCGTTCCACGCGCTGATGATGTGTCGCCGGCTGTCGGGATTGTTTTTCAATCCATCGATGAGTTGGTCGACCTGGTTTACCGTACCCCCGTCCGCCGTGCGCCAGGCGCACCACTGCGCGCCGTACACTCTGCCAAGGTCGCCGTTCTCGTCCGCCCACTCGTCCCAGATCGCCACCCCATTGTCGTTGAGATATCGGACGTTCGTGTCGCCCTTCAGGAACCACAGCAACTCGTGAATGATCGAGCGCAGGTGAAGCTTCTTCGTCGTGAGCACCGGGAATGTTTCGCCGACCGGAAACCGTGCCTGCGCTCCGAACACCGAAAGCGTGCCCGTGCCAGTGCGGTCGCCCTTGGCCCTGCCGTCATTCAAAACCAGCCGCAAAAGATCGAGGTACTGAACCATGCCCGCGCAATGTAGCCATCCCCGCCCAAGGGGTCGAGAGCGGGCGTGCCAATTAAACGCAGAGCACGCGGAACCACGAAGAACAAACATGCATAAACAGGATGCACAGGGTATTCTTCCATTCTGTCCATCCGGCCAAGCGAAGGTGGGGATGGTTGTCCACAGTTGTGCACCGTGGGCCAAGCGGGTGCGGCGCGCTGGGGACAGCAAGCCCTACCTTTTGCGCTTGGTTAGTCGAGGGTAGTGAGTACGGCTTTGGCGGCTCGGGCGGCAGCTCCGCTTTGGCCAAGCTGGGCAGTGGCGAGTTCGAGTCCGTCGAGGATGCGGGTGCGTTCGTTTTTGTCGCGCAACAGCCGCAGGCTGGCCTCGGCGAGATTGTCGGCGTTGGCGGCTGACTGGATGAACTCGGGGAACAACTCCTCGCCGGCGAGCAGGTTGGGCATGGCGAGGTACGGCACCTTCAGCAACGCTCGCCCAAGTGCGTGCGTCAATGGACTTGTTTTGTAAAGCACAACAGTAGGCACGCGGAACCAGGCGCATTCCATCGCGACCGTGCCGGAGGAGGCAATGGCGAGGCTCGCCCGGCCAAGTGCCTTGGACAGGCCGCCGACCTGCAGGTCGATCTCGGTGCCGGTGGGGATGTGCCGCTTGGCCCACTGCAGCGTTTCGTTGCTGGGCAACACCATGCGGAGGCGGCTTTTGATTTTCTCTGAAATAATCACGGCTGCCTCGAGCATCACTGGCAGGTGCCTGTCGATCTCGCCCCGACGGCTGCCGGGCAACAGCAGCACGGTGGGCTGCTCGGTGAACAGATCCGGGTCGAGTGGCACGGCCTTTTTGTCCGGCTTGGTCATCGGGAAACGATCCACGAGTGGGTGGCCGACAAACTCGACCGCGAACTCCGGCACGCGCGCAGCGTACCAATCTTTCTCGAACGGGAAGATGGAAAGCATTAGATCGATGTCTTTGGCGATTGAGTGCACGCGGCCCTCCTTCCATGCCCAGAGTTGCGGAGACACGTAGTAGATGATTTTCGGCTGCCATTCCCGGAACGCGCCTCCGCCCTTGGTTTGGTATTTGCGGATCGCTTGGGCGAAGCGCAGGTTGAAGCCGGGGTAATCGATCAGCACGATGGTATCCGGTTCGCGGCCGGTGGCGAGGTCGAGCAGTTGGCGAAAGAGCCTTCGGAATTTTCCATAATGTTTGAGTACCTCCCAAATGCCGACGACGGCGTGCTGAGTGAGGTCGAACTCAGCCCGCTGCCCGGCAGCGGCCATCTTCGGGCCGCCCGCGCCGATGAAGTCGATGGCGTTGCCACCCGGTTCGGCGCGCATGGCCTCTATCAACTCTGCGCCGAGCGTGTCGCCGCTGGCTTCGCCGGCGATCAACAGGAGGCTCTTGCGCTCGTCACTCATAAATTTTCGCCAAATGCGGCTGCCGGCTTCGGGAGGCCTCGGGCGATTTCCTCCAGCCGATAGCCGAAGCCCGGCCCGGAGAGCGTGGACAGGTCGATCTGCCCACCGTGCCGTCTGTAAATGCCGTCGTGCACTTTGGCCTCAGCTGTTGATGCCTCGGGATAAAACTGCATGCTGTTCGTCTCAACACCCATGATCGTGCCTACTTGCGCGGCCAGTTGCACATGCGGAATCTGTGCCAGCATTGGGTTCGTCAGATCCTGCACCATTAGTGTCATGCCGTGCGCTTTGGCCCAGCAGGCACTGAGGATCGCGCCGGTCTGCGTTTTGCAGGTCTTGAGGGCGACACCGGTCCAGCCGAGTTCGCGCCCGAGCCGGATCAGATTCCAGTCGTGCGCGCTTTCGTCGAGGAACAGTGGCTTGCGGGCGGAGACGCTATGCACATTGATGCGGTGCGTCTCCAGTTCGTATGGGAACGGCTGCTCGACGTAGAGGATCATTCCGTAAATGCGCGGCTGCTCCGCGATGAACCGGTCGAGAATCTCGTTGACATACGCGGGATCGGTGACGGTGCAGTTGAAATCGGCGCTCAGCCAGAGCCCGCCGTGTTTGATGGCGATCGCGCCTACCTTGGCCAGGCGTGCGTAGTCCCACTCGGCGTCGTTGCCGCGCAGCTTGACCTTGAGGCAGGTTATTCCGTCGGTGCGAATCCAGTCGGCGAGCAGCACCGGGTAGCCGTCGTCCGGTTCGTCGCCGGTCAACTCGCTTTCGTCGAGCGGGTCAAGCCCGCCGACGAGGTGCCATGCCGGCATTGTCGTCGGCGGATCGACGGCGAGGAACTCGTCGGGGAACCGGCCGGTGAACTCAACGTCCGAGCCGCTGGCTGGCTCGAGGAATTGGCCAAGGTCGCGGCTGAGGAGCTCGGGCGTGTACGTTTCGTAAGTCGGGCGGCCAAGCGCCTGGCCAAGTGCGTCGTGCAGCGCGATGTCGAAGAGCGAGCAGCAGACGAGCGCGGCCAGCCACGGCATCGGTTCGCCGGGGCTGTCGGCGTTGAAGGTGTCGAGTTGCCTGGACAGTTCCGTTTGCTGAAAGTCGTGGCCAAGCTCCAGCGGGTGGCCAAGCGCGTCGAAGTCCGCCCAAGCCTTGGCCAGGCAGATGCAGAACCTCTTCAGCGCGTCGTGGCGCAGTTCGTAGGGCAGGGCGCTTGGCCAAACCCACTGCACGCTCAGCGGGGTTTCGCCCCAGCCGTTGGCGGTGCTGCCGTTGGCCAAGTGCACGGCGAGGCGTACGCGGGCGCAGGTGACATGAGTGAGTGTCTCGGGGCCGAACTTGAGGGGCACACGGGTTTCAACCGGAAGGAAAAACAGCTCGACAGCAGTGACGCGAATGTCCGTGGGCTTGGGCATCAGCGGCGGTTGCGACCACCGGTTGGACTGCGTTTTTTGTCGACCTCGGTGTCAGTTTTTTTTGCTTTATCTTTCCAGAGGATGCCCCAAAGGCCGCCTTTGTTGAGCTTGGTGCTGACCTCGACGAGGTTGCTTGAGATGGAGGAGAGGTTGCTGGCCAATTTCTCGTCGCTGAACAGTTTGCCGGCGAGGCCTTCACCCCGCTCGGCGGCGGCGACGAGGTTGCGGAGCGACTCGGTGGTTTGGCGGATGTTGTTCAGGGACTCGTCGATGACCACGCGATTTGTGGCGACGAGGCGCTGCATGTCGCCACCGGCGGCCTTAAGTTGCTCGGAGAATGAGACCACATTGTTGACGGCATCCTGGATGGGCGGCGTGTTGGTGGCGATGAGCCGGTCAACACCGGCGATGGTCGTTGAAGCATTGTCCGAAATCTCACGGAGGTTGCTCAGGCCGGCGGCGAGGTTGGTGAGGGTTTGCTCGTCGAGCAGTTTGTTGTCAATGCGTTCCACGATGTTGGTTATCTGCGTGGCGACGACCTTGAGTTCATCAATGAGATCAGTCGCCGAGCGGGCGGTTCGGACCAGGTCAAACGATTCCTGGCAGACTACGGTCGCTCCGTCCTTGAGTGGTGGCAGTTTGTTCTCACCGGGGATGACGCCGATGTACTTGTCACCGAGAAATCCGGCGGTCTCGATGAAGAACTGGGCGTCGCCGCGGATTTCGTACTCAGCTTTGATCTTCGCGTCGAGGGTGACGATGCCGGTGTCGGTGTCGAGATGGATGGCGCTGATGCTGCCGACCGGCACGCCGGCCATGAGGACAACGGATTTGCGCTTGAGACCGTCAACGTTTTTTGTGGTCAAGTGCAGCAGAGTGGTCTCGGTGAAAGGGTTGGTGCCCTTGGAGAAGTTGATGACCAGCGCGGCCGCCAGCACCAGCGAGATGGTCAGGAACAGGCCGACTTTCCATTCTGTTTTTGCTTTCATGGTTAGAACTCCAAATCCTTGGGATCAGCGATGCCGTTGACAAACTTGTGAACGATCGGGTCGGTGGAATTGAAAATCTCCTCC
>Ga0163108_10003724_pt1 | contig 10811 bp, 9 predicted proteins | sample Fk1155metaG_FD_109644 | JGI IMG/M metagenome (GOLD analysis project Ga0163108, IMG submission 109644) | Marine microbial communities from the Central Pacific Ocean - Fk160115 155m metaG | ecosystem: Environmental > Aquatic > Marine > Oceanic > Photic zone | place: The Central Pacific Ocean...
CGCGAAGCCTTGTCGAACCCGTGCTCCTTGTAACCGTCACCCTTGACGTCGTCGAGTTCCAGTCCGGCCGGCAACCTCAGCTTCCACTCGAAGACCCCGGCTCGCTCGACCGTGTATTTCAGCTGCGACGTCAATCGCAGTTCGTCGTCGCGAAAGATCAATCGGGAGACCTGATCGACGGTGATCCGGGGCTGAACCGGTTCGTAGGAAACCCCCAGGTCGAAGCGGGGACTGTAGTACTTGTAGGACCGGCCCCCCGGACGACGGATCGTCTGCAGAACTTCCGCCGGCTCGATTCGGACCAGGCCCCGCGGTGGGGCAACATTGAGCGTCAGGTCCGGACCGTGGGTCAACACGACCTGCCCACTTTCGCGGACCGCATCCAGCGAGTGGATCCCGTGGATCTTCATGCCGGCATCGTCGATCGTTGATTTGGCGATGCCGGCCACATCGACTCCCGACACCGGGAACACCTGCCCCACCGCCGGGGCCGGCCGCTCGGTGTGGACCTCGAGAATGAACTTGCCTCGGACCGCACCGATGAACTCGACGGTCACCACCTGGCGGTTTTTTTCGGCGACCGCCTTCCAGCTCTTGATCTTCGCCTGGGTCGAAGCGATGTCGAGGATGCGGTGGCCAACGGGAACGGCGATCCGTAACTGGTTCAACTCGCCACGCAGCACCTCGTGATGCAGGTGCGCATCGGTGTGTACCAGGCCATCGCGAATCGATACGTGCTGGTAGTTGTTGACACTCGAGAGCAGGTCCATGTCGGGTTTCTGTCCGACCCGCGGGTACCACAAGGCAGCGATCTTCGGCGTTGCTCCCAGGCGAGCCCGGATCCGCGTCTGTCCTTCGGCAGCCTCGATCGGCAATGCCACCAGTCGAGGCGTCAGATCGACGGCCTGTGCGGGTCGCGGAATCGACAACTCGAACGTCGTCATCCCGACCGTCGGGCAGTCGAGTTCAAACGAGTGGCCGTCGGCCGAGGTGCGGATTCGCGTGGTCAACTCCAGCGTCACCTCGTGTGTTCCCGGTTCAGGAAACAGCAACGCGTACTTGCCCGCACCCGTGCCACGCAACAACACACCGCTGGCCTCCTTGCCACTGGTCGAACTGATCTTCCCGATCGCTGCCTGCCCGAAACTGACCGGAATCTCCGACCACTTTGTCCCGAGCACCTGGATCTTCAGCTTCACGGTGATCCGCGCCAGGTTCTCATCAACCGTCGCCACGTAGCCTGCCTGGGTGATCACGCCCGGAACCGGGGGCCCCTGGGCAGTGCGAGCCGCACCGCCGGCACGCTCCCACAACTTCAAGTACTCCAGGTACGGCAGGAACACCGTCGAGGGATGTTTCTCGAAAACCGACTTCAGGTTGCGGTACGGAACATAGATCAGCTGCTCCCACACATCCGAAGCGGCTGCGGCCGGTTGTAGCGGACGGGTGACTGGTTGGGCTGCCGCCGTTTTGGGGGTCGATTTCTCCGGGCCTTGGGCTGTTGCAGACGTCGTCAACGACGCCAGGCACATCACCACCACCGTGGCCTTCACACCAAGATTCATCCAAGAGCCTCCCCTGTATTCTCACACCTTCCGACAACCGAACCCACGGCTCCGTGTTGACCGGTCGCCGGACCAAGGTCCCCTGGAAAACTGGTGTGGTTATGCGGTTTGGGAAACCCAGGCAAGGGATTCCAACCGCCATGTTACTTTAGGACGCCGAATCCTCACCAGAGGTTGCAGCCATTTGTCGGAATTTCTGGTTCCGGCAGATCCCGACACGTTCGGGTTGGCGCGGTTGTATGGGCGAGAAAGCGGCTCTTGCCGGCGATGTCAGCCGGCCCGTGCCATCAGCAGGCCGGGTTCCTGGGCGATCACCTCCTCGACCAGTGCCCTGTAGTCGAGGGATCCGTTGCAGTCGGGGTCATAGCCGAAGATCGACCGACCAAACCCTGCCGCTTCGGCAAGGCGGATGTTGCGCCGGATTCGTGACTCGAAGATACTGGCGCCGGCCCACGGTGCCTGCGGATCACTGGCAGCAAAGAAGGCGGCCAGGTCCTCGGCGATGTCGGCTGCCAGGCGGGTGCCGGTTTCGAAGAGGCACAGGACAATGCCGCTGACCTTCAGGCCCCGGTTCAGCCGACGGGTGACCAGGGCGGTGGTTTCCAGAAGCTTCGAGAGTCCCTGCAGGGCCAGGAAATGTGGCTGCAGCGGTATGAAGACCTCCCCCACCGACGCCAGTGCATTGACGGTCAGCACGCCCAGCGAGGGAGGGCAGTCAACCAGGCAGTAGTCCAGGTCGCCGCCGGCGACAAGTTCGTTCATCGCGTCTCGCAACACGGTTTCACGCCCGTCCACATCGACCAGCTCGCGTTCGGTCCCCACCAGGTCCACGTTTCCCGGAACGACCGACAATGACGGACTGATCTCGCGTCGGACCTCGATCAATCGACGTCGACCGAGCATGACGTCATACAGGCTGGGCGTGCCGGGCGGGGCCTCGACACCCAGGTGGAGCGAGGCGTGAGCCTGCGGATCGAGATCGATCAGGCAGACGCGACGACCGGCGTCGGCCAACCCGGCGGCCAGGTTGACGCTGGTGGTCGTCTTGCCGACGCCCCCCTTCTGGTTCATCACAGCGATCGTCCGCACCCGATCATCTCGCTCGACGCATGATTCCCGGTCCCAGTCCGTGGGAGTATATCTCCGGAATCACGACGGCGCGAAGGTGACTTGGGAGTCACCAATGGTGGCAAACTCGGGTGTTAGTCGTCCTTGACCTTCCAGATCCTGACTTCCTGCATGACTTTCCGCGATCCACAGGACCTGGGGGGATCAGTATCCCGCGCCTGCATCACCTGGATGGCAAGGCATTCGGAAATGGTTAACCGCGTCTTCATCGACCGGCCCCTTCGTGATTTTCACTGGAAGCGTGTTGCCACGGGTGATGCGGTGGATACGGCATCGGCCAGGTGCGTTTCCTTCGTCGCATCTGCAGCCAGCCATAGCCGGCCAGCAGGACCATTCCGACAACCAGGATCGTGGTCCAGTCGATCGATTCGAGCATCGTGCCCCCTCTAACGCCACAGAACCACCGGTGTCCGGAGTTGATCCACTTTTTCTGCTCGGTTTTTCGCGTTTGTGTTCGCGGTTTCAGGACCCGCGGTGCAGAAAATCCAGCAAGGTGTGTGCGATCTGCCCGGCATCGGGAGCCTGAGAATGGACTGGATGTGCCGGTGATCGGCAACCGGCCATCCTTAGCTCCGCACAATGCGGCGACTCACCGGGCAGGACTTTCTGGACCGAGCTCCCCGCTTCGCAGGGGTGTCGCGATAGCACGAGTGGCCAGCGGTCCCGATCACACGGAACTGCCCTCAGGTCGACAGGATGTCCCGGCCTTCTGAGAGCAGGTTCTCGAGGCGGTCGACACACAGGTCGAGCGAACGGACGGCCTGCTGAAAGTTGGTGTGCGTCGAGGCCAACGGGGCGTCGATGCGAAACCGCTCGGTCGCCCGCCGCAGGCCTACGATCTTCTTGCCCAGCATCTTGATGTAGCCGGGAGGGTCAGCCCGCCGGGTTTCCAGGGCCCGCGAGGTGTCAAAAACCGTCCGCACCATCCCCATCAACTCGGGAAAATCCTCGGCCTCCTCGCTGTGCTTGACGAACGTGCGGACCATCCAGGCGTGTGCCATCACGTCCTGGCACTCCTCGACGATCTCGCTGAGCCGGTCTTCGGTCGTGGTCACGTTACTCGTCTTCGCTGTAGGTCATCAACGTCGTCACCTCGCATCCGGCCAGAGCCTCGCGGCCGCCCAGCCCCTCCAGCTCGATCACCACCGCACACCCGACCACCTCCGCCCCCGCCTCGACCAGCAGGCGGTTGCACGCGGCCACCGTCCCGCCGGTGGCCAGCAGGTCATCAACCACCAGCACGCGGTCACCGGCGCCGACCGCGTCGGTGTGGACCTCGAGCGTGTCCTCGCCGTATTCGAGCTGGTAGGAATGCGACCGGGTGTCGTGCGGCAACTTGCCGGGCTTACGGACCGGGACGAAGCGGGCTCCCAGCTCCAGGGCCAGCGGTGCCCCGAACAGGAACCCCCGCGCCTCGACACTCGCCACCACGTCGACACCCTTCTCACGGTACGCGTCGGCCAGACGGCGGATCACCTCGCCGTAGGCCTCCGGAGATGCCAGCAACGGTGTGATGTCACGGAACCGGATCCCGGGCACCGGAAAATCGACCACCGTGCGGATGTGCGCCTTGAGATCCAACCGTTCACCGTTGTCGTTCATTGGCCCGCGTCCTCGGTTTCTGTCAGCCCCCGCCGCGCCTCGGCGACCGCCTCGCGGGCCCGGACATCCCCGGAATACAACTCCACGATACTCTCCCACACCCGCCGGGCTTCCTCAATCCGACCGGCCTGCCGGGCCCGCCGGGCCCGCACGAGCGCCGCCGTCGCCAGCTGCGACCTGCCCGGCCCCGCGGCCGACTTCTGCTTCCATTCCTGCAGCAATCCGCGAGCCACCTCCGCTTCCGATTCCCATTCCTGTTGCCCGGCGGCCAGCTCGAGTGCCGACTCCAGGATTCTCACGGCCCGGCCCCGGTCCCCCAGCCGCTCGTATTCCCTCGCCAACCTCAGGAACCGGCCCATCTCGGTCACATCTCTGGCCTGGATCCGTTTTGCCGGCCGCGACCGCGACTCGATGGCCAATTGCTCGATCCTCGCCAGGTAAGGAGCCGCCCGCTCACTCCACCGCTCCCGATCCTCGGCGATCAGCGGAGCCAGGTGGCCGCGGGCGGTCTGCCAGTCGGGTTCATCGGCCTCCAGCAACCGTACGGCCTCGGCAAATCGTTGTTCCGGATCCAGTCGCCCTCGTTGCCACATCACCACCGCCAGCACGATCGCCAGCGAGAGACACACCAGCAGCCCGGTGGTACTGTTGAGCCACTTCAGCAGTGGGGATCGCTGCTGTTGTCGCTCGATTTCTATCCGCATCAGATCGCGGACAAGCGTCGCCTCGCCGGGTCCGACCGAACGGGCCGAGGCGGTGACCGCGGTCATTCCCTCGGTTTTTTCTCCGCTCCCGGCGGACAGCCCGGTTGCCGAGTCCAGGACCACCGTCCGGGCATCGACATCGCCAGGGCTCGATCCTTCCTCGGCCAGCGAGACCTTCCGGGGAATCTCCTGCAATCTCAGGCTCAACACGTAGGCATCGGGATAGCGATCCTCGGGATCCTTCTCCAACAGCCGACAGACGACCTCGTCGAGCCAGCGCGGGATCTCGGGGACAATCGACCGCGGCGGATCAAACTGGCCGTAACGGTGTTTCTGGATGATCTCGACCATGTTTCGCCCGCTAAACGGCGGGCGCCCCGTCAGCATGCAGTACATGACGGCGCCCAGCGAATACAGATCGCTGGTGCGATGCGCCCGCCGGCCCTGGGCCTGCTCGGGCGACATGTACTCGACGGTTCCCACGATGCCGCCCGTGGCGGTCAACTTCGACGCGGCGAAGATCTGCGCGACGCCGAAGTCGGTCAGCTTGACCGTGTCGTCGGCGGTCAACATCAGGTTGCCCGGTTTCAGGTCGCGGTGGATGATCCCTGCATCATGAGCGGCTTTCAACGCGCTGCAGACCTGGACACCGACCTCGATCACCCTCTCCCAGCCAATCCGCTTGACTTCATTCAACCGGGACGTCAGTGTTTCGCCCTCGACCAACTCCATCGCATAGTAATACGCCTCGTCGTGCTCGCCGCTGTCAAAAAACTGCACGATGTGAGGGTTGGTCAATTGTTTGAGCGACCCGATCTCGCGGCGGAATCGCTCGACCAACCCCGGTTCGCGGGCCATCGCCGCCGAGAGCACCTTGACCGCGGCCGACTGGTCGGTCTCGCGGTGCCGTCCCCGGTAGACGGCCCCCATACCGCCGGCGCCCAACTTCTCGGAGATGGCATACGGACCGATCGTGGTGGGCAGATCGGGCATCGCGCGTCCGTCTGGGTCGATCCGGAAAAAGAGACAGCCCCGGTGCAAAGTGGCCGAATCGAGTTTATGGTGAGACAATTCGGGTGGTCAACAGCGGGCCTTCCCGGCATCAATCGACCCACCACTTTCACGGCCGACTGACCATCAGTACCTCCCGGCAACCCTCGCCCCGGACAGCGATTCTGCTGATCGCTCACGGCAGTCGACTGGAAACGGCCAATCAGGACCTGCTGTGGCTGGCCGACGAACTCGCGCAGCGGCGTCCCGGGGACCTGATCGAAACGGCCTTCCTGGAAATTGCCAAACCGGACATTCCCACCGCCGGAGCAACCTGCGTGGAACGGGGAGCCGGACGTGTCGTTCTTGTCCCGTTCTTTCTCGCCGCCGGCCGCCACGCCTCGCTGCACCTGGCCGAACACCGGGATCAGCTCGCCCGGCAGTTTCCCGGGGTCCACTGGGAACTCCGGCCCCCGCTGGGGCGGCATCCCGGGCTGATCGACGTCGTTTCCGATCGCATCGACGGCCCGGCCTGCGACTAGGCCTGCTGGCCCGGGTCATCCGCGACGGGCTCGGGCCGCCGCTCGACCCGGGCCAGCAGGACCGGCAGCAGGACCAGGTTGCCGGCAAGGCCTCCGAGCATGGCCACGCTGACCAGGATGCCGAAGTAAACCAGTGGGATAAAATGCGAGAGCGTCAGGACCGAGAACCCGACGATCAGGGCGAGGTTGGCCATCACGACGGCACGTCCGACACTCGAGTGCGTCTGCTGCAGTGCCTCGGCGACGTCCAGTCCCCGGGCACGGGCCCGGCGGAAACCCGAGATGTAGTGGATGCTCGAATCGACCGTCAGCCCCAGTGATACGCTGGCGATCATCGCCGTGGCGATGTTGACCGGCAGCCCGATCCAGCCCATGGTCCCGATCACCAGCACGATCGGGAACAGGTTGGGCAACACCGCCACCATCCCCAGTCGCAGGCTGCGAAACGCCAGGCCCAGCATCACGGCGATTCCCACCGCGGCGAGAAAGAAACTGACGACCTGGTCACGCAACAGGCTCTCGATCAGGAACGTCAGCAAGACGTACAACCCGGTCGCCTCGACCGGCCGTTCCCCCGATCCAGTCGCGGGAAACGTCTCCCTGGCGATTTCTTCTGTCCGTTCGATCAGTTCCCGCTTCTGGCCAGCCTGCTCCTGCTCCAGCGCCCTCAGCACGATCCGCATTCGACCGGCCCGGGGATTGTAGAGCGTGCTGACGTACTCGGACTGGAATCGATCCAGGACCTTCAGTTGCTTGGTGAGCGTGTTGAGGATCAGCGGAATCCGGGGAACCATTGCCAGGCCATCACTCAGCGCCACGACCTTCGTCAACCGGGGCCTGCTGTCCTCGGTCAACAGGCGGGCCGAGACCTCCTTCCGCAGCCGGTCGGCAAGTTTCGCAACCCGGTCGATGTCCTCCCTGCCCAGCTTCGAGGGCACCGGAAAATTCACCTCCCAGTTTCCCGCTCCCCCGAGTTTCGATTCGACAAATTTCAAACCCTGGCGAATCGGACTCTCCTCGCGAAAATTCTCGCTGAAGTTGGTTTCGACCTCCAGGCGAGTCAGCCCGGCACCGGCCAGGATCACGATGGCCAGCGTGCCGGCAAGCACCTGCCCTGAACGACGGCGGATTCCGCGGGCCAGCGATTCGAGCCCCTTGACCAGTTGGCCCTCACCGGGTGCCTGGCCGGGATCGACGGTGGTCGACCCGAAGAGGATGCCGCCGGGAAGCAGCATCAGTGAAGCGACCAGGACCAGCATCGTGGCCAGCGCCATCATGATCCCGAAACTCTGGACCGGCGTGATCTGGCTCGAGAGCAGCGCCGCGAACCCCACGGCGGTGGTGGCTCCGGTCCAGAAGACCGGCGGTGCCAGTTCACGAAGCGTCCGTTCCAACGCCGCCACCCGTTCGTACTCGCGGCGAAGTTCCCGGTAGTGCACCGTCACGTGCGTGACGGTGGCAATCCCGATGATGGTGACCAGCGAGTTGAGCATCGAGCTGACCATGCTCAACCTCATGCCGCTGATCGCCAGCAGGGCCTCGGTCCAGGTGATCGCCGCCACGACCACCGCCAGCGGCAACAACACCCATCTCAGCCGGCCGAAAAGCAGCAGGATCACCGCCGCCAACAATCCCAGCGACCACCAGAACAGTGTCCGGCCGTCGTCCTCGACATAACGAAACATGTCGTGTACCTGGACCGGTTCACCGACAACCTCGGCCGGGGGAACGTGGGCGGCCGCCAGTTTTCGAATCGCGGCAAACGTGGTGGCCCGATTCATCGAGGCTTCCGGTCCCTCGGCCGGTTCCAGCCTCAGAACGATCGCCACGGTACGACGGTCTTCACCGACCAGGACACCCTCGACCTGGTCCAACACGCGACGACGCCCGTAGGGAAAAGCCAGTGCCCTGCCCAGGTGCTGCGTACTACGGGCCTGGACTCCGGGGACCGAGCCCAGGTTCTCGGCAAATGTCGTCAGCCTCTGTTCAGCCTCCGGCTGCAACCGGCTCATCGTTTCCGTGTCACCCGCATCGGTCGTGCGCGTCGCCAGCAACGAGGGCTCGTCGTAGGCGACGATGATGAATTCGTCCCCACCGAACAGGCTGCGGCTGGCACGAAAAGCAGCCAGGTGGGGATCATCCTCGGCGTAGAGTGACTCGATCCTCTGATCGAACCGCAACCGGCCGGCAGGAACAACGGCAACCGCAACCAGCACCACCGCCAACAACAGCAAGGTCGCTCGCCACGCCAGGATCCGCTCGCACAGGCGTTCCAACGGGCCGCTCGACAACCCGTTCCCGGTCGACTCGTTTTTCGCCGGGTCGGTCCTGGTCGAGTTCATCAATCCCCGGCGCTGCCAACCATCGGTTACACTGGCACCACTCCCCCGGTGCCAAGGGCTGTACAGGATAGCCACGTTCCCTTCGATCGGCCAACAGGAGTCTGCGTGTTCCGCTTCCGTCCGATCCTGTTTCTTGTCCTGCTGACGCTGGCCGTCCGTGGTCCGATCGCCTGCCTGCGACACGCGTCGCTGCGAGATGATCGTGATCATTACCGGGTACTGGCCGGGGGCATTGCCCAGGGCCGGGGACTGGTCCACCCCGACCACGGTACGCCCACCGCCTACCGGCCGCCGCTTTACCCGCTGGTTCTGGCCGGCCTGGACCGGATCGCAGCCGGCGACGGAAAGTTGGCTGGTCGTGACGAGATCCTGGCCGCGTTTCACTGGCTGCTGGGTCTGGCCACGGTTCTGGGCACCTGGCGACTGGGGCTGAGACTGGGACTGGGCCAGGCCGCCTGGTGGTCGGCCGCGGCGGTGGCGATCGACCCGTTGCTGGTCGTGGGAGCCACGCTGCCGATGACCGAAACGCTGTTCACGGCATTGATCGTCTGGCTGCTGGCGACTGCTGCCGCGCCATCGACAATCCGCAGGTCGGTCGTCGTCGGTGTCTTGTTCGGCCTGGCCGCCCTCTGTCGCCCCTCGGTGTGGGCCTTCGGGACCCTGGTGCTGCTGGCCTGCCTGTTCCGCTGGTGGCGGCAACGATCCGGCAGGCCGTCGTCGCCGCGGCAGGCCGTGCTGGCGGTCGCCATCGGCATTGCCGTGGTCGTGTGTCCCTGGCTGGGCCGAAACCTCCACGTCTCGGGAACACCGGTTCTGACGACAACCCACGGCGGATTCACGCTGCTGCTGGGCAACAACCCGGTGTTCTACGAACAGGTTGTCCGCAAGCCATTGGGAACGGTCTGGAACGACACGACCTCCGACCCCGACCGCACACCGCAACAATGGCGGAAATCGCTGGAATCCCGGTTGCCGGAACCAGGACGAGGCATCGCCGCCGAGGGCCGGCGTGATACCTGGATGTACCACCGGGCCCTGGAGAACATCTCCGATGATCCGCGAGGATTCGGCCGGGCCTGCCTGCTGCGATTCGTGAGGTTCTGGACCCCCTGGCCGTGGGAATCAGCTGAACCTTCAGTCCTGAAGATCCCGGTGGCCTGCTGGTATGTCCTGGCAACACTGGCGATGTGCCGGGGTCTGTACCGGATGCCCTGGCGAGAGCATCCGGAATGGCTGCCGTGCCTGTTGCTGCTGCTGGCACTCTCGGCATTGCACCTGGTTTTCTGGTCCACGATGCGGATGCGGGCTCCCCTGGTCCCCGTGGTGGCCCTGCTGGCGGGCGTCGGAATTCTCCCCCGCGGACGGCTTATTGACACCGTTCAAAACACGGACCTATAATCCCGCCCCTTTGCCACCGTCGGCCGTCGTCAGTTCCCGCCTTTGCCCTTTATGAGAATGGGAGAAGACGTGTTGGGCAGGATGCCCTCACACGCTGTCCTCTCGCCCCGTGAGCGATGGCCCGTTGCCCGATGGCTGCGGTCTCTCTGCATCACCGGCGTTCTCGCCGCGATTGCCTTGCCCGCAGCCGCCCGGGCAGCCGATCCGGCGCGATCCGATGCGACCGGATCTGGATCGGCTGACACGATCACGGTGACGGCCGATTTCGGGTACGAAGTCGCAACCTCGGCAACCGGGGGTTCTTCGAGGGTGGCTGTGCTGAGGGGACACGTGCGGATCACGCAGGCCGACACCGTGATCACCGCCGGTCAGGCAATCGGTTGGATCAGCGCGGCACGACGCCCGGAGAGCGGGATTCGCATGTCGCTGTACCTGGAAGAGAATGTCCGCGTTCGCCAACCGGGCCAGACCCACAGCCGGCCGATCCTGCTTCACGATCTCGAGACTTCTGCGAGCCTGCCGACGGTGACAATTCGACGA
>Ga0163108_10003725_pt1 | contig 10810 bp, 9 predicted proteins | sample Fk1155metaG_FD_109644 | JGI IMG/M metagenome (GOLD analysis project Ga0163108, IMG submission 109644) | Marine microbial communities from the Central Pacific Ocean - Fk160115 155m metaG | ecosystem: Environmental > Aquatic > Marine > Oceanic > Photic zone | place: The Central Pacific Ocean...
ATTTGACATATTAGGATTAAACACACTGACTGTAATTCATAAGACAGTTCAAATGTTAAAAAGTAAAAAAATAGAAGTGGATATTAGTAAAATTCCTTTGAACGATAAAGAAATATACAAAATACTTTCTACGGGAGAAACCACTGGGCTATTTCAGTTGGAAAGCTCAGGTGTTCGATCAGCTTTGAGACAAATGAAACCAAATCAATTTGAAGATATTATTGCACTGGTTGCTTTATATCGACCTGGACCAATGAATAATATTTCAATCTATAATGACTGTAAAAATGGAATAAAAAAACCTGATTACATTCACACAAGTTTAGAAAAAATTCTTAAACCAACTTACGGAATAATTATTTATCAAGAACAAGTAATGCAAATAGCGCAGGTTCTTGCAGGTTTTACAGCAGGCGAAGCAGATATTTTGAGAAAAGCAATGGGAAAAAAGAAGAGAAAGGAATTAGAAAAACAAGAAGAAAAATTTATAAAAGGTGCTGTTAAAAACAAAATCAGCAAAGATATTGCCTCCTTTATATTTCAAAAAATAAAACCATTCGCAGAGTATGGTTTCAACAAAAGTCATGCAGCAGCATATGCTTTAATTGCTTATCAAACGGCGTATTTAAAGCATTACTATAAAGAAGATTTTATAGCCGCAACAATGACAACGGAAATATCAAACACAGACAAGCTTAGAGAATTTGTTGAAGAACTAAAAAGACTTAACATAGAAGTTATAAGACCTTGTATAAATAAATGTTTTACCAACTTTAAACCAGAAAAAAATAAAATTTATTATGCTTTATCAGGAATTAAGAGTGTGGGTCGTGAAGCAATATCAAACGTTGTCAAAGAAAGAGAAAAAAATGGAAAATTCAAATCGTTAAATGATTTTATAAAAAGGGTAAACCCAAAAGATATAAACAAACTTCAATTGGAAGGATTAACCAAAGCAGGTGCTTTTGATAATCTAGAATCAAACAGAAATGCTATAATAAAATCTATTCCAAGATTAATACAATTAAGCAAAAGTCTTTGGGAAGAGAAATCTAGTAACCAAAATAGTCTTTTTTCCAATGACTCAAGTGAAGATTCGTCAATTTTTAAATTAGAAAAAATTAAACCACTGTCTAAGAACGAGATTCTTATGAATGAATTTCAGTCTATAGGTTTTTATATGTCAGACCATCCTCTTAAAGTTTATCAAGACTACTTTGAAAAAATGAAAGTTGTATTTTTTAATAATTTTATTGAGAGCCAAGACAGCACGGCTATTGTAGCTGGCACCATTATGTCTATACAAGAAAAGAAAAGTTCAAAAGGAACCCCTTTTGCAATAGTAAAATTCAGTGATCTAAAAAGTGAATTTGAATTATTCTTATTTTCAGATTTACTGGTTTCAAATAGAGAAAATCTTAAAGCAGCCAATTCTTTCATACTGACTTTGCAAAAAGAAACTTCAAATAATCCTGCTTTTTCAAGAAGAATAAACATTAAAAAGCTAACTAATCTTAGTGACTTTACAAAACAAAAATATGAAAAAGTTACTATAGAGGTCGATAATCAATCGGACTTGAATGAACTTCAAAATATATTAAAAGAGAATGGAAGTACAAAGATTGAGATTAAGATTAAAAATACATCAAAAATTTATACCTTTTCTTTAAAAAACCTAAGAAAATTTAATATTGGTATCTTTGACCATATTAAAAACAAAGAATATGTAAAAAAAATCAGTTTTTAATAACTTGATTTTTTTTCTAATAAACTATAAATACTATTTAATTTCGCACACAGCATTAGGGTGAAAACCCACCGGTCCGAAAGGAAAGCTGTGGTGGTTTAACCGGAAAAATTATGAATATACCAAAGGTATCAATAAAACAATTATTAGAAGCGGGTGTTCACCTAGGACACAAGACTTTAAGATGGAATCCAAAAATGAAGAAATTCATTTTTGGAGAAAAGAATTCTATTCATATTATTGATTTAACAAAAACTGTGACTTTAATTAAAGACGCCATGCAAGAAGCACATAAATGTGTTGCAAGCGGTGGAAAAATTTTAATTGTTTCCACAAAGAAACAAGCCTCAGAGAGTGTTTTAAAAGTAGCTAATGAAACAAACCAATACTATGTGAATCACAGATGGTTAGGTGGAATGTTAACTAATTGGAAAACAATACAAAAATCTATCAAAAGATTAAAAAAATTAGAAAAAGATCTATCCCAAGAAGAAGATATTGGATTTACAAAAAAAGAAATTCTTAAACTTACTGGGGAACGAGATAAATTAAAGAGATCTCTGGGCGGGATATCGGACATGAAAACGATTCCAAATATGCTTTTTATTATTGATACAAATGTTGAATCGATTGCTGTAAAAGAAGCAATTAAACTAAACATTCCAATAATTGGAATTTTAGACTCAAATTCTGATCCAACTGGAATTAATTTTCCCATACCTGGAAATGATGATGCTAGAAGATCTATAAACTTATATTGTGAAGTTTTAAAAGAAACAATTATAGACGCCAAAAAATATATTGCAAAAATAGAACCAGCTGAAAATCAAATAAAACAAAAAAATAAAATTATCCAAAAAGAAACAAAGAAAGAAGACAAAAATAAAAAAGATAAAAATAGTAAGATAACTAAAAAATAATCATATAAATTAAATTTTCGTTATGTCCAACAAAGAAATTTTAGAAAGCATAAAAAAACTTAGAGAGATTACAGGTGTAGGTTTTAAAGATTGTAAGTTGGCCATTGATGCAAACAATGGAGATATAGATAAATCCATAGAGTATTTAAGAAAAAAAGGTATAGCCAAAGCTTCAAAAAAAATGGGAAGAGTGGCAGCGGATGGGTTAGCTTTAATACAAGAAAAAAACGGTACGATTTCAGCCATTGAAATTAATAGCGAAACGGACTTTGTTGCAAAAAATAAAGACTTCATTTTATTTTGTAAAGAAATTTCTGAAATAAATTTTCAAAACAAATCAAACTTAGTTTCATTAAAATCAAGCAAAATGAAAAACGGAAAAACCGTAGACGAAAATTTGATTTCTCTAATATCTAAAATCGGAGAAAAAATTACTATTAGGAGGAGTAAATATTTTGACAATAAGGGATTGAATTTTGCTTATGTCCATAATGCGGTAGAAAAAAATATTGGCAAGGTTGTAGCAATAGTACAATTAAGCAAAAATAATAAAAAAGACTTAAAAGAAATAGGAACTAAATTGGCCATGCATGTAGCCGCGCAAGCACCAATTTCTATTGATGAAAGCGGTATAAAAAAGGAAATTTTAGATAAAGAGCTTGAAATTATCAAGGAAGAGTTGAAAAATAGCGGAAAGAAAACAGACATGATTGAAAAAATTGCAAATGGAAAAATTAAAAAGTTTGTTTCGGATAATACGTTGTTAAATCAGGTGTGGATAATGGATACAAAAATGAAAGTAAGTCAGGTTATTAAACAGCACTCAGATGGCTCTGAAATCAAAGTGTTAGATTTTGTTAGGTTTAAAGTTGGAGAGGGGATTGATTAATTATGAGTGCTTTTGATAAAAACGAAGCTTCTCAAAAAATGAAAAAAACAATTGATTCATTTAAGAAAGACTTAGGCACTTTAAGAACAGGAAGAGCTAATCCAGCTATGCTTGATCTAATTAGAGTAGATGTTTACGGACAAAAAATGCCAATTAATCAACTTTCTACAGTTACTGTGCCAGAACCTAGAACTATATCTATTCAGGTCTGGGATAAGAATAATGTTAAATTAGTAGATTCGGAAATACAAAAATCAAATCTTGGAGTGAATCCCCAGGTAGATGGTCAAATAGTAAGAATTCATATACCTCAATTGACAGAAGAAAGAAGAAAGGAATTAACTAAAGTTTTAAAAAATTTAGGTGAAAAAGGAAAAGTTTCTATCAGAAATATAAGACGAGAGTGTAATGATAATATAAAGAAACTTCTTAAAGAAAAGAAAATCAGCGAAGATGAAAGTAAAAATTATGAAAACGAAGTTCAAAAAAGCACAGACGATAATATTTCTCTAATAGAAAAAATATTATCAGAAAAAGAAAAAGAAATTCTTACTTTATGAACAGGATTAACCATATTGCCATTATTATGGACGGTAATGGTAGATGGGGAAAAAAAAGAGGCAAATCAAGAAATTTCGGTCATTTAAAGGGCATAGAAGTAATTGAAAAACTCGTAAAACAATCAATTAAATTAAAGATTCCAGTATTAACCTTTTATACATTCTCAACAGAAAATTGGAAAAGACCAAGAAAAGAAATCACCTTTCTTTTTAAATTAATTAAAGACTACTTTAATAAAGAAATCAATAATCTTGTCAAAAATGATATAAAAATAAACATTTTAGGCAACCTAAAACCCCTACCCAAGAAAATTAGACAATGTCTAATTAAAAGTATGTCTAGAACTAAAAATTCTAGAAAAATTATAGTAAATTTAGCAATTAATTATGGATCAAAGTATGAAATTTTAAATTCACAGAAACAATTAATAAGAAAAAAAATGAGCATTTCTTTTAAAAATTTTGAAAAAAATTTATACACAAAAGATTTTCCCCACCCAGATTTTTTGATAAGAACTGGCGGAGAAAAAAGACTCAGTAATTTTTTGTTATGGCAACTAGCATATTCAGAACTTTACTTTGTTAAAAAACTATGGCCTGATTTTAATGTTTCAGACTATACTAAGATTATTAAAAACTTTAAGAGGGTAAAAAGAAATTTTGGAAATATATGAACAATCTTCAAAAAAGAATTCTAACATCATTGATAACCTTTCCATTTGCAATTTTTTTTATAATTATGGGAGGAAATTACATAATATCTTTTCTATATGTAGTTTTAATTTTAGCAAATTTTGAGGCATTTTTGGTATTCAAAAGAAAATTAACAATAATACTTTTGGATGGAATTCTTGTCTTATCTTTACTTGCTATTTTCTATTTAAGAAATGATACGGCTTCATCATTTGTTTTACTAATTTGGTCAATTATTTTAACTGTTAGTTCGGATATAGGAGGATACGTTTTTGGAAAAATTTTTAAGTGGAAGAAATTAACAAAGATTAGTCCTAAAAAAACTGTATCTGGAGCTCTGGGTTCATTTGTTTTTTCTTTGAGTACTGTTTTTTTATTAGGATTTATTATTGAATTAATATCAGGTTTAGAATCTGATTTCTTTCAAAAACCAAGATACTTTATTTTAGCTATAATTCTTTCTTTAGCTGCTCAAATAGGAGATATTATGATTTCTTATTTAAAAAGATTAGAAAAAATTAAAGATACAGGAAAACTTTTACCAGGGCATGGTGGAATATTTGATCGAATAGACAGTTTAATGTTTGTAGTTATTCTTGCTTATATTTTATATATTTTAAAATTATTTCCATGAAAAAAAAAATTGCTATTCTGGGGTCGACAGGTTCAATTGGACAAACATCTTTAAACATAATCAAAAAAAATCTAAAAGAATTTAATATTTTTCTATTATCAGCCAATTCAAGTTATAATTTAATTAATAATCAAATAAAAATATACAAGCCAAAAATTTTTGTTGTAAATGACCCTAAAATTTTTACAGCAGTAAAAAAAAAATATAAAAATAAAAAAATTAAAATTTATAATAAGTTTTCTGAAGTTCCTTTATCTAAAATAAAACTGGATATTACCATATCTTCCATAGTTGGAATAGCAGGACTTGAACCAACCATAAAATTTATAAAAAAAAGTAAAAAAGTTTTATTAGCTAATAAAGAGACAATCATTTGTGGCTGGCATCTAATTAAGAATCTTTGTAAAAAAACTAAAACTAAAATTATTCCAATTGACTCAGAGCATTTTTCAATAGATCAGCTAACAAAAAATTTTAAAGATAAAGATATAGAAAAAATTTATATAACAGCATCTGGCGGCCCATTTTTAAATAGATCTTTAAAATCTTTTAAAGATATCAAGGTTAAAGATGCAATAAAACATCCAAAATGGAAAATGGGAAAAAAAATTTCTATAGATTCTTCTAACTTGATGAATAAAGTTTTGGAACTTATAGAGGCTTATAAATTATTTCCTTTCAATCCTGATAAATACGAAATAGTTATACATCCTCAATCATTAGTTCATGCAATTGTACTTTTTAAAAATGGCCAAACAAAATTTCTCCATCATGAGACAGACATGAGAATCCCAATCGCTAATGCAATATATGAGAACAATCTTGATATTCGTAAAATAATTAAAAGCAAGAAAGATATATTAAAAAATTTTGAAAAATTGAAATTTAAAAAAGTTGATAAAAAAAGATTTCCAATTGTTACACTTTTATCAAAATTTTTTAATAGAAATTCTGGACCTATTATATTGAATGCCAGTAACGAGGTATTGGTTGATCAATTCATCAAAGGAAGAATATCCTTTAAATCAATTTATTTATATCTTAGAGCAGTTTTGGGGCATAAAGATTTTAAAAAATATGCTATAAAAAGATCGCCAGATATCATCGATATTTATAAAATTGATAACTGGGCTAGAAGTAAAACAATTGAGACAATTGAAAAAAATAGATGAAAAATTTTTTATGTAGCATATGTTTTTTTGGATTTTTGCTATCAACTAATTTAAATGCAGAAATTTTGAAAAAAATTGAAATTACAGGAAACTCAAGAATTTCTTCTGAGACAATTAAAGTTTATGGAGATATAGAGTTAAACAAAGATTATTCTAATGATGATATTAATAATATTATAAAAAAACTTTATGACACAAAATTTTTTTCAAAAATATCAACAAATTTTTCCAACAACCTTCTTAAAATAGTTGTAGAAGAAAATCCAATTATTAACACGATAATCATTGACGGAGAAAAAGCAAAGAAATATAAAAAAATAATTCTAGAAATTATTTCCTTGAAGGAAAAGAGCGCGTATGTTGAAAGTGATATAAAAGATGACATAGAAATTGTAAGATCTTTTTATAAATCTTTAGGCTTTTATGCTGCCGAAGTTGAAGCGAGAAGTCAGGTAGTTGGAAGTGATGAAAAAAGATTAAATCTAATTTTTTCAATTAATAAAGGAGAAAAGTTTAAAATTGCAAGAATAAACTTTATTGGAGACAAAAAAGTTAAGTATAAAAGATTGAGAGATGTAATAGCTTCTGAAGAGCATAGATTTTGGAAAGTAATATCAAGAAATGTTTATTTAAATGCAGAGAGGATAGAACTAGATAAGAGGTTATTAAAAAACTATTATTTAAGCAGAGGATATTACAATGTTGAAGTTGTATCTAGTAGCGCCGAAAGTAAAACCAAAACCGATATTGAGCTTACATACAGTATAAATGCTGGCGAAAGATTTAGAGTCAAAAAACTTGCAACAGATATTGATCCGGTCTTTGATAGTTCAATCTTTCAAAAATTAGAAGATGAATTTAAAAAATTTGCTGGAGATTATTATTCTCCATTTAAAATAAAAAAAATATTAACAAAAATAGATGACATTATTGATAATAATGAGCTTCAGTTTGTGCAACATTCGGTTTCAGAAACACTTGATGAAGATGGGATAGATGTCGTTTTTAAAATTTTTGAAGGTCCTAAAGTTCAAATTGAAAGGGTGAATATTTTTGGAAACACTATTACCTCCGATTCAGTAATTAGAGCAGAATTATTAATAGACGAAGGTGATCCTTACAGCAAAGTTAAATTAGGAAAATCCATTTCTAATCTTAGAGCGAGAAATATTTTTAAAAGTGTTAAAGAAAAAATAATGGACGGATCAACGGATGATCTAAAAATTATGGAAATAAGGGTTGAAGAAAAACCCACAGGTGAAATCATGGCTGGTGCTGGAGTTGGTACAGAAGGTACTTCCTTTTCTTTTGCTGTTAAAGAGAACAATTATTTAGGTAAGGGGCTAGGAGTTGATGCTACAATTAATGTAACTGAAGAATCAGTCAGAGGAGGAATTACACTATCTGATCCAAACTATAAGTATACTGGAAATTTAGTATACGGAGGATTAACATCAACCCGAACTGATAGACCTGACTCAGGTTATGAAAATACTGTAATAAATTTCAATTTAGGTACTAAATTTGAGCAATATGAAGATTTATATTTTACTCCAGGAATAGATTTATCTTTTGATGATTTAAGAGTCGACGAGACAGCATCAAGCGCTTTAAAAAAACAGGCTGGGGACTTTACTGAATTTAATTTTAATTATGGTCTTGAGAGAGACAAAAGAGACAAATCTTTCATGCCAACAGCTGGTAATATAATTTCGTTTAATCAAGGAGTACCAATTTTTGCAGACCAGGCGTCACTTTTGAATCGTTTAACCATTTCACAGTACCATGCATTTTCTGACAATGTTATAGGGGCTGTAAAATTTTATGGAGCCACCATAACAGCTATAGATGATGATGTTAGATTAAGTAAAAGATTGCGTATGTCATCTAGAAGACTGCGTGGTTTTGATACAAAAAATATTGGACCAGTAGACCAAGGTGATTATGTTGGTGGAAATTATGTTGCAGCGCTTAATTTTGAGGCACAGTTACCAAATTTACTTCCTGAAGCTACACAAACAGATGTAGCTGCATTTTTAGATTTTGGTAATCTTTGGTCTGTAGATTATGATAGCAGCGTTGGTAATTCTAGCAAAATAAGATCAGCAGTAGGTGTTACTACACAAATGTGGACGCCTATTGGACCGGTTAATTTTGTTCTTGCTCAACACTTATCAAAAGCCGAAAGTGATAAAACCCAAACATTTAAATTTCAAATAGGAACCTCGTTTTAAAAAAAATATGAAATATTTAAAATTAATAGCGCTGATATTTTTACTGACAGGATTTTTTAATTGGTCTCATTCGGAAGAAGTATATTTTATAAATATACAGCAAGTTCTTAATAATAGTAAAGCAGGTAGTGCAGCACAAGAAATATTAAAAAAGGAATTTTCAGCTCAAAATAAAAAGTTTAAAGCAGAATCAACTTCGCTGAAAAAGCAAGAAACCGAACTTATTTCTCAAAAAAAATCTCTTTCTCCCGAGGAATATAAAAAAAAGGTCAGCGCTCTTAGAAAAAAAAATATAGATTTTCAAACACGTAGAAGAAAGGCATCTAACGATTTTATCAAAAAAAAGACCAATGCAAGAAATAAATTAGTGAAGGCTATAAACCCAATTTTAGAAAAATATATGAATGATAATAATGTAATGATGATTATTAATGAAAAGAATCTTGTTCTTGCTAATTCAAAGAGAGATCTTACAAAAACTGTTACAGATCTCTTAAATAAAGAATTAAAATCTATTAAATTAAATTAAGTTTTAATGTCCAATACAATTTTTTTTGAACCTAAAGGTCCATTTTATCTTAACGATTTATCTAACGATGTAACAAAAGATGTAAAAAAAATTAAAATTTATGATATAAAGACTCTTGATGAAGCCACAAGCAAAGATCTAACTTTTTTAAATTCAATTAATTATAAAGAACATTCTATCAAAACAAAAGCATCAGCCTGTATAACGAAAAAAAATTTAGAACAATTTTTACCAAAACAGTGTATTAAAATCTTTGTTAATAACGTTTTGTTCTCAACAGCTATAATATCAAAAAAATTTTATCCTGATGCAGATTTAGATTATGCAGACAGATCTGTCGTAGAATCTAAAAAAATTTCTTCGAAATTTTCCTCTGTCACATTTGGTAAAAATAATTTCATTGGAAAAAAGGTAAAAATAGGATCTAAGACCTCAATAGGTAATAATACCGTTATAGAGCACGATGTACAAATTGGTAAAAATTGTCTTATAGGCTCAAATGTTACGATTAAAAATACAATAATGGGTGACAATGTTGTGATACAGGATGGTTGCAAAGTCGGAGTAAAAGGATTTGGATTTGTTCCTTTTAAAGATAAAAATTTTAGATTTCCTCACATAGGAAGAGTAATTTTGAAAAACAATGTGGAATTAGGAGCAAACTGCACAATAGACAGAGGTTCCATAGGTGACACGATTATAGGAGAAAATACTTTTTTAGATAACCAAGTTCATGTGGCACACAATGTTAGAATTGGAAAAAATTGTATGGTAGCAGGACAAGTAGGTTTTGCAGGAAGCTCAACAATTGGAGACAATGTTTCAATTGGTGGACAAGCAGGAGTTTCCGGACATTTAAAAATTGGTAACAATGTAAGAATAGGTGGTGGTAGCGGTGTTGTAAAAGACATTCCAGACAATACTACGGTAATGGGGTATCCTGCAGTTCCATTAAAAGAATTTTTAAAAAAGGAAAAAAATAATGGCTAACAGTATAAGCAAAGAAGAAATTAAAAAACTTCTTCCTCACAGAGAACCAATGCTTTTGATTGATAGGCTAATCAATATTGTTCCCTTAAAATCAGCTACGGCGATTGTAAATGTAAAAAAAGGAAATTTTTATTTTGATGGTCATTTTCCAGATCAACCTGTTATGCCTGGAGTTTTAATTGTTGAAGCTTTTGGTCAAGCTGCTGCAGCACTTACCGCACATGGAATTGATCCTAAAGAATATAAAGACAAACTTGTTTATCTAATGAGTGTTGACAAAGCTCGTTTTAGAAATCCTGTAATGCCTGATTGTGAACTACATTTAGATATTGAAGCAATTAGATCTCACGGTAGAGTTTGGAAATATAAAGGTGTTGCCAAAGTTAATGGTAAAAAAGTTGCTGATGCAGAATGGGCTGCAACAATAGTTGAAAGAAATAAA
>Ga0163108_10003726_pt1 | contig 10809 bp, 7 predicted proteins | sample Fk1155metaG_FD_109644 | JGI IMG/M metagenome (GOLD analysis project Ga0163108, IMG submission 109644) | Marine microbial communities from the Central Pacific Ocean - Fk160115 155m metaG | ecosystem: Environmental > Aquatic > Marine > Oceanic > Photic zone | place: The Central Pacific Ocean...
CTGACAGCACGGGAGAATTGACTCCGATTCACGCATAATACGATTGTGTTGCACAAGAGTGCTCTTGGTCGGCGATGTTTCTGACGTGTCGATAAACAGAATCCTTGCTACAATTGAGCTATGTTTCAATCCCATTTACCTGCGATTCTATTTGTATTGTGTCTTCCAGCATTGACCATGGCTGCCGGACCGGATTTGAGGACGTTCAAATCAAAAGTTGAACCCATCCTTGCACAGTATTGTTATCGATGTCACGGACCGCAGGGTGAGGCCAGTCCCCGACTGTCGGAACTGGACCCGAATCTCTTTACCGGCACTGACGGTGAAACCTGGCACGATGCTCTGAATCGACTCAATGAAGGCAAAATGCCACCTGAGGAGGGATTACCGTTACCGATTTCCAAACGCAAACAGCTTGTCAAATGGCTGACGACAGAAATGGACCGGGCAACGGAAGTCCGCCGCAGTACGGGCGGTGAAGTTGTGTTTCGTCGCTTAACGAACTATGAGTACAACAACACACTTCGTGATCTACTGGGGATTGAGTTTGACTTTACAACCAACCTGCCACCGGAGTCGAAATCCACAGACGGCTTTTTGAATAATGGGCAGGTTTTGTCCGTATCTCCAATTCAACTTGAGTATTATCTGGCGGCGGCACGTAGTGCTTTGCAAAAGGCAATCGTCAGTGGTGGTCCTCCCGATGTTTACCAACAGCGCGTCGACAAATCCATCAAAGGAGCGAGGGACAATAATTTAAATGGCAGTTTGCTGGATGGCCGGACACAGTTTATTGCTGGGATCGATGATTTTCCAAGGCAGGGAACGGTCAGGGTAACTGTGCGGGCGTATGCCCTGATTCCCGAGGGACAAATGATCCCTCGGATGGAAATTAACATTGGAATTCGAAGTGATACGCTTTCTCCTAGTGAACGACTTGGTGTGGTGGAGGTGAGTGGAACCAAACAGAAACCGCAGACTTTTGTATTGGAAGGGCGGATCGAGCAATTTCCGCTGCCCGGCGACAACCCGAAATTTCCAGGTATCCAGATCCGCATCAAAAACCTGACGGCCAAACCTGAACCAAAAGCGAAAAAAGGAGCACCCTCGGTTCCGCCAACAGAATCGCGGATTGTCGTTCAGACCGTGGATTTCCAAGGGCCGATTTACGCTGCCTGGCCGCCAGAGCACCACCGGCGGATCCTGCCAGAAACAGGTAGTAAACAACCGGATTACGTCACCACGGTGATCCACAATTTCATGCGTCGCGCGTATCGCCGTCCGGTAACTGCGGAGGAAGTGCAACGGATGGTTTCCTTTTACGAAAAGATCTCGCCTCAAAGTGATACGTTTGAAGAAGGTATCCGGGAAGTATTAGCGTTGGTTTTAATTTCTCCGGACTTCCTATACATGGCAGAACCATCATCTAAAACGGCAAGAGATACTCTCAATAGCCATCAATTAGCGGTACGCCTGTCTTACTTATTGTGGAGTTCGATGCCCGATGACACGCTTTTTCAATTGGCGGATTCCGATGATCTAAGAAGTGACAAAGTGCTGGCATCTCAGGTTCAGCGTTTGCTGGAAGATCCACGAAGCTGGGAATATGTAAATCACTTTACTTCTCAATGGCTCGATCTTTCAGGTCTCAATCGCATTGCGATTAACCCGCAGTACTATCCTGATTTTGACGATTCCCTGAAGAACTACATGGCTGAGGAAACACGACGATTTTTCGGAGAGATCCTGTACAACGATCTGAGTGCATTGAATTTGATCAAATCGGATTTTGTGATGCTCAATGCGCCGCTGGCCCGTCATTACGGGATGAAAGGACCTGAATCCTATCAGTTTCAACGAATCCAACTAGGTAAAAACGATCCGCGGGGTGGATTGCTGACTCAGGGGAGTTATTTGATGATTAACTCCGACGGAGAGGACTCCCACCCGATCAAACGTGCGGTTTGGATTCGGGAACGTCTGCTGGATGATCCGCCGGCTCCTCCACCGCCGGATGTTCCGGCACTGGAGTCGGAGAATACCGAGTTTGCTTCACTATCGAATAAACGGCAATTAGAACTTCATCGCGAAAAGGAGTCATGTAATCAGTGCCATAAAGATATCGACCCTTGGGGAATACCGTTTGAGAATTTTGATGCGATTGGTAAATGGCGGACGGAGGTAAAACGGGTGATAGGCAAGGGAAAAATAACCCAAGCTGAGCTTATCAATAGCACGATCCTTCCCACAGGCGATGAGATTTCAGGCATTATGGAATTACAACAGTATCTCGTTGATCGTCAAAGCACGCGATTTGCACGTGCCCTAGTGACCAAAACACTGACTTACGCCTTAGGAAGATCGCTTGAATGGACCGACAATAAAACCGTCGATAGACTTACTGCACAATTCATTTCCGACAATTACAATATAAGAAAGTTGCTGGTTGCCATTGTGCAAACAGAATCTTTTAAGACAAACTAACCGTTGTTCTTTATTCTGTACAGGAAACAACTTTACGATGCAAAAGTCATGGCATTTTAATCGCCGTACATTTCTTCAGGGCACGGGTGTGACGCTCGCTTTGCCGTGGCTCGATTGCATGGCTGAGGCGTACGATGCGGTGGATCTGCCTGCGCGACTGGCGGCGGTATATTTTCCGTTTGGCGTAAGCCTGCCATCGGATAAGTCCGAACATGCGGATTGGAATTGGTTCCCGAAGGAGGAAAAAGACACATTTCATTTTCGGAATTCGCTGAAGTCATTAGAATCGCTGCGTGAGCATGTGACCGTATTGGGTGGACTGTCACACCCGGCTGGCCGCAAAATGGGTGGGCATGATACCGGAGACATCTTTCTGACGGGTGCTAACTTCAGAGGGACCACCTATCGCAACAGTATTTCACTGGATCAATACATTGCCTCGCACATCGGCGAACAGACCCGATTTGGCTCGTTGGTGCTTTCCAGTGATGGAGGAGTTGGCGAACCCACTCGATCCACGACCTTATCGTTTACGGCGCAAGGGCGACCCATTCCTGCAATTTCCAACCCGCGTCAGATCTTTGATCGTTTGTTTGGAGAAGGAGATGCATCATCCAAAACCCAACGACGGCTTTTGGAAAACACGGGTAGCATGCTCGATCTGGTACTGGAAAACAGCCGTTCGATGAAAAGCCGGCTGGGTAAACAGGATCAACGCAAACTGGATGAATATCTTTCAAGTGTTCGTGATATTGAACAACGGGTTAACCGTTCGCAGGCATGGCTAGATGTTCCCAAACCAGCGGTTGCTGAAAGTGCAGCTAACTTGACTGCGGATCAAAGCTCACCAGTGGAATACATGCAGGCTATGTATGATTTGATTTTTCTGGCGTTTCAGACGGACTCCACGCGTTTGGCTACTTATATGCTTGGTCAGGTCGCCGGTGCAACGACCATTGCAAACACTTTCCCAGCATGCCTTGGATTGCCGGGGAATTGGCACGGACTAGCCCATGGTGCGGGCAAAAATAATGGAGCTAAAAACCTTGGTCGGTTTGACCAACTGTTGGCAGAACAACTCACCCGTTTTATGACTCGATTGAATGATACCCCGGAAGCGGACGGCACGATGCTGGATAACACCCTAATATTTTATGGCAGTAGTAATAGTAAGACGCATAATAATAACAATTACCCTCTGGTACTCGCCGGTGGTCGTAATCTGGGATTCAAACATAATCAGTTTTTACGTCTGGATGCAAAAACACCGCTGTCAAATGTCTTTGTGACCATTCTGGAAAGCATGAACATCGCCCACGACGGGTTCGCAGATAGTGCGGGTGAACTATCTGCCCTCATGACCTAGGTTGCCGTGGTGTCTCTCCATTTCGCTTAGAAAATAAATGTTCGCTGCCAATTTCCCCGCGTTACAATACAGGCAAGGGTATTGGTTAAAATCAAAGGAATACGATGCGTTATCGACAGTTATTTACTTGTTTGCTATTGGCAGTGTTAGCAGTTGACGTTACTACCGCCCAAAAAAACAAGTCTACCGATGAATCCAGCCCGGGGCGCCGGCGCGGGGCGACGGATATTCGTAAAAATAAAAATGCAGGGAAATCAGACGAACCCCGTAGTGTTCCCATCAGGATTGACAATCATCCTGCGATCGACATTCTGCGAAAACTTGGAGCTACACTCGAAACAGAGATTTCTATCACAGAACTGAACGGTTATTTGAATAGTTTTGACCGCACCGACCCCAACCGGGACGGTTTTCACTCCAAAGAAGAATACATTGAGCAGGGACGCTATATGACGCCACAGGCACGAGCGGGTATTTTTCGTGCCGCGGACGGTAATTCAGACGGAGTGGTTAGCAGGTCGGAATATGTCCTCAATCGGATTATTACTGATGAAGGCAAAAGCATCATCCAAAGGATGGATGACAACGAGAATGGCTTGGTGCAGCGTGAGGAATTTACTAAACACGCTACGAAGATGTTATCCGACGCCAAGTTGGCCGAAAAAGTTTTTTCGGCATTGGACGTAAACCATGATGGCGGGATACCAATTCCTGAATATTTACGTGTTTGGGGACAGTGGGCCCGAGCGGACCAGCAACCAGCGGAAAAGCGTATTGAGCGGCGTCAGGCCGAATTGACGAAATCTTCAGGCAAAACAGGTTCGGAGTCATCTTCAACGCGAGTCACACCACTCTCTCGGAATCCTGGATTTGGACGACCCGCAGGAGGGCCGCCGATGGGGCGCCCCGCGGCTGGCAATGGACCTCCCAGCGTCGATGTGGTCTTCCAACGATTTGATCGTAACCAGGATGGTAAGCTCCAGAAAGCCGAAATCCCTGCAGCGGTCCAGCAGTTTATTCTTCCTGCGGATACCAACGGCGATGACGTGGTGACCAAAGAAGAACTGCAGGCTTCCCGACAACGCCAACGACTAGGTAGTCGCCCTACCGGAAGGGACGAAAATAATGAGAAGTGATTTCATGAAGTTGCTGCGTGGGATTTTGTTCATCTTGATTTTTGTGGGCTTCAACACGCGAATCTGTGCTCAGCAGCGTTGGCTTGAACAGAGCGGTTTTGGATTGATGTTCCATTACGAAGCATTCAAAAACCATAATTCAGATTCTTACAACAAGGCGATCGATTCATTCGATGTTACCCGATTTGTCGCGGCGATCGAAAGTGCCAAAGCGACGCACATCATTTTTGTTGTTGGTCAGCATTGGGGAAAATACTGTGCGCCCAACAGTGCCTACGAAAAATTGCTTGGGGTGGAAAATGGCGTGTGGACATCCAAGCGTGATTTGATTATGGAGATCGGTCAGGGGTTGGCGAAACGGGACATTAAGTTGATCCTCTACATGACCGCTCGGGCGCCGATGCGTCATTATAAAATCATTCAGGCAATGGGCGATACTCTTCCCAGTATTGACGGGAAGCCTGCCGGACCTAATGTGGATCCGATGTCGCACCCCCGAAAGGTCAAGGGGTTCCTGCGTAGTGAAAATCAACCACCGAATCCGACATTTCTTAAAAACTGGGCTGCGGTGTGTGGTGAGTGGTCAAAACGTTATGGCACGTTGGTATCGGGTTGGTGGTTCGACGGTTATAAGACTGAGATGAAAGATGCGTATGAGTCGCTCAGGAAAGAAAAATACAATATCGACACATGGGTTGCCGCGGTTCAATCCGGTAATCCGGCGGCCGAGCTCGCTTTTAACGCTGGCGCCCACCCTATTCTATCCCTTTGTACTACGGGCAAATTATGCCCGCATCAGACGTTTACTTCAGGTGAAAATCACGGTTTTCACCAACGACTCAAAAAGGGTACGGGCAAACCGTTGACTCCTCAGAACTTTCCGTCACCACCTGGAGTGATCTGGCATCTGCTGTTACCGGTGAGCGATGGATGGGGAGCAGGAACCACCTCCAGATTTGAGTACGCATTACTTAGAGATCGCGTGGACACGATTAATTCGCAAGGGGGGGCGATTACTTTTGACGTGCCCATTGCTTCCGATGGAACGATTCCTGAACCAATCATGGCGGTTCTTCAGCAATTAGGGGAGACCAGCAGGTCTGGCACTGATAAATAAGCCCGCGATTGTAATGGGAAACTCTACCCTAATACTGCCTGTGAGTGAAGTTTCTAGGACTTGTCGATTTGGGAAGTCCAGTTTACGATGCATAGATAGCATAACGGCGGTTTTTTACGCTTACCGCACTCCAAATTAACTACATTGTTTAGTCCATAACACTATGCGTCACGTCATTTCAGCTTTAGTTCAAAACGTCCCTGGCGTATTGGCCCATGTTTCGGGCATGCTCGCCTCGCGGGCCTTTAATATCCACTCACTAGCAGTAGGCGCAACCGAGAACCCAGAATTGTCTCGTATGACATTTGTTGTCATTGGCGATGAAGGTGTCTTAGAACAAGTGGAAAAGCAACTCGAAAAGATCGTTACGGTTGTTGAGGTTACCGATGTTGGTGCTTTACCTAATGTTGAACGAGATTTGATGTTGATTAAGGTTAGCAGTGATTCGGGTGCGCAACGTAGTGAAATACGCGAACTAGTAGATATATTCCGCGGACGCATCGTCGACGTTGGTGCTACAGAAATAATGATTGAAATCTCCGGTAGCGAACAAAAACTACAAGCCTTCATCGAACGGATGCGAGCGTTTGGAATTACGGAGCTCGTTCGCACTGGGCGCATTGCGATGATTCGCAGCGATGCAGTCGAAGAATAACCAAATACAAAACAGTTTCAAACCAAAATACATAAGTCCTAACGACTATTTACGACAGCAATAACAACAGGTGAATTTGATGGCAGCTACGATTTATTATGACGACGATGCAGACCTTTCACTTTTGAAAGATAAAACAATATCTATCCTTGGCTACGGCTCACAGGGACATGCTCAAGCGCAAAACCTTCGTGAAAGCGGCTGTAACGTGGTCGTCGGCCAACGCCCCGGTAGTGCCAATTACGATCTTGCTGTAAGCCATGGCTTTGAACCTGTATCACTCGCTGAAGCTACCCAAGCCGGCGATCTCATTAACATTTTGTTACCAGATGAAGTGCAGGGAGATATTTTTCGTGACCAGATTTGCGAAAATCTTTCCGCAGGTAATATCCTCATGTGCTCACATGGCTTCAATATCCACTTTGGGTTCATTGACCCTCCAGTCGGAACGGATGCGCTGCTGATTGCTCCAAAAGGACCGGGCCATTTAGTCCGCTCAGAATATGAAGTTGGTGGTGGTGTTCCCGGATTGATTGCCTTAAGTGAAGGTGCCAGTGCTGAAACACACGCTCTGGGGCTTGCCTATGCAAAAGGAATCGGCGCAACTCGTGGCGGTGTTATTGAAACAACCTTTGCTGAAGAAACTGAAACAGATCTGTTCGGTGAACAGGTTGTATTGTGTGGCGGTGTTAGTGAACTCGTAAAAGCTGCCTTCGAAACACTTGTCGATGCCGGTTACCAACCTGAAATGGCATACTTCGAATGTTTGCACGAACTTAAACTTATCGTCGACCTATTCTATCAGGGTGGGCTCAGTTATATGCGTTATAGCGTTTCCAATACTGCGGAGTACGGAGATTATATGTCTGGTCCACGTATCATTACGGATGACACTCGGGCAGAAATGAAACGCGTCCTCAGTGAAATTCAAGAAGGCATTTTTGCTCGAAATTGGATCGCGGAACACAAGAGTGGTGCCGAGAATTTCAAGAGTCGACGTCAACTTGATCATGACCATGGAATTGAAGTGGTTGGTCGAAAACTACGTAAGCTGATGTCTTGGATTGACTCAAAAGAGGTCTAACAAGCATCTTAGCCGTTTGTGGGAGATTTACTTCCGATGATTACGCGGAGTTTTTACTAGTTTCATAGTGTTGTACGAAAATAATCGGCTGCGAGGACTTATATTCCATGAGCGAACTGCAACCTGTCGATACATCATTAACGCTGCGGGTGCTTGACGGCGCTGACCGTGGTCATGTGTATCAGGATTTGGACCTGCCGATTACCGTTGGTCGTGAAGAAGGTAATGACATCCAGCTAAACGATGAGCGGATAAGTCGTTTTCACGCCAAAATCCAGCTAGATCATGATCGTATGGTTCTCACCGATCTCGGCAGTACCAACGGTACAAAAGTAAATGGTGAGGATATTCAACTTCGGATTCTACGCTATGGAGACTTAATCTCGGTAGGTCGTAGTGTACTTTTGTTTGGCTCGCGCGAGCAGATTGCAAAACGTTTACAAGATTTAAGGCTGAGCAGCACTAGCGACGAATCGGTTACAGATCCTTCCTTGGGAGCCAGACCTGATCTAGGGTTTGAGTTGAATTGTACTGACGATACGGAAATGCGGGCGGCCATGAACGTTTTGGATCCGCCAGGCTTACCAGAGCGAATGTCACCTGGTCAAGCAGCACAACTGGCCGATCTCATAAGCTTCTTACATATTCGCATGCGTTCCTTGATTCAATCGGCCAGTGAGAATGGGCCGGATCGAATGGTGTTGAGTTTCCATAAGTGGCAAAGTTTGATTGATCTACAATCACGGCTCGCCGAATATATTCGCCAGATCAGTAATCCCGAATAACGATAGATTCCACGGATTAAACTCAATTAACCGCTTGGCATAAGCTGGAAATGCTGTCCGATTTGGCGTAAAATCCAACCACAGCATTGCTGTTTAATGGATTAAATAGTAGGGGCGCAGCTAATCCAATAACCGCCCAAGAAAAAGGAATTAGACGTTAATGAGTTCTCGGCCGTTCACACATTTGCATTGTCATACCCATTACAGTTTACTTGACGGTGCATCCAGCATCCCTAAATTGGTTCAGCGTGCAAAAGACCACGGGATGAACTCGTTAGCGATTACCGATCACGGAAATCTACACGGGGCATTGGAGTTCTACCGCGAATGTCGCCGGCAAGACATCAATCCAATTATTGGATATGAGGCCTACATCGCACCCGATAGCCGTTTTGAAAAATCAGCCGGTTCTCAGAAAGAATCCAATTTTCATCTAACGCTGTTAGCCCAAAATCGAACAGGTTTCAAAAATCTAATTAAGATGGCATCCGCAGCCTACCTCGAAGGCTTTTATTTTAAACCTCGCATTGATAAGCAACTGCTCGAGCATCACAGCGAAGGATTGGTTTGTTTAAGTGGTTGCGTGTCGAGTGAATTTAACCAAGCGATTCTCAAAGGGTTTGGGGATGAGCCTCAACTGGACAAAGCGATCGAGGTTTCACAGTGGTTTCAAAAAATCTTCGATGACCGGTACTTTATTGAGGTGATGAACAACGGCATTGAGATTCAGCGGATGGCGTTGGAAGGTTCCCTAGCGGTGGCTAAGCGCATCGGAGTGCCGATGGTTGCTACAAGTGATTGTCATTACGTTGATGAAGTGGATGCGGATGCTCAGGATGTCATGCTGTGCATTAACACAGGGCGTTTTCGAACAGACACATCTCGGATGAAGATGGAAGGCAAGGAATTTTTCTTGCGTAGTGGCGAGGAGATGTACGCGGCGTTTCCTGGGATGGAGGAAGTTGTTGCACAAAGCCAAGCCATTGCTGATACCGTTGATATCGACTTGGAATTAGGAAAGCGGTTTTTCCCTTCGTTTGTCGTGCCTAAAGAAAAATCTGCCGTGGATTACTTGCGTGAGCTGTGTATGATCGGCTTGCGCGATCGCTATGCTGATAATCCTGAGATGCTGCAAGGTGATTCGCTTACAGAGATCTCTCAGACGAGGCTGGATCGAGAGTTAGGTGTGATTGATAAACTTGGTTTTAATGATTACTTCCTCATTTGCTGGGACTTTGTCAGATTTGCTCGTGAACGTTCGATTCCAGCGACCGCTCGTGGAAGCGGTGTTGGCTCCCTCGTTTGTTATGCCTTATATCTCAGTCATGTCTGCCCAATACATTATGATTTGCTATTCGAACGATTCTTAGATGAAAATCGCCTCGAGGCGCCTGATATCGATATCGATTTCTGCAAAGATCATCGCGGTGATGTCATGCAATACGTGAAAGATACGTACGGCGAAGCCAATGTTGCTCAGATTGGAACTTTTGGTACGCTGGCCGCTCGAGCTGCCATCAAAGATGTTGGCCGCGTGCTCGGGATTCCGCTTGGTCGAGTTGTTCAAATAACCGGCATGGTTCCTGAAGAGCTAAAAATCACGATTAGTGACGCTTTGAAAAAGAGTGCTGAACTAAAAATGACATATGATGCCGATCCTGAAATTCGCGAGATGCTGGATTTAGCGATGAAAATTGAAGGCTTAGCGCGGAATGTGGGCACGCACGCAGCCGCCGTTGTTATTGGTGATAAACCACTGACGGAATATGTGCCATTGTGTCGTGTCGCCGGCAAAGACGACATTATTACCCAGTGGTCGATGCACGATGTTGAACACGCGGGGCTATTAAAAATGGACTTCCTCGGTTTGAGGAACTTAACCATTTTACGGATCACGGAAGATATTATTAAACAGACCACTGGCAAGGTTTTAGATTTATACAAAATACCACTCGATGACCAAGCAACATTTGCGTTGCTATCTCGAGGTGAAACTAAAGGTGTGTTTCAGCTTGAAAGCGGTGGCATTCGCGATTTATTGAAACGGATGAAACCGAATCATTTCCGTGACATTATTGCCACCGCTGCGTTGTATCGGCCGGGGCCACTTGAAGGTGGCATGGTGGACGAATACGTCGATGTGAAACTTGGCCGCAAACAAGCTCAGTATTTACATCCGGTC
>Ga0163108_10003727_pt1 | contig 10808 bp, 7 predicted proteins | sample Fk1155metaG_FD_109644 | JGI IMG/M metagenome (GOLD analysis project Ga0163108, IMG submission 109644) | Marine microbial communities from the Central Pacific Ocean - Fk160115 155m metaG | ecosystem: Environmental > Aquatic > Marine > Oceanic > Photic zone | place: The Central Pacific Ocean...
CCATTTGACACAGTTGTTTTTTCTTCTCTTCAAACATTTGACCCTGCAGCTCTAGGTGTCTACAATATAAATATTTGGGGTAGTGCGGATAGTTTTCCTACAACACCAATTACTGCTTTAACATCTATTATTACGGACACGATTTATGGAAGGGATGAGGATGTTGCTATCGGAGATTGGAGAGTTGGCAGAATGTGTGGAGGCCTACAATTAGGAAATATTTTTGATGTTTATGCTGCTGATGATTTAACTTCTGTTTCTGCTCATGTTGCTGATTATTCAGTTGCAGGAGCAAAAATGTTTGGCGTATTGTATGAGGTAGATACTACTTCTAGTCCAATGAGCTTCATTCTTTTGGAGCAAACGGATGATTATATCATTCAAGCTGGCGATTTAGATAATTGGGTAAGTATTCCTTTCAATTCCGCTATTAGTATTGATCCGGCTTTTGGACAACAATACATGATTGTAATTGGTGGTTACGCTCATCCTCTTGATACTTTTGGTATTAGTGTGTCAGGAGAGGCTGATCCTACAATGTCTAGAATACAAGATAATGGATGTAATTTAGGCACCCAAGGGTTTGGTTATTGGTATTGGATTAATAATACACCAATGATTAGAATGAATTTTGGGACACTTTGGACTCCATCATCAATTCATGAAACTACTTTTAATGGAAACTTGAGCATTTATCCAAATCCAACAAATGGTATTTTCACAATAGAGATGAATGATGTTCAAAAGGATATTTACTCTATTAAGGTTACCAATGTATTGGGGCAAAAAGTATTTACAAATTCCCAATTAGTTAATGGTATTTATAAAGAAAATATCAATTTATCTACTTTCCAAAAAGGAGTATATTTAATTGAGATTAAAAATTCTTCTTCTACAATCACCGAAAGAATTGTTGTAGAATAAATATTTTAGATAAGTTATAAAAACCCTGCCAATTTGGTGGGGGGTTTTTTTTGTCAAATATTTGATTAAATTTGCTTTTCAAACTAAAAAAATAAATCATGAAAAAAACACTACTATTTTTAGCCATACTATTTTCGGTATCTTTAATGGCACAACAAAATTCCCCAGACGGAATACAAACAGAAAAAGTTGTAAAACAGAGTCAAAACTCTGCCAAAAGCCAAGCACCAATTTGGGAAGAAGATTTTGGAAATGGCTTCCCCTCAGGATGGAGCACTTACACCAATAATGCAGCAGGCGGTATAGCGACTTGCCCTTGGAAACATACTTTTGGGGGTTCTTGGGGTTATTGGAATTCTAATAATGGCGTATCAGCTGCATCTGCCATGAGTTCAACTACTGCTGCTAATGGTTTCCTCATTTCTGACCCTGATTCATCTAATCACTGGAATTACGGACAACCATCAGGTTCTACTTATGAGTATATGGAATCCTATTTTACTACTAGCGCAATAGATCTTAGCGGACATCCAAGTGTAAGTTTGGAATTTGAGCAAACATTCAGGTTTAATAATAGTTTGAACTTAAAAGTTTCTATTAGTACTGATAGTATTATGTGGACCGATTATAATGTGCAAGGTAATGCAACTAACAATATTCAATCTCCAGATCCTCAGTTGGTAAGTTTAAATATTACATCTGTTGCTGGAAATTCATCTACAGTTTATATTCGAATAGGTTGGGAAGCTAGAGTCTATTATTGGATGATTGATGATATGCAAATAGTAGAAACTCCTGCAAATAAAATAGAATTATTAGACGAGACTTTTGGGGGATGGATATTAAGTAGTCCTACTACAACTGGGGATATGGGAATTCCTTATACATTCAATCCTATTTCTCAAGCAACAGCTAATCCTTATAGAGTTGAGGGAAGAATCATAAATCAAGGTGGTACAAATCAATCAAATACACAATTGAATGTAAATGTGATAGATGATATTAATGTGAGTGTTTTTTCTGACAATAGTACTCCTGTTACATTAAATGTTTCTGATACTATTACAGTTGGAACAATTAGTTCATTTGCACCTACAAATATCGGTAAATATGATTTTGATATTTGGGCTTCATCTGATAGCGCTTTTTCTGATACAGCTACTAGAACTTCCGTAGTTACTGACACTATTTATGGGCGGGATTACGATTGGAATACAGACGGAACTAATGCTGGAAGTGGTTATTATTTAGGAAGACACGCATGTGGTCAGATTTTAGCTAATGCTTTTGAGATTTATGCACCAGATACAGTAACTTCTATTTCGTTCTTTGTTGATGATAAATCAGTTGTTAATTCGTTCTTGAAGGTTGAATTATATGAGTATGATCCGACTGGTAGCTTAAATAGTACGCCCCCTATTTGGCTTGAACAATCAGATGATTATGCTCTTTCAAGTTCCGATATAGGATCTTGGATAACTTTAAAGTTAAATAGTCCAGTTCCGGTATTTCCTGGAACAGGGAATACGGCATATTTAGCAGCTGTTAAAGGTTATGCTCATCCTATGGATACAACCTTGATTAGTTCTTCTGGCTCTGATGGAGTGGTTAGTTTTATTCAAGATAATGGTTGTAATATTGGTTCAGGCGGTTTTGGGTATTGGTATTCAGCAGCTAAAACTTTAATGATAAGAATGAATCTAGGGGATGTTTCAATTCCGTCATTTATAAATAACAATCCTATTGCAAAAAGTATTGCGATTTATCCTAACCCTACTTCTGACATTGTAAATATTTTATTTTCCTGTATTGATAAGCAAAGCGTTAATATTAAGGTAATAAATGTTTTAGGAGATAAAATTTTTAGTGAAAGTTTATCTCAATTTGTTGGCGAATACAAAAGACAAATTGATTTGAAAAATTATCCGAAAGCAGTTTATTTCCTTGAAATTGAAACAGAAAAAGGAGTAATGAATAAGAAATTGATTCTACAATAAGACTGTAAAATAATTATAAATAAAAAAGGGCTCGATTTATCGAACCCTTTTTCTGTGTGGTGCCTCCAGGAATCGAACCAGGGACACATGGATTTTCAGTCCATTGCTCTACCAACTGAGCTAAGGCACCAACATAATTGGGGCTGCAAATTTAATTGTTTTTTTCTTTTACCGAAATATTTTTTTGTTTTCGTACTCTCCGATTTTGAAATGATTAATTTTGCCGTCAAATTAGTTGAATGAAGCTTATAATAGATATAGGAAACACTAGTAGCAAAGTTGCTATTTTTGATGGAGAAGAAATAATAAAACATCAAATTTTAAGTAAACTGACTTTGGCTGATGTGATTCTTTTTGCTAAAAAGCATGCCATTTCAGCATCTATTATCTCATCTGTAAAAGAGAAGGATAGCATCACGAATGAGTTGATTAGGCATTTTAACGCTCTTTTTTTAACGCATAAAATAGCCATTCCTATATTCACTAATTACAAAACACCAGAAACTTTGGGGAAAGATCGTATTGCCGCTATTGTAGGAACGCATCATCAGTATCCAAAAAGCAATATTTTAGTGATTGATGCTGGAAGTTGCATTACTTTTGATTTTTTTATAGACGGAAAATATTGTGGTGGTAGAATAAGTCCTGGACTTAAAATGCGTTATGATGCATTACATACTTTTACTAATCAACTACCACAACTTGGCATTTCTAATGCGTATTTTACGATAGGGAATGACACGAATTCTTCTATTACTTCTGGCGTTCAGCAAGGGGCAATAGATGAAATGAACACAGTAGTTGATACTTTTAGAAAAGAAAATAAGGATTCTGTCGTTATACTATGCGGTGGAGACCATAAATTCTTTGATAAACACTTAAAAAATAGCATATTTGCAGATCCTTTTATCGTTCTAAAAGGACTTAATATAATTCTTGAATTCAATGCGAAATAACAACTTCTATCTTTTCCTTATTTCTTTATCTTTTTATTGTGGGAGTGTAAATGCCCAAAATCAAACAAATTCACCATATTCCCGTTTTGGTGTAGGTGATTTACAATCCAATATCTTATCAGAATATGCGGCAATGGGAGGCACTTCTATTGGAAGTTATAATCCCAATATAATAAATCCCTACAACCCATCTTCTTATTCTGCTTTTAAAGCAAACTCTTTTATCTTCTCAACTGGAGGGATGCACCAAACTACTAAAATGCAAACTACAAATCTGGAGCAAATAACCAACAACTCCTCTTTTTCTCATCTTTTATTAGGATTTCCTTTATCTAAAAAGATAGGAGCAAGTGCAGGTTTGTTGCCTTTTAGTAATATTGGTTATATTTTAGAAGACGACTCACTTTATGATGATATTGGACTGGTTAATTATGAATATAATGGTAATGGAGGGCTTAATGTTTTGTATATTGGAGCGGCATACAACTTGACTGAGAACCTATCGATTGGGGCAAACGCCAATTATCTATTTGGTGGACTCAACAGAAATAAGAAAGTAATTTTTACAGATGGCGAAACTTATAATACGAGAAAAACCTCAAGTATTTTTGCAAAGGGCTTCTTCTATCAATTTGGCCTGATGTATAATAAAGAGTTAAATGAAAAAATGCATTTAACTTTAGGTTTTACCGCTAACAATAATGCTGAGATTTCTGCCAAAAGATCTGTGCTTACTGAAACTTATGAAATTCTTTCCTCCATTTATGAAGTAGCGAAGGATACAATTGAAGATTACTCTATTAGCGGTTGTGAGGATTGTAATATGATCTTACCGCAAAACCTAGCTGTTGGCGTTTCGCTTAATATGGGCAATAAATGGTTACTTATGGCTGATTTTTCTATTCAAGATTGGTCAGAATACAGAATGTTTGGTGAAACGGATTCTTTATCAAATAGCATGAAATTTTCTGGAGGGTTGCAGTACACAGCCGATAATATGTCCGTAAATAAATATTGGAAACTCATCAAATTCCGATTTGGAGGTAAGTTTCGGAATTCCTATTTACAATTATACAATACCCAACTAAACGAAGAAAGTGTAAGTTTCGGTTTAGGGCTTCCTTTACGAAAAACAAAATCAGAAATCAATTTGTCGGTTGAGATAGGAGAAAGAGGAACAATAAATAATAACTTAATAAAAGAACAGTTTTTGCGTTTTCAAATTGGGCTAAGTCTTAGTGATATTTGGTTTGTAAAAAGAAAATACGATTAAAAAAAGAAGAAAAATGACTAAAAAAATTGGGATATTATTTTGTGTTTTGTTTTTGGCTGGTGAAGTAAAATCACAAAACAAATACGGAGAGGACAGTGTAAATTGTGTGATAAATCTTTCATTGTACCGAGAATACTACAAGCAAAAAAATTATGATGACGCCATAAAGCCATGGCGTTGGGTATATAATAATTGTCCTTCATCAAGCGCAAATATTTTCAAAAATGGACCAACACTCATTAAATATTTGATGAAAAAAGATCCTGAAAATAAGCAAGCTTATATCGACACCATTATGATGATTTACGATAAAAGGATTGAGTATTTTGGAAAACAGGGATATGTGCTTGGGAAAAAAGGAGCTGATTTAATAAAATACAACCCCTCTAATTATGAGGATGCTTATTCTATTTTAGGAAAATCCTTAGAAATACAGGGAAATAGTTCGGAAGCAGGCGCTTTGTTAGCTTATTTTAAAGCTGCTACTCTGATGGAAAAAAATAAAAAATTGGATAAACAAGCAGTATTAGAATGCTATGCCAGAGTTGCAGAAATAATCGATTATAATATATTGAATAATGTAAAAACGGCAAAGTACTATACTCAATCTTTTGAGATAATTGAATCTTTTTTTGCACCCTATGCTAATTGTGATGATTTGATTGGAATATTTTCTACAAAGTTTAATAGCGAAACAGAAGATATTGATTTACTAAAAAGGATTATACGGCTTTTAGATAGCAAAGAATGTAATGATAATCCCCTTTATTTTGATGCTGCAACCAAGCTACATTCTTTATCTCCATCTGCTTTGTCAGCAAGCAAGATGGGAAAACTGAATGTGGTAAAAAAGAAATATTCTCAAGCAATTGATTATTTTAAGCAAGCAGTGGAATTAGAAGAAGAGGATAAAACAAGGGCAAGATATTATCTGGAATTGGCAGATGCCTATCGTATTTCAGGGTCCTATAGTACAGCTAGAATGATGGCTTACAAATCATCTGAATTACGCACAGAATGGGGAGAGCCATTTATCAGTATTGCCAATATTTACGCTTCATCCGTTAAAAGATGTTCTTCATCAGATTTTGAAACCGCAACCATTTATTGGCTTGTTGTCGATAAATTTATAAAGGCAAAATCAGTAGATTCCTCAGTTGCCGACAAAGCAAACAAAGCAATTGCAACTTACTCCAAATTTTTTCCAAATACAGAACAATGCTTTTTTGAAGGAATAGAATCCGGACAAACTTTTATAGTGGAATGCTGGATAAATGAAAAGACAAAAGTAAGAACAAGAGATTGATAGTTTTCCTTAAAATAATTCATATACAAAGCGTGATATTATGTTTTTGTAGTTTTCTGTTTTCTGCTTGTAGTAACGATCCAAAAATTGTTGAAACTTTCGCGTCCAATAAGAACTTACCTAACGAAACCATAAAGGAAGCAGAGTTAATATATACAGAAAAAGGAAAGGTAAAGGTAAAGATAATTGCACAAAAAATAGAAAGGTATGCCGCAACTTCTACAATTAACTTTTCTGATGGCATTGTCGTTCATTTTTTTAATGATTCAGCCATTATTACTTCAACCCTTACAGCCCAAGAGGCTATCATAGATGAAAAAAAGGAGCAAATGATGGCGCAAGTAAATGTGGAGTTAATAAACCAAAAACAGGAAAAATTAAATACGGAACAACTAATCTGGAACGAAAGAACAAACCTTATTTTTACTGAAAAATTAGTAATAATTACCACAAAAGATGAAGTGATTTTCGGGGAAGGATTTGAGTCTACCACTGATTTTTCATCCTATAAAATCACAAATGTGAGTGGAAGTATTAATATCAAAGATGGAAACGACACTTTAAATTAGATGTATTTTTACCTAACTTTACCAAATTAATGGAAGTTTTTCTAATTATTATTACCCTTTTGCTATCGGCTTTTTTTTCAGGCATGGAAATTGCTTTTATTTCTGCCAACAAATTAAAATTAGAACTTGATATAAAATCAAAAAACTTTAGTTCAAAAATTATTTCTATTTTTACAAAACAAGAGTCTCATTTTATTGTTAGCATGCTTATTGGCAACAACATTGCCTTAGTAGTTTATGGAGTGATGATGGCAAAAATTTTAGAATATAATTTAAGTGAATTTATTAGCTCTGCATTCCTTTTAATTATAGCACAAACCATTATTTCCACCCTCATTATTTTAGTGGTAGCAGAGTTTATCCCAAAAGCTATTTTTAGAATAAATTCAAATAGAGTATTAAAGTTTTTTTCTCTCCCTTTAATAATCTCTTACCTATTACTTTATCCTTTTATTCTGCTGATGATTACTTTGTCGAAATGGATTTTAAGGGTCCTATTCAAAGTAGAAATAGACGAAACCCAAAGGTTATTTGACAGAGTAGATTTAGATGCTTTTCTAAGTATGCTCAAAGCCCAAGAAGAAGAAAATATGGAAGTTGAAATGTTGCAAAATGCTCTTGAACTCCCAAGCATAAAAGCTAGGGAATGCATGGTCCCCAGAACTGAAATTGTTGCTGTTGAATTAGGCACTTCTATTTCGCAGTTGAAAGATAAATTTATATCGTCAAAACTTTCAAAAATACTTGTTTATAAGAATGATATTGATAATATAATTGGGTATGTGCATTCCTTAGATTTGTTCAAAAAACCAAAACGAATAAAGTCTATTTTGATGCCAATACCTATTGTAACCGAAACAATGATAGCGAGCGATTTACTCGAACTTTTTATTAATGAGCATAGGGCAGTTGCAGTAGTGGTTGATGAATATGGTGGCACATCAGGAATAGTAACAGTGGAAGATGTAACAGAAGAAATTGTTGGCGAGATAGAAGATGAGCATGATCAGGAGTCACTTATTGATAAAAAAATAGATGAAAAAACTTTTCTCTTTTCAGCCCGTACAGAAGTAGATACCATCAATAAAAAATATAATTTGAATCTGCCCACATCAGAAGAATATGAAACTCTAGCAGGCCTATTGCTTCATTTCCATGAAGATATTCCAGAAGTAGAAACTCAGGTAGAAGTTGAATCATTTAAATTTGTAGTAAAAGAAGTAAATGATAGAAGCATAAAATTAATCCAAATTCATACTATTTAGCAAATAAATTCAGATGTTGCAAACTCTTTTTTATTTCTAATAAATCGTATATTCGCCAGCTCAAAAAAACAAATTAAAGTATGTCAACACTAGGGAGTATTAGAAAACGATCAACACTATTATTATTGGTAATAGGAGTAGCAATGTTAGCATTTATTTTAGGTGATTTTATGCAATCTACAAGAAGCGGTGGAGGAGGTGGATTTTTTTTAGGGGAAGTTGCTGGAGAGGAGATCTCCATCCAAATATTTGAAGAAAGGATGCAAAAAGGCATAGAAAATTGGAAAAACTCCAATCAAAATACTACACTAACACAAAGCGTAATGTCTCAAATCAGGAATTCTATTTGGGATGAGTATATTAAGGAACTTTTGATGAATATGGAATATGAAGAGCTTGGAATTGATGTTGATTCAGAGGAATTATTTGAGCTATTTCAAGGAAATAATGTATACCCAGAAATTAGTAAAATTGAAATATTCCAAGATTCTGCTACTAAGCAATTTGATAGAGCAAGAATGATTCAATACATGAAAAGGTTAGATAACGATCAAACAGGCGAGGCCAGGGAGCAATGGTTGGGTTTTGAAGAGTATATTAGTAATCTCAGAAAGAACGACAAATATAGACTACTTGTTGAGCAAGGAATGTATGTAAGCTCAGTAGAAGCCCAGTTATATTTTAATCAAGGGAATGAAAACATTAGTTTCGAATATGTGCCTATTTCTTTTAATCATATTGCTGATAGTTTGGTAACTGTTTCAGAATCAGAAATTGAAGACTACTATGAAGGTCATTTAAGTGAGTATCAACAAGATGAATCTAGAAATGTAGATTATGTAGTTTTTACTGTGACGCCATCTACAAAAGATGAAGAGGATACTAAGAACAATCTTGCCAATTTAACAAAAACTTTTGCTGCCAATACGGATTTTGAGGTTTTTGTAAGAAGAAATTCTGACAATACAAATACTATATTCAACTTTACAAAAGAAGAGGGTATTTTAGACACCAATGTGACTTCTCTTTTTGCTAGTGAAAAAGGAATGGTAGTTGGTCCGTATTTATTCTCTGAGGGCGTTTACCGAGTTTCAAAATTAGCAGATGTACAATACAGGCCCGATTCAGTTGAGGCAAGGCATGTGTTAATAGCACCAGATGAAAACAAAACCCTTGATTCTACAAACGCATTAGTTGAATCTATAAAAGAGGAAATTGAGTCTGGAAAAGATTTTGCTGACTTAGCTCAGAAATACTCCATTGACAATACTTCTGCCATAAAAGGTGGCGATTTAGGATGGTTCAAAGAAGGAGAAATGGTTGCCGAATTTAATGAGGTTTGCTTTACAGCGACTAAAGGTGATTTGACTATTGTGCAAACCCAATTTGGTGTTCATCTTGTTCAGGTGACTAAGAAAAGCCGGAATGTAAAAAAAGTTAAAATTGTTTATATCGATAGGGTTGTAGAACCAAGCTCTGAAACCTATCACGAATATTATACACAAGCTGCACGATTTGCAGGAGTACTACTTAATACTGACACCACAACATTTGATGATTTGGTTGCAACAGAAAATTTAGTAAAAAGAAATGAAGAAAAAGTATCACCAAGCAAGCAAAATATATCAGGATTAGAAAATTCAAGAGGACTGATAAAATGGATGAGGAATGCAAATGTTGGTGAAGTTTCAGAAGTATTTGAGTTTGAAAATAATTATGTGGTTGCTACCCTAACAAAGGTAAATTTGGAAGGTGATATTTCTTTGGAAGATGTATCGGTGGAGATAGAAGCAAAAGTCCGAAAACAGAAAAAAAGTAAAATGATTATTGATGAGATAAATTCAGAAACCTTTAATACATTAGCCGAATTAGCAAGTACAATGAGAAGCCAAGTGCAACAAGCTACCAAAGCAAGTTTTTTAAGTAGCCAAATTCAAAATTTAGGAAATGAGCCTGAATTGGTAGGACTTATTTGTGCATCTGAAGAAGATAAAATAAGTCAGCCAATTGTTGGTAGTAATGCTGTTTTTGTTGCAAAAGTACTCAGTAAAAATGAAGCACGAACTACTGGTGATTTTACTCAGCAACAAGTTCAGATCTCACAATCCTTAAAACAAAGTGCCTCAGTTGATGCTTATAATGCAGTAAAGGAAAATGCAGGGGTTGTGGATAACAGAAACGATTTTTATTAGTAGGGCAACTCTTCGAAAATTAATAAAAACCTCAGTGAGATTTTTATTTATCTCAAAATTTGTAATCTGTAAGAGTCCAAATTCAGAAAAATAAACAGCAAAATTGTAAAGCCAATTAGGGAAGATCCTCCATAACTAATAAAAGGTAATGGAATGCCAATTACTGGCGCCAGTCCAATAGTCATCCCTATATTAATTGCAAAATGAACAAATAAAACTGAGGCAACTCCATAGCCATAAATTCTACAAAATGTTGATCTCTGTCTTTCTGCCAAATTGATTACCCTAATAAGAAGCGCTACAAAAACTACAATGAATATCAATGA
>Ga0163108_10003729_pt1 | contig 10806 bp, 11 predicted proteins | sample Fk1155metaG_FD_109644 | JGI IMG/M metagenome (GOLD analysis project Ga0163108, IMG submission 109644) | Marine microbial communities from the Central Pacific Ocean - Fk160115 155m metaG | ecosystem: Environmental > Aquatic > Marine > Oceanic > Photic zone | place: The Central Pacific Ocean...
AATATCTTGATGATTTGAGCTTAAATGCAATCCATTTTTTGCTTTTAGCACTTTGCTAAACTCTACTAAATCAATTTCGCCTGTTTTGTCTTTCTCCTCTTTTAATTCCTTAATCCTTGATTTATCAATATCAAAGCCAACTACCTTGTATTGTTTGGCAAATTCAATAGCAAGTGGCAAACCCACATAGCCAAGGCCAATAACTGCTATTTTATTTTTCTTCAAATTCATTATTGCAATAATAGAGATAAATCTAATTTTTCTTGCTAAGAAATGCTCTTAGTACTAAAACTAAAAACTTAGTATTACCTATTAAATAACGCTTCCACATTCTTAGTGGCTCTTGCATTAATCTGAAAAACCATTCCAAACCAATATTTTGCATCCAAATTGGCGCTCGTTTAACTTTTCCTACAATTACATCAAAACTACCACCAACTCCCATGATAAAATTTACATTTTGTAACTGCTTTTTATAGGTATTTAGAAAAATCTCTTTTTTGGGAGATGTAATTGCTACAAATAACATATTTGCTCCACTCTCTGCAATTAGTCTTGCAAGCTGTTCTTCATCTCTTTTCTCAAAATAACCATTTCTATATCCAGCAATTATATCTTTTGAATATTGCTCCTTATAAATAGATACTAATTTCGTAACCACTTCCTGTTTTGCTCCAAAAAAGAAACATTTATATCCTTTTTCAGATGACATTTTAACCAACTGTTCCATCAAATCTATACCAGAAACACGCTCGGGAAGTTTGTGTCCTAGAAAGTTTGCTGCCCAAACTACTGCCTGGCCATCAGCATTAATGATATCTGCTTCAATAACACTTTTTTCTAATTCCTTATCCGTTTGCATTGATACAATTTTACCAGCATTTACAACAGTATGATGTATATGTTGATTTGAAGTAATTGCATTTTCCACTTTCTGCAAAGTCTCTTGCATAGTTATTGCATCAATAGGAATATTAAGAAAATTAATCTTTTTATTCATTATAATTTGAATAAGTGATAAAAACACTATCTCTCTGCCTTTTATTTATAAAGGAATCTAATTCTATTAAAGAAAAAGGTGTAAGTGCCTTTGGGTGTCCGATTAATACCAATTGTTCTTTATTTTGCTCTGCACATCTAGTTAATAAAGATGCTTTATAGCCATCTATAGAAGCAACAGAAAAGGATGGTTTTAATAATAGCCCAAATATTTGTTTTCTAGAGTTGCTGATTGCAAAACCATCCCCAAAAGATTTTTGTTTTTCTCGTCCAAAAAACTTATTCCAAATAAATTTAAAATAAAAGAAAGGGGTTGTGCTGACTGCTGAAATTGGAATTTCTAAAAAATGTCCATTTTCATCTTCAATTAATGGGTCATTAGAAAATCTCCAATTATTTTTGTTTGGAGCATTAGTAAAATCAAATGATTTTTCAATAGTAGTGTTTTTACCATTATAATAAACTGTACTATCGATACGGATTCCATACTTTTTTAGGGCATTCGCTATTTTATCAAATGGCTGAATACACCAACCTCCTGCTCTGAATGTTGTAGGTTTTAAATTTGTGATTTCTTCTAGAACAATACTGTACCGCTTTACAATATCATCAATTTCTACTTTAGAAAAATCAGATAATTTATATCTACTTGTATCAAACACCCAACTTTCTCCATCAAAAGAACTATCCTCCCAATGCGGATGAATATGCAATTGAATATCATGTCCTTCTCTTGATAATTTTTGAATTTGTTGAGTGATTAAATCATTATCTTTTTTCAAAACATCAAATTTTCGCATGTATTCTTTTAGCTTTAATATATATCCAGAATCAACAAAAAAAGATGCTTTGATATTAAATCTATCTAAAATTGAAAGTAATTTTTCAGTAGGTTCAATAATAGATTTCTCAATTGATCCAGATTGACCAAAAAACAACTCATAATCTAATGTGATTAATATCTTTCTCAAAACTTATATCTATTTAAGATCATAATTGGTGCAGCTAATATATAATAGATTATTCTTTCAATCCAACTAAAATTTTTCTTCCATGAAACATCTTTCCTAAAGTAAATTTCTTTATTTTTTTTCAATCTATTTCCCCCAACAATATGACCAATTTCGAATGCTTTTTGTCTTTCAACTTTACCTTTAACATCTTGCAAATTCAGATTAAGAAAACTTTCTAATCTATCAAAAAGTGAATTAGGATTATTTATCAAATCTTCATATCTAATTTTAATAACCTTCTTTCGGAATATAAATCGTGAAATAAATTCTGCAACTAAATTAATTAACAAATAATAGACAATTGTACTAAGTGGAGACTTTGAAGTTTGAACTTTCTTAGAGAAAGAATTAATAACCCCTCTTACATCTCGAACAACATAAATAATTTTTAACTCAATATTATCTAACTTATTTAACGCTAAGGCTCTTCCAATATACTTAGAAGAATCAAGTAAAGTCGATTTTTCACTGTCAGATTGAATTGAATCCAAAATTGATTGATGGAGTTCAATATATTTTTCGTATTCTATATTGCTAAAACTATTTAAAAGATGCTTAATAATACTTGAATGAGACTCCATCTTCTCTGATAGTTTTCTGCTATTTGCAGAGTACTCTTGAGTTGGATTATCTATCTTATTCTTCCAAAACTCACATTCATTTAATAACTTTCCACAAGAACATTCTTTATTTTCATCTAAGTATTCAAAAAACTGATGCATTTCTCCAATATTTTGAATCTTATTATTATTCCCCAAGAAAGTAGCAAGTGCAGTTGTTCCACTTCTCCCTGCACCCATTATGTAGATTAAAGTCTTTACCAATTTATTTTCTTTTCTTAATCAAAATAGCTGGGACTCCACCCATGACTGAAAATGGCTCAACATCTTTTGTGACAACCGAACCGGCCCCAATGATACTTCCTTCCCCTATTTTAATGCCTGGCATTACTATTGCATTTCTGCCAATCCAAACATCATCCTCAATGATTACCTTTTTACCCTTTTCTTTTCTTGCAGTACTCATTAAAACATCTGTAGTATTAACTTCTTTTCTGTTTGCAATAAATGCAACATATGGAGCGATCATTACATTATCTCCAATTATTGCGCCCTGCAAAAATGCATGCTCATTAATTTGACAATCTTTTCCAATACTAACTGCTCCTGGACCGCCTAAATATATGTTGTTTTGAAATCTTGCAGATTTACTTCTTTTCATAATTCCCAGAAAATTACAAACATAAAATGTTCTTATTTTATTTATAAAACCTAGATATCTTGAATGTGGCAAATGCATAATGAATGCATAATAAAGGGTGTAACAAATCTTCTTAATCATTTTCTATAAATTTTAATTAATCTATTAATTATTGATCGCATACTATGCTCCTTATTAGAAATCAAAGTAGCTTCCACCATTTTATTATACTCTTCTTCTCTAATATTATAAGCTTCTAAAATAGTATTTGCCACTGCCTCTGATGATAGTTCAGGTATAATAAAGCCATTTACATTATTTCTAACTTGACTCTTTAATCCTCCTACATCTGAAACAATAGAAGGTGTAGCACAAAACATAGATTCTGTTGCAACCAATCCAAATGGTTCGTCTCTTGAAGGGATAATAAAATACTTAGATTGATTATACAGCTCACATAATTGTTGCTGACTTTGATTCTTCAAAAGTGTTATGCTATTATTTTTTTGAACATTGACGACATCTTGCTCTAACTCACCAGAACCAACAATACAATACCTAATTCTTTTATCTTCAATTATTGCAATTGCTTTTAGCAATAAATCAAGCCCTTTTCTTTTAATAAATGACCCAACAAAAATAAAGTCATATTTTTTATTTAATAGTAACGGTTTAAAAACATCTTGATTTACTCCTGCTGAAATAATTTCTTTTACTTTTAATTCTAATTTATTAGTTATCTCATTTGCCAAATCCTCTCCAACAGCAATAGGGACATCAATACACTTGGAAAAAAACTTAAATATCTTCTGATTTAAACCTCCATTTATATGCGTAGTAATATCTGATCCATGAAAAGTTACTATTACTTTTGTCTTGGGATAAATCATTTTATACAAATATCCTAAAAGTATTAAGGGATAAAAAAAGTGCAAATGAAGAACATCATATTTTTTAAAATAATGTGGTATAAATTGGAAAAATGCTTTAAAGTATTTTAAAATACTACCGATAGAAGAGGTAAAAGTTCTTTGCATAGCAAAAATATGTATACTATCATTTTTGCCTATATTTTGCAATAAGGCTTCATATTGATTCTTTACAAAAATCCCTGCATAAGGTTTTTGTTCTGAAGGATACATATTTGAAATAATTAATATCTTCATGTGCTAGTTTTGAAATATGGCAATGCAAAAATAAGACCTATAAAAGGTCCTGCTAATCCTGAAAAGAATGTATGCCCTGCTATTAAAGAAATCATAAATAATAATGCTATCATAAACAAAGAGTATCTCGCAAAAACAAAGGATTTTTTGCGAATTTGAACAAAACTCTTTACAAACATACTTGAAATAAGTCCTAATAAAAATAGTAATCCAAAATAACCATAATAAAACAACACATCAATCACATCTATTTCAGCCGATTTTATGGCAAGTTTCATATAATGTTGTTGCCCCACGCCAAACAACTGTTCAAATAAAGAATATTGAGAATTAAACACTTCCCAACCATTAACTGCAAAATTATTTCTGTTTGAATAAATAAAAGTTAAAATGTCATATTTTTCAAAACTCCCTAAAATCTTAGAATACAGTCCTGTCTGGACAACCCCCACATATAATAGGTAACTAATTATTGGTAGGATTATAAATATCAATAAATTAGTGATAATATATTTATGAATTTTCTTTCGAAACCCAACTGCAAAAGGAACTGCAATTACAATAATCAAAACCCCCAAAATAGCAGCTTTTGTAGCTTTTAATAAAGATAAAAACAATAAAAATGCTGCAATAAAAATATAACTTTTTTTATATTTCAGCCAAGTAAAAAGGGCTATTAAAGAAAATACTATAATCATTAATATCGACAACTCATTTCCAGCATAAAAATAACCTACTGTACCTATTGCTTCCCCAGTTTTATAACTTATATATTGCTCATAGCCAAAACCAAAAGCGCCAAGTAACATATTTAAAGAAATAATTAGAAAGTCCAAGACAATTAATCTTTTAATATTTCTAATAAAAAAAGACGAATCTCTAATTATCAAACCTCTAAAATAGAAATACGTAATCAGAGGGGTTAGTAATTTAAAAATTAAAACAATTTCAGAAAAGAAACCACTATTAGAATGAAATAACACTCCTATTAAAGGACCACATAAAAGCAATGAAAAAAACAGGAGAATATAAATTAACTTCTGAGCGGCATGAAAAATAAAAGAAGAAAATAAAACAGTAAGGAAAACTAATTTATATAGCTGACTTATAGATATAGGTAACGAAATATTTTTATGCAACATAAAACCATTAAAAATATCAACAAAGAGCATCAAAAACAATAAAATGAAAACAAACCTATCTATCACATAAGTATATAATTTATAATTTTTTGTAGTAGACGTCATCTTTTTAAACTTACAAAATCTTGTGCTAAAACGATAGAATTTACCCTTTTAATATTATTATATCTGCATTGGAAATAAATATAATGGAGTACAACTAAAAAATCTATCACCTCTTTTATTTCCCACTTTTTGTTATTATCTATTTGCTTTCTAAAATTAAAATAAGTTATGTCAATTGGGATGCCATCTTCTATACAGTCTTCCCAATCAATAAGCTTAATATTATTATTTTCAACGATAATATTTGTTAATGTACAATCTCCATGCATTAATGAAATAAAAATCTGTTCATCTTTAAATTTTGAAACATATTCAGAAAGCCACCTTAAAGTATCTTTATTATTATTTAATTTCTTGAAAATTAGATTCATCATTCTTTTAACATAAGGATGGTCTTTAAAAGATACTGACTTACAATCATTGTATTTTGAATTAAAAAACTCAATAATCGTTTGTGGTAAAATTTCAGGATGATTACCTTTATAAAAAGCTGTTTCCAAAATACTATATTCTTCATTTAACTGATAATTAATAACCTTAGGAAATATCTCATTATCATTAAAATATTCAGTAATTACTTTATGCTCATTTTGAATTAATTTACTTGCATTATTAAATCCTATCTTTATTAAAGATGGTTTTTTTCCAAGATTAAAAATTACAAATTTATTTTCAAAATCCTGATTCCATGGTAAAATTAACCGAATAGTTGAATTAGTAATTTTAGTTGCTATTTTAATTGTTGGGAAAAAAAATCTTATTAAAACAAAAGGAGAATAACTCAACACAAGCTTTTTAACCCCGCCATATTTATTCTTTGGCTTGATAAAATTGATTGCTCTCCTGAAAGCCGTTTTTGAAGTCATTGGAATAATAAAGAACGGAGTATCTATATTTGGTAAAACCAGATATTCACCTTTATTTATCGGTAATTTATTTAATTGCTCTATAATTTTCATATCTACCTAATCTCCTAAACACACCATATTTAATCTTATCAAAAAGATATTTTAGTTTTAATTGTATATTATTTTCTAATACAAGAGATTTTAATTTTGTATTGATTTCTACTTCATCTGATTTCAATCCTTCTAGAAAATAACGCTCTAATAACTGTTTTGCAGTTTTACTTTTTAGTTCATTAAAAATCAAAATTGACCATTTATTAAAAAAATCAGACACTAAGTAATTCTTCCATGTTTTCTGATAAATATTTTTATATACCTCAAATGCACTAGATTTACTTGGCATTTCTTTATCTAAAAATAAATGATATGTCCAAAAGGTAAATAGAATCTCTTCCCTTACATTGGGTGCTAATATATTTTCTGAAATATATTTAACTGACGCATAAGGGACTTCTTTTTGAATTACCAATGATTTTCTTGGCAAAAAACAAATATCAAACTTAATATCCAATAGAAGTTCATCTGCTAAAAGCTGGATAGAACTATTTGCATTAGGGGGTTTATATCTTAATTTCATTCCGCTATTGCTCAATACTTCTTTTAATTTAGAATAGTCCTCCTTACAAAGTACAAAGTCAATATCTTTTATGATATCACTAAAATCGATTGGTCTTAGTAAATAGTATCTTATTGCATTATCATCTAATAATGAAAAGAAATAATCAATTTTCTTTTTCATTTTAAATATTGTTTTAATTCTTCCATTGCTAAATTGTAAGTAGCAGTAATGTCATTCTGTGTAGTGTCAATTACAAAATGAGATATTTTATTAGTCAACAAATATTCTTTATAATATTTGATTGTACTCTGTATGTGATGCTCAGATATTTCTTTTTTTCGGTTATAAATTATGTGACTATCTCCTTCAAGAAGGATAACAAAAGTTGGATTAGGTGAAATTTTTAAAAGTAATGAATAATAATATCTTAATTTTCTGCCTTGTATCTTTGTATTAACATAACTATCAATCGGACATCTGTCAGATATAATATGATTTTTCTTAGCAGACCTAAACACATATAAGTCATTAATAAATCGAACTCCTTTACGGATTATTCTTTTTAAAATATTTTTTGGTTCCGATTTTACAAATGAGTCGAAAAATTGATAATCTCTACTTTCTTTATTATATCCAAAATACATATAGTCTAAGCCGTCTATCTTTTCTGCTAGTGCCCTAGCCAAAGTTGTTTTTCCTGTCCCATCAGGACCTAAAATTGTAACTAACATTTATCTTTTTAATAATTTAATTTCTGCATACACTACATAAACTAGCATTAAAAATAAATAAGAAATTGCATTGGCATAAGCTGCTCCAATTATACCCATAGATTTTGTAAGTAAAATAGTGCTAACAATAGTAACAACTATTAAAGCACTTGTTGCATACACTCTAATTTTTTGTTTATTTCTGGCTGTAATCAACACCCCATAATTTGCACTTACAAACCTAAATAAATAGGTAGACGCAAAGATTAATAATAACTCATTTATATAATTCAATTCAATAAATTTATCTCCATAAAACAAATCAACAATCCAACCCCCTTGGAAATAAAACAGAGAAAATAATAACAACCCAGAAACTAATGCAACAAACAAAAACTTTCTAAATATATTCTTAAAATATTGAACATCTTCAATGTTATCTGATAGTTGTTTTAAAAGAACTTGTGAAAATATCATAGGAAAAATAGAAATGGGAACTATAATAATTTGAATAGAACGGTAAATTGCTAAATCTTCATCTTTAACCAAGAAACCCATGATGATAATGATTGCATTAAGGTATAATGCTGATTGTAATTCATGGAATCCATAAGGAGCTCTTTCTTTAATAAAAGAAATCATATTGTTTTTAATATCTTGGATTTCCTCATCAGAATCATCTGCTTTATAATATTGATAAAATTGAAATAATGAAAAAATAAATAATAAAAACTGAAATAATATAACTACTCCTAATACATTTATTAAAGAAGAGTCTATGAGCTCAGAGTAGATAAAAAGTAAAAAGCTAAATACTAAAATTAGATAAATAACATACCCTTTCGCTTCCTTGTCAAACAATCCAACCCCTTTAAAGAATGAATATGTATTTTGGATTAAAACCATAATTGATGCTAACAATATAGCAACTAAAAAATATTCTGAATTAATAAGTGATTGATCAAAAAAGTGAAGTAAAATCAATACTAACCCAAGTAAAAATGCAATAAATAGAGATAGAACTCCAGATTTAATAAAATGATAATATTTAAGTTCTTTTTCTTTAGAAACTTTATAGATTAAAAACAATTGCCCTCCAAACGACATAATACTTTTAAAAAGATTTGCCAATGAACTAATAAATGAGAAAATTCCAAATTCTGAAAGGGACATAAAACGAGCTAAACCATAATTCAGCAACCACCTTGAAACAAAATTCATGCCATTTGAGATAGTATTAGAAAATAAATATTTAATTACTTTATTATTCAAAGTAATTACTTTTTAATCCCACAGAAATCTAATTCTATTACCTCAGTTATGAATCCTTTAAACTCTTTATGGGCAACCAAATAGATGACAATATCTGCTTTCCCATTCAGTTCTTCATAATCGGTTAAGGTATATTTTTTACTTTCTTCTAAATTTGGCTCTACCAATAGTAAGTCATAATTATTCTCGGCAAGCAAAGTGTCAGCGACTAGTAAAGCAGGAGATTCTCTTAAATCATCAATATCAGGTTTAAAAGCCAATCCCATTAAGGCTATAGTTGGTTTTCTATTATTATCTAATTCAAATTGCAGTGTAGTTGATTTAATCTTTTCAATTACCCATTCTGTTTTGTAATTATTTATCTCCCTTGCAGTTCGAATAATTATTGCTTCCTTCTTAAATTCTGAAACAATAAACCAAGGATCGACCGCAATACAATGCCCTCCAACACCAGTTCCTGGTTGCAAAATATTTACTCTTGGATGTTTATTTGCTAAATTAATCAATTCACAAACATTTATATCGGCCCTATCGCAAATCATGCTGAGCTCATTAGCAAAAGCAATACCCACATCTCTTGAAGAATTCTCAACCAATTTACACATCTCAGCAGTTCTTGCATTTGTTGCGTGCAATGCTCCTTTTACAAAATGGCGATAAAAATCTTGGGCTGCTTTTGTAGATTGCACATCCACACCTCCAATAACTCTATCATTATGTTCTAACTCATAAATTACTTTTCCTGGCAATACTCTCTCTGGGCAATAGGCAATATTTATTTTTCCTTTTAGCTCAGGTCTTTTATCAAAAATTATTTTAGCTATTTTATCGGTTGTCCCCACAGGACTAGTTGATTCTATGATAAACAGATTCCCTTCTTGTAGCTTTGGTAAAATCATTCTTGTTGCTGATTCTACATATTTCAAATCCGGCTCATAATCACCTTTAAAAGGAGTAGGAACTGCAATCAAATATACATTAGCATTCTCTGGAGTAGTACTTGCTTCTAGGAATCCTTTTTCAACTACATGTTTTACTAAGCCATCCAATGCTGGTTCAACAATATGTATTTTTCCCTCATTAATAGTATCTACTACTGATTGATTCACATCAATACCCTGCACTTTTATACCTCTACTTGCTATAAGGGCTGCTGTCGGCAAGCCAATATAACCAAGCCCCATCATTACTACTTTTAATTCTGTCATTTTATTTCTTTGATAAAAATTCCACTATTCTTTTACTTGCCTTGCCATCTCCATAAGGATTGTGCAATTTACTCATACTTTCATATTTTGCAGCATCTTGCAAAAGTGCATTTGCCTCACCTACTATTTTCTCTACATTGGTTCCTACCAGAATCACAGTTCCTGCTTCAACAGCCTCTGGTCTTTCGGTAGTCTCACGCATCACTAATACTGGCTTCCCCAATGATGGCGCTTCCTCTTGCACACCCCCACTATCTGTAATAATTAATTTTGATTTTTCCATCAACCACAAAAACGCTTCATAAGGCAATGGCGCAATCAGATCAATATTTTTTACATCCGATAAAATTTCATTTACTGGCTTTTGTACATGCGGATTTAAATGAACAGGATAGATAACCTGCACATTATTTTCTGTTGAAATTTTTTTCAATGCTTTACAAATATTCAAAAACCCTTCCCCATGATTCTCTCTTCTATGCCCAGTAACTAAAATTAAATCTTTATCAGGATTCACTAAATCT
>Ga0163108_10003732_pt1 | contig 10804 bp, 11 predicted proteins | sample Fk1155metaG_FD_109644 | JGI IMG/M metagenome (GOLD analysis project Ga0163108, IMG submission 109644) | Marine microbial communities from the Central Pacific Ocean - Fk160115 155m metaG | ecosystem: Environmental > Aquatic > Marine > Oceanic > Photic zone | place: The Central Pacific Ocean...
CGGACTTCATGCCTTCGAATTGTTCGATGAGGGTGCTCATGGAGCCCGCACCATGGTGGGTGTCGGCGGCATTCCACAGGGAGCCCACGTGTGTGTACCGGACCATGACTTCGCTGCTGCCGATGATTCCACAGGCCAAGACGAGGGCCGTCAGGTTGTAGTAGGGGACTTTGTGCGGATGGACGTTGACCCACACCAGTGCGCCGAGTGACACCCCTGCGAACAGGGTGTACAGCCAGCCCATGGTTCCGATGACGGGCCACACAGCAGCGACCAAGACCGTGAAGAGCACAGCCGGGAGAATCGCAATGGCCGGCTTTTGGGTTCGCGACAGCCGAATACACAGGCCGATGGTGCCCAGGAGGGCGGCGACGACAAAGCTGAAGGTGAGGGGCAGGGTGTCTTCGGCCACTTCGATGAGCCGCAAGACTTCGGCGAGCCGTGCGCCATCAATGGGCATGATCATCCAACCGGCACCGGCACCGATGCCCATCGCGGTTGCAATGGTCGGACTATATCGGGCGATGAAGAAGAGAAGACCAAAACATGCAGCGCCGAGACCAATGGCAAACGAAAGGTTGCTGGTCCCAGGCCCCGGCTGGCTGGATCCGCTTGGGGCAATGGAATGGACGCCGATGCGCCGGAGCCCAGCGGTGACCGCGGCTTGGCCCGGACTGTCGGAGGTCACACACTGCAGGTGCTCATTGCCGATGGTGGCATTCCAACCCTTGGGTGATCTCTCGATGGATATCTCTATTCGACCCGGTTTCGTGATGCTGGGTGTACCGGTACAGGTGAGTGCTTGTCCGGCACCATCGAGTTGGAGGAACATGCCTTTGGGTTTGGCACCGACCTCGACGACCAGTGCTGTCGTGGCGTGTGCTGCACGGTAATGCGGGGTGAGCACCACCCGGCCGCTTTCGGGCAGGGTCACATCGACCGAGAGGCCAATGGCTTTTTCATCGGACACAAAGCTTTGGTATGCGGCCAAAGACCAGGTGTTCCACTCTTGTGGCCCGGAGGCCAACACGGATTGACTGACGAATGGCTGCCCACGCATGTGGCGGCTCCATCCATAGGGTGCTCCATTCCGGCTGTCTGTTCTCGATAGACACAAGGCGGCCATGACGGCGAGCGCCAGGGACAGTACAGCCAGTCGAATCCGGAGATTCATTCACCCTCCGAGCGGAAGTCGTAACCAGTACGTTGAAGCATCTCGATCATCGATGCATCGAGGCGCAGGTCCCGCGGCAGATTCTTGCCTTCGCGTGCTGAGCGGAATCCGTTCCACCGTGCACGCAATTTCTCGATGACTTCGGGATGTTGTTTTGCGAGGTTGGTCAACTGGTCCGGATCCTTGTCCAAGTGAAAAAGACACGTGTGGATCAGGTTGTCGTCCAATGGTTCACCGGGCGCGGGTGGCGGGGGTTGCGTGTCGGTGGGGGTGCACAGAAAACTTTGTTCGAGGAGCGTCCACGGAGGAGAAATGACGGCGCCGGGCAATTGGCCATGCCCTTGCCAGGCGGGGCCACCTTCGACCAAAACCGTAGATCGAACCGAGGTCGCAGACTTCTTCAGCAATGGCAACAATGAAACGCCATCGATGCCTTCGGGTGGGGTCACACCGACGAGTTCTGCGATGGTGGGCAGCAGGTCGACTTGGGACACCAATGCGTCCGTTTGGCCCTTTTGGAAGCCCGGTGCCTGAATGACCATGGGTACGCGGACGACGCTTTCGTAGAATCCAGCACCATGCAGGAGTTCGTTGTTGTCGTCCAGGGTCTCCCCGTGATCGGCCAGAAGAATCAACACCGTCGGTTTGCCGCGCGCTGCGATGGCATCGATGATGACCTGAATGTCTTTGTCCGTCCGTTCTACGGATTCCGCGTATGTGCGTTTCCACACATCGATGCCCTCGGAGCCTGCGTGGCGGACGGTTCGTTGGATGGTCAGTTCGCCCACATCCACCAGGCCTGCCCGATGTTGACCACCGGCCTTTCCAGGCATGGCCCGGTCCGAGTCCCGGTGCCTGTGTCCAGCACCTTCCTCCCAGAGCGCTTTGCGGACGCCGGTTTTGTCCGTGTCCATTCCCGTTTTGTCGATCACGAAGGGGAAGTGTGCGGAACGGGTGTGAAGCATCGCAAACACCGGCACATCTTTCGGCTGTTTGGATAGCCAATCCGCCAAGGGCTTTGCCGTCGCTCCACCCGGTCCGATGGCTTCCTCCCGATGCCGGCCATCCGGTGTGTCCCGGGGCGGGTCGATGATTTTCATTCGCTGGAAACCCTTGTCCAGTCCATAGTCGGGTCTGAACCCTGTGGCGGCATCGACGCTAAATCCGCCCGTTCGGTATCCAAAGAGACCCAAGACTTCGGGGATGGTGCGGTGCGATTCGGGAAGTCCGCGTCCCCAGTTGAGGACCCCGGTCGAACTTCCGAACTTTCCGGTCAGGATGGTCGCCAGACTGCCGAGCGTAAAGTTGGCGCCTGCATAGGCGCGCGTGAATCGAACGCCCCTCTGGGTCAGACTGTCCATGGCTGGTGTTGAAACGATCTGGCTGCCGTAGGCACCGATGTGGTCACTGCGCAATGAACAGACGCTGACCAAAACCACGTCGCATCCAGGGCATGCTGCTCCTTTTGCCCACGGCCCTGTTTCGGTGTTGGCTGGTGTGAGGTCGATGTCGACCGTGCCGGGGCGCACCACATTGTTGTTGGATGGCGGTGGCATGGGTGGAGGCGGTCGGTTGGGTGGCGGCATGGGTGGAGGAGGGGCAGGGTTCACCGTGGGAACGGGCTCGGGGCTCGTCTCTGTGATGGGCTGTGGACAGCCGGTCATCCATACTGAGAACAAGACCCAGGCATGTGTTCGCACGTTGATTCCGCTCATCCATCGCCCCTTGATGCCCACCATCATATCGAGTGCGAGCATTTGCGGCTGACATTCACTTGACTTCGGGCCCCTTGTGCGATGCCGCTGGGGTGCCGACACTCTTTCTATGGGACATCTTTTCCGATGGTGTGACGCGGGCCTCGACACAGGCATCCGCGCGTTGGGCTTGTACCTTGGCTACTATGTGGGGATTTTTCTGATTGCGCCTTTTGTGGGTGCTTTTGACCAGTGGTCTGTTCTTCCACTGTGGTCATGGATGGTCATCGCTGTTTCCATCGATAGTGCGCGGGGCGTGGTTCTGTCTTGGCCCATCGATGGCCTTTCCGTGTTGCCAAACGAGCCTGTGACCGTGCCAAGATGGAGCCACGTGGGCCCTGGGCTTCGGCATCGCCAACCAAAGCGCAACATACGGAACTTCCAGCATTTTGCAGTCGTTCCTCCGCATCGCCGCATACGCTTTGGGCGGACCCGGCTTCGCTAAGGCGTCCGCTCACTGGTGAACGATCACAACCCCATGGCAGGCGGGGGGCAACGGGTCGCCGCATTCGCCTGCCAGGATGTCTTCCAAGCAGTCGTCATGATCGGCACCTACGTTGATTGTGGCATCACAGTCAACATCGATTGCAGGGCGCTCTAAACATTCTGCATGGCTCCACGTGGTCGTTTTGTCACAACGATCACAATAGGTCGCGACCAGCTCTTCACAGACTCCCGAACCGCGGGCCTGAGCAAAACTCCGGCTGCTGGACTCCTCATTTGAGATCTGACATCCGACCATGAAGATGGTTGATATGAATAAAGTCATGGTCTACACATACCGTTTTCGGTTCATTTTGGATACGGTACTTTGGAAGAGGGGTTCGATATGAGTGATGGCAGCAACACACCGGAAGACAACAAGAACAGAATTCTCCCTGGCGAGGGTATTGCAAAGGGCGAGGGTATTGCAAAGGGCGAGGGTATTGCAAAGGGCGAGGGTATTGCAAAGGGCGAGGGTATTCTTCCTGGCGAGGGTATTCCAAAGGCCGAGGGCATTCTTCCCGGTGAAGGTACCGCTGCAGACGAGGGCATTCTCCCCGGCGAAGGTATCTCAAAGGGCGATGGCATTCTCCCCGGCGAAGGTATCTCAAAGGGCGATGGCATTCTTCCCGGTGAAGGGACCTCAAAGGACGATGGCATTCTTCCGGCCGACGGTACCCCGCGGGACAAGGGCATTCTTCCCGGTGAAGGTACCGCTGCAGGCGATGGCATTCTTCCGGGTGATGGCATTCTGCCCGGTGAAGGCACCTCAAGGGGCGATGGTCTTCTTCCTGGAGAGGGCATTCTCCCTGGTGAGGGAACCCCGGCAGACGAAGGTACACCCATAGCGGAAGGCAGCCCGAAAGAAGAGGGGCTTCTTCCAGGCGAAGGCATTCCGATTGAGGAAGGTGATGGGCCTGCGGTCGACGGTGAATACAGCGCGCCCGCCGAAGATGACGCCGACTCGGCCTAATCCTCAGGCCGTTTGACGGAAGCGAATGAACGCAGGACCATAGGCCAATACGCCACACGCAAGGGTGGCGTTAAAGCCTGCTGTCATCGATACAATGATGACCATCTGTGCACCGATGACCGTGAAAAGCGCGTTGGTGGCCCAAGCCCAAGGAACCTGTTCACTTGGAAGCCGAACGAGCATCCACGCGAAGGGGATGCCCATCGCAAATGCCATGGGTGCGATCATTCCGGCGGCGACCAAGCTGCAGGTCCAGATGCCCCAATTCACCGATAGGCCCAACAGGGTGGGTAGACTCGCCCAGAAGATGGTCGCCCAGACAATGATGAACACCCAAACCCAGCGCATCTGTTTGATCTTCCCGGATCCGAGCGCCCCAAGTCCTGATGCAAACAACATGCTTGCAAGCGTCACGCTCAGGGCACGCATTGGGTGACCCAAGAACAAGGTGAGCTTCTGCATGACGGCAAGTTCCACCATGATGTAGCCCGCGCCAAGCGATGCAAACCTGATGATGGTGGGGCGGGTCGGACGCTGTTGTTGGACAAGGGGTCCGAACAGGAGCAATGCCGCCACCACCAAGGTCCAAACCAGCTGGGTCAGCAGAAAGAGCGGGTTGCCTTGTGAGATGTAGGTGGGTTCTCGAATGGTCTTCGCCGCGACGCTTGGTTTGGTCCAACGGGTGAACTGGAAAAAGTACGGTTTGTCATCGCTGGTCGGACTGATATTTCGTGGAAATGCATCGATGAAGGCATTTGGTTTGGGGTCTTGAACAAACTGCTGAATGAGGCCGCTGTATGATTTTCCGGGTAGGTGATGAACACGGAGGCCGGCGGCGGTGGCCCATTCTTCCAGTGCTTGAACCTCAGCCTGTTCGAAGCCTGTGGGTTGCACCAGTGTCGCCACCTGATGGTCGTAGGAGCCAATGACTGCCACGGCCTCTTGAAACGGGGTTGTGGACCTCTGGGCGTGTGCTTCCCGGAGTTGGACCAGTACCCGCAGGGCTTCCATTTCAGCAGCCATGCGCGTGATTTGAAGGATTCCATCGGGTGTGAGTCGGTCCAGCATCTGACCAAAGGATTCCGTGGTGTACAGGTGGTTTTCCGCCAGCATGTACGCGCCGGATGTGAGCGCCGTCCAGGTGTCGATGCCGGTGAGCTGTACCAGGTCGTACTCCTCGGCGCTGCGCATCAGGGTGTTGCGGCCCTCAGCCACCACCATGGAGATCGTTGGGTCGTTCAACAGATCCGCGGACCATTGGGGTCGGATCGTTGTGTGTGCGGCGAGAACCGGCGCATTGAGGTCAACAGCATCGATGGCCCCCACACCCTGGCTGCGTGCCGCCCAAAGGTCGTCCCCACCGCCAAAGCCGATGACCAGCGCCTTTCCTCCGGGCCGCAGACGGGCCGCCCCGCTCGTGAGTGCGTGGTCAAAGAGGGAAAGGGCCGAAGGTGTACCACTAAAGTCAGACAACAAGGTGCTCGCCGAACCGTCTTGCATGATTTCGACTTGTTCAGGGATGGTTTGCGGATCGGCGGGTACACCGCGGGCCCGAATGCTGCGCTCGGCTTGGGCCACCTCCACCACATCGACCCGGCTCAAGGCCGTCCAGGTCGAGTGCAGAATGGGCCGAACGATCTTGCTCGGTGCGGGGAAGTGGGTGTCGATGGTGGGAGAGAGAAGCAGGGTGGCGAAAGCGGCCATCCACCACTTTTTTGAACCGGTGATGGTGCAGGCGGCGAATGCGAGACCAAGCAGCACGGCGAGCGTCCCACCCATGCCCACCAAGGGGAGGGCGAGCGGGATCAGCAAGCAGACCGAAGCCCCTGCGATGAGATCGGCTGCATACAGGCGCGCGGCGAATGTGGGCCAGCCGCTCAGAATCAAGCCAATGATGGCACCACCAGCCAGAAAAGGAATCAACGAGGCGAGTGCGAACAGAATGAAGCTGGTGCTGCCTGCCAGGTCCATCTGTCCTGTGTGCACCGGGAGCGTGTACAAGAGCAGCCAGGCCAGCACCATGGAGAGGGCAAAGGTAGGCACAAGGCGGCCGAGCCATGCCTCAGGGGCTGCCCTCCAACGCTCTTGGGTCAGTGCCAGCCAGGTGCCTGAGATACCAATGCCCAGGATTCCGTTGCTCACGGCCAGGTGGCCAAAGTGAAAGTGGTACCGAAGCGATGCCAGGCGCGTGAGCAGGACTTCCCAGCCCAGGACCGTGCCCGCCACAATTGCAATTAAGGCCAGAAGCCTGCGCTGTTGATGAATCAAAGGGCAGACAGTGTGGTGGCCAGAACAAGGTCCGGCGTATCAATGATGATGTGCAAGACGGTCATGTCGCGATCAAAGAGCACATACTGGGGTCGGAATTCATCCATTCGGTATTGTTCGTACACTTCACTATCGAAGTCACCCAAGACCGGGTGCGTAGAGGAAAACTCTTCGACCCAAGCGGCCAGCTGGCTGGTGGTGGAAGTGCTGTGCAGTGCCGTGATGACCGTGAAACCTTCATCGACATGTTCTTCGTAGAATTCTTGGAGCAACGGAGCCGCTGCTTGGCAAGCGCCTCAGGTGAAGCCCGACATGTCGAGAAGGATGACATCGCCGTAGAAGTCATAGAGACTTACCTCGACACTCGCTGGATTGAGGAGGGTAAAGTTTTCGCCGCACACGCCTTCTGTGACGCCAACCTCACGGCCTTCGCAGGGCTCGAGGCTACCACCACCGGTGGTGCCACTTGTCTCACTGCCTCCACCGGATGTTCCACCTGTTGGGTCTCCGCCAACGGTTGAACCACCCCCGGATGAACCATCGGCGACGCCGTCCGTCGCCCCGCCCGTTGTGTCGGACCCCGCGCCGGCACCACCGGTGGTTCCGCCATCGGTACCACCACTGGTACCACCACCGGTTCCTCCATCGGTTCCGCCATCGGTTCCGCCATCGGTTCCGCCATCGGTTCCGCCATCGGCGCCTGCAGCGCCACCGGAACCTCCATCTGCGGAGGCGGGTCCGTTCCCACCGCCACTTACTTTCATGCATGCACCGGCTTCGTTTCTTTCAAAACCTTCGTAGCAAGCCGTATCGTCTTCCTTGCTGGTACAAGAAACGCCGACGAGTAGCAGGGGCAACAAGAAAGATAGGTTGGTATGCATGACAACACTGTATCCGAACCGGGATTTCTCGAACAGTGTTTTTTGATGGATTGAACGCCATTTTTCGCTTCCCCTTGGCCGGTTCTGAATGATTTTTCGTGGTGCCTGTGTCCGGGAGCGGAATCGGTCATCGCCGGATGAGTCCGCACCGTAGTATGCTGCGAAAGGAAGGAGAATGCTGTGTACAACAAAGGTTTGATTTTCGTGCTGGCCTTGGCTTGCGGTGAACAAGAAACGGTTCCTTCAAACCCCGCGGTCCAAGCGCAGCCGGCAGCGGCACCGGAGCCCACGCCAGAGCCCGCAGCGGTTGCCAAGCCACCGCCGGATCCGCTCAAAGGAAAGGTGGCCGCTGACATGTGCGGGCGCGATGATGGTGGGTCGCTGTTGTTTATCGAGCACAAGGTGGACGATTTGATCAATGGTGGATGGAAAAAAATCTGCTGTGAAGGGGACAATCCCGTCCACACTGATGGCATCTGTGAATTGGATTGGCCGAGCTCAGACGTTCCCGATTGCAGCATGTGGGACGACTACCGCAACGGGATCTTCGCCCGCTATGGCTACATCTTCAAGAGTCCGAAATGGAAGGACCGTTTCGAGAAGATGGATTGGTACGAGCCGCGTTCGGATTTCGATGAAGCGTGGCTCTCCGAGACGGCCAAGGCCAACGTGGCCGTGTTGAAAAAGTATGCGGCAGAAAAATACATCTGTATGGATGAGGGCAAATGAGTCAGCCGGAGGCGAGCAAAGCCGAACGGTGGACGGTGTCGCGCCGCGGACGGGTGCCAACCCGATTGGTGCTCGGTGTCGGTGTGGTGCTGTTTGCTTTGGGCATGGCCTATCCTTGGCCGTGGGTCTGCAATGCGGACGATTCGGCACAACACGACGCGAAAGTGCGGCGGTTGGCGGGCCCTGAGGGGTGTCTTTGTGTGGGGCTAACAGTGGACCATTTGTGGGGTCCAGAAGGCACCAAGGTCGGTCACGCCGAGGCTTTTTGTATGCCCGAACCGGACGAGCGCTTGTCGGCTTGGTTGGAAGCGGGGACTGTACCGGTGGAATGGATGCTCACCTTGCGTACACCCTTGTTTGCTGAGACGGAGCTGGCGTCGATCCGCCTGAAAACGGTCGGAAAAGTGGACGCCGCCGAATTGTTCGCCAACAATGGATGCGCGAAGATCACGCCATGAGGCGTGGAGTGAATCACCACCGACCATGGGGGCGCTCTTGATCACCCGGAGAGAACTCACGTCGATGTCGCTCAAGGCGGTGGCGGGTTTGATGGCAACAGCACCGATGTTGCCCGGTTGTGCGCGCCGTCCGGTGTCTCTGGGCTCGGGTGCGGCTTCCAGAATGGATTGGCCGGCCTTCGTGCAGGCCTTGTCTGCCATGGCGGAGAAACAGTTCTCGGCGGATTGGAACCAAGAGACCTACGTCGAAGAAGTCATTTCCTTGATGCGGTTGGTGGACCTGGAGGATGCGAAGTTTGCCGAGGTGTACGATGGCTATGTTCGGGCGCGGGGCACCTTTCCGGAGATCAACACCGTGCACAACGGTGGACACTTCAAGGTTGCGTCTTTGGAGTTTGAGCCCGGGGACGAGATTCGGCTGCACAACCACCCGGAGATGACCGGGGTCATTCTGTGCTTGGCGGGCTCGATCGAAGTGGAGGCATTCAACTTGTTGCCGCGGACCAGTCAGGAGGGAAACCTGTTGATGGAACAGGTGCTGCAAGAACGGATGACCCCGGGCGCGTTTGCGACCCTCACGGCGACCCATGGAAACATCCATGCGTTGGTCGCCACCGAACACACGGAGTTGCTCGACGTTTTCACCCCGCCCTACGATGCAGAACGGATGAAGCACTATCGCTGGTACCGGCGTTCATCGGACCCCGTGGAAGGGGACACCATCTTTGAAGGGTGGGAAGTCTGAGCGCTATTCCCGGGTGGTCATCATTTCGCCCAGGTGCCGCATGACCTCAAACGGACCGCCAGTGCTGTGGATCTGGAGCCCCATGTTCTCATCCAACAGGTTCAGGGTCGGGTAGCTCTGGATGTCGAGCCAGGTCTTGAGTTCCAGGTTCGTGTCGGCGAGCACGGGTATCTTTTCGTTGGGGTAGGCTTCGTCCCAGGCAGCACATTCTTCTTGATCGGATGGGCCGTTGTCGCTCTCGTTGAAGAGCACGGTGATCCAGTAGATTTCCTCGTTCTCGATCATCTCGGGGAGCGCTGCATAGTCTTCGCTCCACCAGGGGTAGTACCCGGGCTCTCCGCCTTCTGGGGGATCCCAGATCAGGTGGCTCATATCGCCTGTGCTCAGGTACGCTGCGATGGCTTTGCACGGTGAGCAGTAGATGGTGCCCATGTCGAGCACGATCGGCACACCCTGGCCTGCAAAGTCGTACAAGTCGACCATTTCGCCGTGTTGATCCACGCCGATGAAATGGGGCACTTGGGCGCCCACGCTGGCACCGGTACTCCAGTCGGGGTCCCCCAACTCATCCTTGTTTGGGTTCAGCGGCCACCCACCCAAGTAGGGCGTGAGTGACTCTTCCGATGACCCAGTGTCCGACTCGGTGCTCTTTTTGCAACCGAATAGAAAGGGGATCAGCAATAGGGCGTGGCGCATACAAACCTCGTATGAGGCTGGAGTATACCGCTTTTTGGCTCGTTGTAGGTCCGAACTATCGGGTGTCGGCACCGATGGTGAGGGTGTAGGGATCGAGGCAACTGCTGGTGCCATCGGCCGATGCGACACGCACTTCGTAGGTGCCGCCGCGGTCAACCCAGAAGGTCAACTCCATCGCGCTCACAGATACATCTTCATTTTCACCCGGCCCACCTTCGTCGGATTCACTGACCAATCCAAAGCCGGCTTCTCCATCTTCGTTGTAGATGTGCCAAAGCTCGAGTCGAAGATCTACACCTTCGGGGACGCTTGTGAGCGTGGCTTGTACATCGAATGCCACATCCCACCCATCGAGCCATCCGTCGGTCACGGTGAAGGTATGTCGGTCCACATCGGTTGCGGGGTCGAGGTAACCGCCTGTGATTTCGAACTCGGTTCCATCGCGGTCGCCCCAGGGCTCGGGGTCAACATCATTGGGCTCCCAGATATCAAGTGGTGCGTCGGTGCAGTCTTCACCGCCGGTTTCTTCACCGCCGGTTTCTTCACCGCCGGTTTCTTCGCCGCCAGTTTCGCCGCCGGTTTCGCCGGTTTCTTCGCCACCGGTTTCGCCGGTTTCTTCGCCGCCGGTTTCGCCGGTTTCTTC
>Ga0163108_10003733_pt1 | contig 10803 bp, 5 predicted proteins | sample Fk1155metaG_FD_109644 | JGI IMG/M metagenome (GOLD analysis project Ga0163108, IMG submission 109644) | Marine microbial communities from the Central Pacific Ocean - Fk160115 155m metaG | ecosystem: Environmental > Aquatic > Marine > Oceanic > Photic zone | place: The Central Pacific Ocean...
ATTTCTATTAAATAATTAGCAATACCTAGGTTATTTAGATAATTGGCAATAATATCGACACTATGGCCTTGTGCAATTGCATTGAAATCTAATTTTGAATATTTAGTTTTAAATATTTTATCATTTTTTAAATAAAAAGATGAATCATTAAAATTAATTATTTTTAGTAAAGAGTCTATTAGTTCTTGATCATTCTCCACATTTACATTAAAATTTTCATCAAAAAAACCCCAATAATCGACTAATGGATATATTGCAGGATTAAAGGACCCTTTAGTATTATTATATACAATTTTTGATTTATTGAAACAGTCTATAAAGTATTTATCTAAAGTATAAAAGGAGCATTCTTTATTATTACTGATTTTATAAGAATTAATTTTAGAAACCAAACTTGAGTCTTTATATATAGATAATGACAAATCATAATCCTTTAAAATAGAGTCAATTTCAAGAGATAAATCTAAATCTGATTCTGCGCTATAAGTAATATTATATATTGTTCCTTGAGCTAGTCCAGACACTTTATAATATACTAATTGTTGCTTTTCTGTATTATTGTTTTCACATGATGTTATAAATAATACTAAAATTATTGATAAATGGTATTTGACTAAGGATCTATACATTAATATCTGAGAAAATATATAATCAATTAGTTTCTGAGTCCCATATATATTCAGATATAACACCTCCGTTTTTGAAATAGTACACACCCCATAATGATGTTACCTTTCTATATTCATCACCTTTATTTCCTCTAACGACAATTCTTAATATTGTAACTTCAATTATATCTCCTCTGGTATTTTTTCTTTCAAACATCTTTTCAGTTACTCCTTCTGGATACTCCATAGCTAATTGCTGTGTGTAAGAATCTACCAAATCTGTAGGAGTAGAAGATTTTATTTCATCTATTTTCTGTTCATTTCTATAATCACCCCTTATATCTTCTTGATATTTTTCGCCAGAATTATCTGCTTGTCTATCTTGATATGATTCAACTTCTGTTGCATTCAATTCTCTATTTATATCACTATTTGCAAAATCAGATGCTCTACTATCTTCTAACATTTCTTTATCGGTATAATTATTAAAAGATTTATCAGAATTAGACTCATTTCTTGAAAGTTCAATATCTGCCTCTTTATCTTTATATTTATCTACTTTTTTGACAATCTCTTCTCTAGGCAAATCAGCTTCTTTAGCAAATTCAGAAATACGCCCTGTTAGCTCTTCTTTATTCTCATAATTTGTATAAGTAATTTCTTTACTATACACTTGTTTATTCGCTTCTATCTGTGAAATGTCATCTTTATATATATCTATTTCTGGAAGAACTTCTTGTCTACGAATATCTGACTCATTTGACAATTTTGATATACGCTCATCTAAACTTTCTTTATCTTCGTAATTTGAATATGTTACATATTTATAATGATCAATTTTTGATTCTTCTGTAAACGAAAGATCATCTTTATATATATCTATTTTTGGTGCTGATTCTTGACGAGGTTTATCTTTAGCTGCTTCATTGCTATAAATTGCTGTTTGGAAATTTTCTTTGGCTAAATCATTATCAAAAGTATGTTCCTTGCTTCTTTCTTGCCTTTCTTCTTCAGTTGCAGAAATATCATCTTTATAATAATCTACTTTTTTAAGAATTTCTTGTCTAGGAATGTCCATATTTTCATTCTTTTTTGAATATGCAGTTACCAAATCTTCTTTCAAATCATAATTAGTTTGAGTAAGTTCTTTAGCATTTACAATTCTGTCATCTTGTTTATCAGACTCCACATCTTTAAAATTATCTACTTGTGTTATTATTTTTAATCTTGTATTATCTTGCTCTTTTTCTTTATTACTCCTATCAGTATTTATTTTTTCGAACTTCTGGTGATTATCATCATTTTTAGATTTCTGTTGCTTTATATCATCCGATTTAACTTCAATCAAATTATCTTTTCTAATAATCATCAATTTCTGATTTTCATCATCAGCTTCTATTCTTTGTTTTGAAAAAATTTGATTGATTTGTTCTTCGTTATATTTACCACTAACCTCTTCACCATATAAAGTTTGATAATTCCCTTTCAAATTTCTATTTTGATTATCTTGACTTTTTTTAGCGTTTTCTTCTGCTATTTTATCTAATATGTCGTTAATTTTAGAAATTTTATCCTTTGGATAAGGAGAATCTGGTTTTAAATCTAAGGCGTTTTGATATTGTTTTAAAGATAATCTATATTTTCTATCTTTAAGAGCATTATCTCCTGCTTTTATCAAAGAATTATATTTGTTATTTGTTTTTTCATCATCAAGGGCAGCCATTCTATCAGCTTCTACTTTTGCTATCTGATTTGGTGGGTATGGGTCGTTTTGTTTCATTCTTTTAGCCCTTCTATATAACTCTATTGCTTTTAAATAATTTTTATCTGCATACATTTTATCAGCAACTTCAATAATTTTGTTATATTGTTTTAGTGCTTCAGCTGTAGAATTTTTCTGCATCTTTTGGTTAATCCAATCTACCTGTTGCTGAGGATAAGATTCTGAAGGCATAATAGTATTTGCCTGTTTATAATAACTCTTAGCTTTATTCCATTGCTCAGAATCTCTAGCTCCATCAGCCTGTGAAATTAGTTTTGTATATTTATCCTGCAAAGCCTTTAGTTTCATCTCCTCAGATTTATTTCTTTCGGTTTCTTGTAATACTCTTTCGATTTCAGAAATTTTTTGATTAGGGTAATTATCATCAGGATTCATTTTCCTAGCTCTTATATAAAGTTCTTTAGCTTTATCATATGTTTTTGAATCAAATTGATTATCAGCAGCTGTAATTAATTTTTGATATTGCTCTTGAAATTCAGACTCTGTTTCTTCTTTCATTTTATTGTTTATAAAATCAATTTGTTCTTGGGGATACGTTGGAACAGCATCAATCAGATTTGCCTCTTGATATAATTTTTTAGCTTCATGCCAAGATTTAGCATCTCTGGAAGCATTTGCTCTTGAAATTAAATCATCATATTTTTGTTTTTTATTACTATTAGCATTAATAACTTTTAACTTAATATCTATTTCTGAAATTTTTTGCTTTGGATAATATTCATCATTAAATAAACTTAATGCCTCTTGAAAAGATTTCTTGGATTCAACATAATTCTGATCAGTAAACTCTCTATCTGCTTTTTTTATTAAATCGTCATATTGTTTCCTCTTTGCTTGATTTTCTTGATTTTTACTAAGATTTTCTTTTAATTTATTCTGAATTTCTATTATTCTATTTTCTGGGTACTCTTTTTTAAAGATTGCTACAGCATTTTGATATGTAATTAAAGCTAAATCCCATTTTTCTGACTCATACTCATTGTCTGCTCTAGCAATTAAGACATTGTATTTTCTTTCTAACTCTTGATTTTCGTTTAATAAACGTCTTATTTCCCTGATTTTATCATTAGGATATGCTTCTCTAGGGCTAATATTTTTTGCTTCTTCAAATAATTCAAGAGCCTTATTATAGTCTTGTTTAGAGAATTGTTCATCTGCTAATTTAATTACTTCAATATATTTTTTTTCTAATTCTTGCTTAGCATTATCTTCTATACTTACATTAATTAATTCAATTTGTTTTTTTGGATATATCTCATTTGGCATTAGATTACTAGCAGAATAATATAAACTCTTAGCATCTTTCCAATTCTTACTATCCATAGAAGCATCTGCTTTTTTTATTAAAGCATCGTATTCTTCTTGAAGCTTCTTACTGCTCAATAATTGTTTTAATTTAGCATCAGCTCTTGCTATTTTCTTGTCTATTATTGAATTATTTGGATCTTTCTCCTTTGCTAATAAGTATTTATCTTTAGCATTCTGAAATTCAGCCATTGAGAATTCTTGATCACCTTCAAGTATCAAACTCTCTATTTCTCTTTTATTTGCATCATCTTTTAATCTATTTTCTTCTTCTTCTGCAATTTTTGTCTCAATATCTTTCAATTTATCTTTTGGATATTGTTTATCAGAAAATATATCTAAAGCACTTAAATAATTTCTTTTTGCATTATCCCATAATGAATTATTAAATTCTTGATCTGCTTTTGTTATTAAATCATCATAAGTCTTTTGAAGTCTATCGTTTTCATTTTGCTTACGTTGTAATTTACTATCTATTTCTGCTATTTTCTGCGAAGGATATTCTTCTTTAGACCTTAACTCCTTAGCTTTTTCATATATAGCTTTTGCTTCATCTAATTTTTCTGACTGAAATAAACCATCAGCATTTAAAATTAATGCATCGTATGCTCTCTTATTTTCTTCCTCTAATAACTTAGCTTTCTCTAAGTCAGCAATTTTAGCATCTATTTCAACAATCTTTTTTGTCGCATATTCATCTTCTGGAATAATAGATAATGATTCTAAATATGAAGATTTAGCCCGATCTAACTCTAAGTCAGCAAAATGCATATCGGCTTTTGCGATAATTGTTTTATATTGGTTTTCTAATTTAGCTTTTTGCTGGGCTATTTTTTTATCTTGTTCAGCTTTTATTATTTGTTGCTTTGGATATTCTTCTAAAGGTTTTATTTGTATAGCTTTCCTATAATTTTCTATTGCTAAATCAAAATTTTCTGCACTTAATGCTTCATCTGCATTAGATAAAAATTTATTATAATTCTCATTATCCGATTTATTTTTTGCTATTATACCATCTATTTGAATAATTCTATCTTTTGGAGCTCTTTCAGAAGGTTTAATCGTAGATGCTTCGGAATATATTTTTTTTGCATTTACCCAATCTTTTTGCTCAAAATATTTACCTGCTTCAGTCATTTTAGCATTATAACGCTCATTAATTTCAGCATTTGCTAAATTTACCTTCTTTTCATTAGCTTCTCTTATTTTATCATAAGAAATTTGTTCTCCAGGCTTTAATGCTTTAGCTTTTTCATACTCTTTTATTGCTTCATCAAATTTATTTGATAAAAGCAAATTATCTCCATCTTGAATTAATTTATTAAACTCCGCTGTTTTTTCTTTTTCAGCCTCTAAACCTTCAATACTTTTTTCAGCAGCAACTATTTTAGCCTTTATACTTTCATCATCTTTTATTTTTAAAGCTTCTTTATATTTAGCTATTGCAACAGAATATTCCCCTTTAGATTTAGAAATATCAGCTTCTCTAACTATTTTTTTAAATAATTCTTCTTCTTTTCTAACTTTCTCTGCTACTTGTTGTAAATATCTATCTATCTCTTTCTTTCTCTGTCCTAAATAAGTAAAATCCCAATCTAATTTACTTGTTTTAGGATCTATTTTTGCTTTACCAACTGGTTTACTTGTAACAACAGAATAGTCAATATTAGGCTTTTTTTGAAATAAAGTAATACTTGGCTCTATATAAGTTTTCTTTTCTACTTCCTCAGGATAAAAACCTTTTTTTGTATCAAGAGCTAATGTCTTAGAAACAAAACCATCTTTAGAAAATTGAAGCTCATATATATGACCAAATAAACATTCGATTGGCCCATATTTACCATTTGAAGAAGTTGTTACAGTTTTAAATAATGCACCATCTTTCTTTATAACAACCTTTGCTCCATTAATTTTTTTTCCAGACATTTCAGTCACTTTTCCTTGAAAAATAAGCAAAGGGTCATCTTGAGATGAAACTACAGTAAATACTATAGTAAAAAAAATAGTTAGAGCAAGAGATAAAGACGAATATGTATACCTATTATTTTCCATATAAATGCATCAATCTTTTTAATACGAACAAATATATAAAAAGTTATATGCAACTCCTATAAATCTTCTGCATTAATTATCATTTCAGCAATATCTAATACTTTAATATTCTCTTCTTTATTTAATAATTTTACTCCATCTGTAATCATTGTATTACAAAATGGACATCCTGTAGCAATATAATCTGGATTTAAAGAAGCTGCTTCTTCAGTTCTCTCAATATTTACTTCCTTATTACCCTTTTCTGCCTCTTTAAACATTTGAGCTCCACCAGCACCACAACAAAAACCTCGTTCTTTGCTTCTTTGCATTTCATGAAGCTTAGAATCCAATTTCTGAAGTATTTCTCTAGGTGCTTCATACTCATCATTGGCTCTTCCTAAATAACAAGGGTCATGAAATGTTATTCTTTTTCCTTTAAAATTCCCTCCCTTAATTTTCAATTTACCTTCTTTAATTAGTCCATTTATTAACTGAGTATGGTGAATTACTTCATAATTACCACCCAATTCAGGGTATTCATTTTTAATTACATTAAAACAGTGTGGACAAGCAGTAACTATTTTTTTAATTTCATATCCATTTAATATTTGAATATTTTGCATTGCCTGCATCATAAATGTAAATTCATTACCTGCTCTTTTTGCTGGATCTCCTGTGCAACCTTCTTCTTGACCTAGAACAGCGAATTTTATATTACATTTATTTAATATTTTAACTATAGCTTTTGTTATTTTTTTTGCCCTATCATCAAAACTTCCTGAACAACCCACCCAAAATAAAATTTCTGGAACTTCATTATTTGCAAGCATCTGCGCCATAGTTGGCACTTTGAGTTTTTCTTTCATATTCATATATATTGTTAGTGCTTATTAGTTATTACTTGTCGAATTATATTTCATAAACACACATTATCAATCTTCTTCTACCCATTTTAATCTATCTGCTTGAGAAAATTGCCATGGAGCTGAATTATTCTCAATATTTGTTAACATTGAAGCCAGTTCACTAGGAACTTTTGATTGCTCCATAACTAAATATCTTCTTAAATCTATAATTACTGAAAGTGGATCTATATTAACAGGACATTCCCATACACAAGCATTACAAGAAGTGCAAGCCCATATTTCTTCTTCAGAAACATAATCTCCAAGCAAAGATTTATTATCATCATATTTAGCACCATGCTTTCTTTTATTATTACCCACCTGTTCTACTCTATCTCTTACGTCCATCATTATTTTTCTAGGGCTTAATTTTTTCCCTGTTTGATTTGCTGGGCAGGCAGAAGAACATCTACCACATTCTGTGCAAGTATAAGAATCAAGTATATTTTTCCAAGTTAAATCAGTTACATCTTTTGCTCCAAAACTATCTGTCTCAATAGGAGTTTCTCCACCGACAGGAGCGGCATAAGGATCAAAATTTGGATCAAACATTTTCTCTACTTCTTTTTTTACATTAGATAAATTGGTAAACCTGCCTTTTTTCTCTAAATTAGAAAAAAATGTATTTGGGAAGGCAAACAAAATGTGTAGATGTTTTGAATATGCTAAATAATTTAAAAATGCAAATACCATTGTTATATGCCCCCACCATCCAATTCTTTCAATTATATGTAAAGTAGATTCAGGCAATCCATTAAACAATAAAGGCCCTAAAAAACTAGATATTGCTAATCCATATGAACCTTCACCAGATATTCCACTTATATGGGCTAAGCCTTGATTATACATTACTTCATCAGCTCCATTCATCATAAAAATAAAAATTATTAAACTTATTTCCATGTATAAAATAATATTACCATCTAATTTAGGCCATCGAGTCATTTCATTCATATGAAATCTCGGTATTTTAAATAAATTTCTTCGTGCTAAAAAAATGATGGTTGCAATAAGTGCTAATACAGAGAGCACTTCAATTAAACTTACAACAAGCACATAAAACCATCCCAATGATAAGTAAAAGTATCTGTGTTCAGAAAATAAGCCATCTACAATTATTTCTAATAATTCTACAGTAGTAATTAGAAATGCTAGATAAATAAACAAATGAAAAATTGCAGGCACAAATCGTTGAAACATCTTTTTCTGGCCTAAAGCAACAAGCAACATTGTTTTAAACCTATCTATTTTTCGGTCTGAACGATTAATATCCTTTCCTAATTTAATATTCTTAATTATTCTAAAGATATTAAGCCCAAAAAATCCAAAGCCAACTAAAAGTAGTATTGTAAAAATTATTATTGATATCATAAATTATTACTATTTATTTTGCTTATAAAGAATCTTCAACAAACTTCTTCAATATTCTCTCTTCTTTAGAATCTAATACACTATTATCTTTCCCTCCAAACAAACTGAATCTTACATATCTTTTAGGGTGTGTTTTAACATTTTCTATAAGGCGTGTAGTTTCTTCGAGCATCAAATTAACATTAGTATATAGTGTAGAATCTTTCATTAGTAAAGTTAATGATCCATCTCCATTTTGAATGTCGTCCATAATGGTATTTACTTGTTCTATTGCTGAATTTGCATTATTTACTACGCTAACAAAATCAACTAAAGCAAGGGAGTCTGACAATTTACTAACATTTGTAAAAATATTTGTTAAATCATCATTACTTTTCTTTAAATTATTAGTAATATCTTCAACATTTGTTAATACTCTAGATATCTTATATCTTTCACTGGAAAGCATTGTATCTATTTTTAACGATACTCTTTCAAAGTTTTTAATTGCACGCCTTATGCTTAAAAAAGATTCATCCAAATTATCTGTATTTCTGCTAAAAATTGCTTCAATAGTTTGAATAGCAGAATCAGCTGTAGAAATCAACTCGTTAGTCTTTTGTTCTAAAGGCAGGAGTCTTTCATTAATTTGATCTTCAATATCCATAGATACATCAGAATTAATTGTATCACCAAAATCAAAAAAAGTAGTGTCTTCTGACCAAATAAAGTCAATATATGCTCCAGCTAATAAATCTGAATTTAATTTTGCTACTGTTCCAATAGGTATTCTTTGTGCTTTCTCATTAGTTATCTCCATTTTTACAAGTACATTAGACAGGCTATTCTTTGGAAATGAAACTCCCACAACAGTCCCTATTTTAATTCCTTTTAATTGAACTGGGCTGCCTGTAGAAACTCCCTCTGAATTTTTATACAATGCATAATAAGTAGCTCTGTTTTTCCAAACCTCTTGTCCCTGCAAGAAGAAAAATCCAAGAATTAATCCTATTACTCCTATTAAAGCAATAATTCCTATTATAAATTCTTTTTTAAATTTCATTTGTTTTTTATTCGTAATTAATTATAATTTTAAATTATCTAAAATTGAAACTATCTTATATCTATTTTTTATTATTTTTATCTATGGCTTCTTGTAAATCTATTCTTTCTCCATTATTAAAAGCTGTAATAAAAGCTGTATCATATCCTAAAGCTTTAACTTCTTCTAATTTTATCTTTGCTTTTGTAAATTTTTCACAATTACCATAAGTGTATTTATAAAATTTTCCACTAATATACACTTCTACACCAATTAAACCTCTAAAATTAGAACTTGTTGTAGAAATTCTTGCAGAAGATGTTGCTAATTGTACTTTAAAAACAATCCCTGAATCTAATTTTATACTTGAGATTTCTTCATCGTGTTCAATTTTATTCTCTATAGCGCCTTTTCCTATAGAATTATCTAATTTATCTACTTTTTGTTTATAATTTTTAAATGCTGAGTAAATATGTTTGGCCATTTTCTCTTGTCCTTCTTTTGAAGCTAACATTTTCTCCTCTTTTTCATTAGATAGAAAACCCAGTTCAATTAATACTGCTGGCATAGTTGCTCTATATAAAACCATAAAACCTGCTTGTTTTACTCCCCTATTTTTTACTCCTAATTTCTTGGTACAATCTTCTTGAAGAAGACCAGCAAAAATTAAACTTTGATCTAAAAAAGCTGACTGACGCATTGTAAGCGCAATATAAGCATCGGGATCATTTGGATCAAAAGCCTGGTATGTTTGTTCATGATCATCTTCCATTAGAATTGATGAATTTTCAAATTTTGCAACTTCTAATGCCGCCTTAGATTTATGCAAACCTAATACCCATGATTCAAAACCAGAGGCGCTAGAGCTCCCTGCAGCATTAGCATGGATAGAAATAAATAAATCTGCTCCTGCTGAATTTGCTTTTTTTGCTCTAGCTGCTAAACCGATAAATTCATCTGTATTTCTAGTATATATTACTTTAACATTAGGAAAATTAGTCTTGATTAAGTTTCCTAACTTTAAACAAACACTAAGAGCTACATTTTTTTCATATGTTTTTTTTACTCCAACTGCCCCAGGATCCTTCCCTCCATGTCCTGGATCTATAACAACCGTATTTATACCTAATCCTGTTTGTGAGATTAATCTTTTTGTTACAAGCATACACAAGCAAACAAGAAAAATGTAGAAAATGCGTTTAATCATTTGTATCTTTGCAACTTTATACATTTATAATAAATAGTGATTATTACTTTTTTTAAAATATTCCATTTCAAATATAATATTATAACTTATTGTTTTGAAGATACAAAAATAAGTTTTTTGCTCTTATTTATGTTAATAATTCCTTTCAGTTTATCTTCACAAGACAATAAAGACTCAATTAATCAAACTTCAAGCCAATTAGAAGACATACTTAATTATAATGCAAAAGACTCTATTATTCTAAATGTTAATTTAAAGAAAGCCTATTTATATAATGATGCCCATGTTGATTATGGCGAAATTAAATTAGATGCTTGTTATATAGAATTTGATTTTAAAAGCAAAGAAGTTATAGCTAAACATTGCTTAGATTCTATAGGAGATAAAATTGGAATTCCAATGCTTTCTGATGGCAGCACTGAAACTAAATCTGATTCATTAAAGTTTAATTTTGAAACTAAAAGAGGAATTACTTATCATGTAAAACTTCAAGAAGGCGAGAGCTACATTCATGGAGATAAAGTTAAAAGACAATCAAATGGAGATATACATATAAATTCGGCTCTTTA
>Ga0163108_10003734_pt1 | contig 10803 bp, 8 predicted proteins | sample Fk1155metaG_FD_109644 | JGI IMG/M metagenome (GOLD analysis project Ga0163108, IMG submission 109644) | Marine microbial communities from the Central Pacific Ocean - Fk160115 155m metaG | ecosystem: Environmental > Aquatic > Marine > Oceanic > Photic zone | place: The Central Pacific Ocean...
TATATTTTTAAAAGGGGAGTTAAATAAATTTAAAATTAAATACAAAGATTCCATAATTATTAAAGGAGCTCAATCATCTCAAAGTTATGTTTATGAAGACAAGAATGGAGAAAGACTTCTTGCAGCTTTTAATGAAAAAAAATTACTGAATAATAAAAAGTTACCTAAAATATCTTTTACAAAAAATACAACTTTTATGAGTGACTTAAGATGGTTAGAGGCAGCTCTTTATATTGCTAAAAATTGTCATAAAAAAAATTTAATACATGTTGTGGATTTGGATAATTATAAATTAACCTCAAAAGTAAAACAAATAATAGATCTTGCTACATACCCTATCTTTTCTGAAACAGGTGCATTAGAATATACTAAAACCAAATCTATTATTAGTTCATTAAAAAAAATGCATTCAATTAAAAATAAATTTTATGCAATCACTGCAGGTAAAAAAGGGGTTTATTGGATTGAAAATGGTATTATTTATAATTGTAAACCTCCAGCAATAAAACCTGTTGAAACAAATTGTGCAGGAGATGTTTTCCATGGAGCATTCGCAGCCTTTATACATAAAAAGTGTTCTATGATTGAGACAATGAAATTAGCAACTGCTACTGCTTCTTTAAAATGTACTAAAAATGGAGGTATTTATTCCATACCTTCTTATTCATCTGTTAAAAATTTTGCAAAAAAAATTAAGTTAAGGAAAATATAATTTTATGAAAATATTAATCACAGAATTTATGGAAGACAAAAGTCTAGAAATTCTAAAAACAAATTTTGAAGTTACAGTTGATCAAGATTTATCAACAAACTCTAATGAATTAAAAAAAATAATTAGTAATTTTGATGCCTTAATTGTGAGAAATAAAACTCAAGTAAATAAAGAAGTGCTAGAAAATGCAACTAATCTAAAATTTGTAGGCCGTTTAGGGGTCGGTCTAGACAATATTAATACTGAGTATTGTAAAAGAAACAATATTCATGTGCAGCCAGCAACAGGTATGAATGCTGACTCTGTCGCAGAATATGTAATTAATACATCTCTTTCCTTATTAAAAAACATTCCTTTAATACATCAGGAAACCTCAATAGGTAATTGGCCACGAACATCAATTTCTTCCAGAGAATTAAAAGGTAAAACAATAGGTATGTTGGGTTTTGGTTTAATTGCAAAAAAAGTATCTATCTTGGCCAAGGTATTTAATGCTCACGTAATTGTATACGATCCATTTGTTGATCTAAGTCTTGGTAATGAATTTGATGTTAAATTAATTGATATAAATGAGATATTTAAACTAGCAGATATTATTACAATACATTTACCTCTTTCTGAATCTACTAAAAATTTATTGAATTATGAAGCTTTTAAAAAAATGAAAAAACAACCTATAATTATTAATTCTTCTAGAGGATCTATAATTAATGAAGAAGATTTATTGAGAGCTTATGATGAAAAACTAATATCTGGATTTGCTTTAGATGTTTATGATACTGAGCCAGTACAAAAAAACTTTTTACATAGTATAAAAAATAATACTAATTGTATACTTACACCTCATATTGCTGGTGTAACTAAAGAGTCAAATAGTAGAGTAAGTGAATTTATTACAAATGCAGTGCAAGAATTTTTTAAATTATAATTTAAATTCTTCCATAAATACAACTCGGTTCTCTTTAATTGAAATTTCAGCAGCCTCACCTATAGCAACTGACATTAATCCATCTCTTAAAGAAACTTCTGGCACTCTATTATTCTGAATAGAATTTATAAATGCTAAATGTTCATAGTAAGTTGATCCATGATGATGTCCTGCTGTTAAAATTTCTTTATCAACTTTGACTTCATTAGATTTAGTAACATTATCTTTTCTAAAACCAATTCTAACATCCGAAGATTCTCTTCCTGACGCACTTGAAGGGACAAATGTTTCTATCTTACCTATATCTCCAACAGCCACTATTTCTTCCTGATATTCAGAGTTTTCTGCAAACATACATAAATCAAGTAACCCTCGGACACCATTTTCAAAATCAACAATAACAAAAGCATTATCTATAATATCTGGAGTCTTGCCATCGTATTTTTCCATAAGGTGATTAACATCTTGATTGCCACTAGCATAAACTTTTACTGGCTCACTTTTTATGACAAGTCTCATCAGATCAAAGAAATGACAACACTTTTCAACTAATGTACCTCCAGTATTTATTGCAAATCTATTCCAATCATCAACTTTATGTAAAAAAGGAAATCGATGTTCACGAATAGATAACATTTTTATTTTACCAATTACATCATTATGTACCTCATTAATTAACTGTTTTATTGGAGGCATGTATCTGTATTCCATTCCAGTCCAAATTATCTTAGAATAATTTGTTGAAAGTAATTCAAATTTTTTACAATCCTCAGTAGTTGTGCATAAAGGTTTTTCTATTAATAAATGTTTATTTGTTTTTAATATTTGTTCTAATATATTAATGTGCGTAAAATTTGGTGTTGCAATTATGTAAGCATCCGCAATATTTTTACTTATTAATTCATTTAAATTATTATAAAATTCCGTAGACTCTTTCACTAATGATTTTGCTTGGCTTCTCGAAATCTCGTTAGTATCACAAACTGCTACTATTTCTGCATTCTCAATTATATTGATATTTTGAATATGTTCTTGGCCCATAACACCAGCACCAATAACTCCATATTTTATAGTATCACTCATATTGTATATGTAGGTATTTTTAATTGTTTTCCCAAACTTTTAATATCTTCAATTACATCTCCATAAGTGAAGCTTACATGATGCTCTAATCCACTTAAAAATAAGTTTTTAATTTTCTTATATGTATTATTACCTAAACTTATTACTCCTGATGTCCCGGAAAAAGAATTCTTTCTTTTAAGAACCTTGCCTTTCAATAAAATAAACTTTAATTTATTTTCTGATTTTGAAACTCTAAATATTGTAATATCTCCAGGTTTAAATGCAAAATTGTGAAGTAGGGGTTTTCTTCTATTTGAGTGCACTGTAGCACTTTGGGTATTTTTTTCGGCCATACTTATCGGGGCAAGTCCGCAATGCCAAAAAACAGTAGTATTATCCCTTTCATCAAGATCAACAATATCTACTAATAAAGATGGTCTATTATTTAACTGATTTAATATGTTACAACTTAAGCTACCAAGCACGTCAGCTTCACAAGCAGAGCTTATTTTATTTTCATTCATCATAGCCATTGGTCCACATGAAGCACATCCATACTCTGTAAACATTTCTGGCCAACAACGAACAGCAAAAGCATCAATATTTTGTTTTTGTTGAATTTGTTGAAGACCATGGAATAAGGATATACTTTTATTTAATTCTTTTTGATTTAACTTATTTACATTCTTTAGGTTATTGCTGATACTTTTCTTAGTAATATTAATTATTTTTTTTTCAATTTTACTTGAAATATTAAATAAATTTTGCAAATTTATCTTTGCTATCTTTGCATTAAATTTAGTTTTTAACTCTTCACTACTAAAATCACACGTATCAAATCCTTCAGGTCTCTTACCAATCAGACCTAACTTTGGTTGCTTAAATTCAATTAATTTTTTATTAATTTTTTTTGAATTAGATATTTTTTTTAAATAATTTTTTTTAGGAATATAATTTTTATTTTTTATAAATTTTAATATTTTTTTAGAAAAAGACTGCTCATCATTAGAATAAATAATAAAATTACAATAAAATTTATTTTTAATTAAGGCATGCAATCCTAAATTTACTCCACAAAGAGAATTTAGTCTTAAGCGTCCACCTGTTCTTTTTTCTGTAAATGATATAAACAAAATTGGTTTCTTAAATTTTGTAACAAATGAAGAAATAAATTTTGCATCAGTAAAAGTAGATTGAATAATTATAAATTTTGTATATTTGCTATTTTCAAAATATTTTAGAGCATTTGCTCCAATTTTATCATTTGTTATCAAATCATCAAAAAAATTAATGTTTTTATTTAATTTTTTAATTGTTCTTTTTGTTTTTTCTAATTTCTTCTTAGCAAATTCAATATCAAAAGTTTCTCTTGCTAAACTTAAACACCCTATCATCAAAAACCTTTATAATTATTTTTAAAATTTATAGATTTCTTTTGGATTAATTTATTTTTTAAATAATTTTCTAAAGAGAGAGCATTATTTTTAGTAAGTGAATTTAGTTTTTTTACATAATTTACACTTTCTTTATTTAGGTTTTTTTTAATTTTTTGGTAATTTGGATAATCTTTAAACGCATCAAGCCAAATAGTTCTACCGGCAAGATATCCCGAGGCACCATTTTTATAAGCTAATTTTAAACAATTAAAAAAAGATTTCTTACTCATTCCTGAGGAAAGCATTACCCATGGAATATTTCTTGTTGCTTTAGATAGTTGCTTAAAAGCTTTTTCTGTATCTTTAGTAAATTTACTGTTCTCTAATTTGCTACTATCTACAGGGCTCTCCAACTTAAAGATATCAACTTTGTATTTTATTTTAGAAAATTCTTTAACACTATCTATGACATAATTTTGATTTTTATCTTGTTGCTCTTTATAATTTTTTGAATAACCAATTTCATTTTTAAAAGGATAAACCAATAGCTCAAGTAAAAAAGGAATATCGTATTTCTCACATTGCCTGCCAATAGTTTCTATATATTTTTTTTGATGTTGAATTGATTTTTGATCAGCATCTGGTCGATACCACGCTAGTACTTTAACGGCATCACCACCGATTTTTTTTATTTTCTCAACTGTCCAATTTTTTATATTTTTTGAATATCTGCCTTGACCTTTTTCTATAAAATCATGCTCTTCCAATGTGATTATTAGTCCGTTACATTTGCTTGTTGTAACAAGATTAGGTACCGAATAAACTGGATCCATCAATATAGCCGTGGAGTATTGAGAGAGGTTTAAAGAGATATGTTTTTTAAATTCAACAACATCTTCATAAGTATATTTCTTTTTTTTCTTTTTTATTAAATTAAATATCGGTGGTCTTTGATCAATTGCTAGCATTTGTAAATGATGGTTGTCATTACATAATTTTTTAATATGAATGTATTTACCAGTTGTTATAGATTTCATTTTTAAATTAAATTTTTTCTAAATTATTATTAATAATTGGCAGTTTTTGATAATTTTAATACTTTATTGTTTTGATAACTCAAGAATTAATTTTTTTTAAAAATCATCAATTTTCAATTTTATTAAGAGTAAAAATATTTACAAAATTTAAATGTTAATTTGCTATGATTTGTACTGTTTTTTACTCTTGTATAACCTTGTAGTTTATGTTTTAAACTACTTAAAATTGGAGGAATAATGATTAAATCAATTTTAAAATTTTTTTCAGTAGCTTTCATTTCTATTTCATTGACAATAATTTCAACAGTTGCTTCTGCTGAAATTACAATTAACTGGCCATCAATTTGGGTTGGAAAAGACTCTAAGACAACAGTTATTCGTGAATTAGTAGATGAATTTAATGCTGCAAATGCAGGTGCTATCAAAGTTGTAATAGAAGAACAAACTGATTATGACATTTACGCACAGAAATTAACTGCCCAAATGTCTACAGGTGATTTGCCAGATGTATTTACAGTTGGCGCAGACTTACTAGATATTATGCATAGAAGTGGAAAAGCAATGGATCTTGCTCCACATGTAAATTCAGATTCACATTGGAATAATGTATATCCAGAAAATACTCTTCAATCAAATATGATGGGAGGACAGTTAACTAATCTTCCATATGAACTTTTTGTAACACCGGTAACTTATAATAAAAAATTATTAAAAGCTGCTGGTTATGATGAATTTCCAGATAACTACGATGATTTCTTTAAAATGTGTGAAGCTGTAACTGCAACTGGTAAAGTTTGCACTTCTCAAATGACAGCTAAAAATGCATGGACATCAATGCTTTGGTTTTCTCAAGCATTAGCTTCAGCTGGTGGGCCAGATATTTATGAAAAAGGTCTAGATGATCCAGCTTTTGTTAAAGCTTTTGAAGTTATGGAAAAGATGTACAAGTATACAACTAGTGATGCAATTGGTGCCGATGCAGGAGTTTCTGGCGGTCACTTCTTAAATGAAAGAACTGCTGTTTTCATGAATGGACCTTGGTTCATAGCTCGTTATACAAGCGATGGTATACCAGGGCTACATGAAAACATAGGTGTTGCTCCAGCTCCAATGTTATCAGGTGGAGAAGGTGCTCCAGGAGGATATATTGGTGGAAAACAATCTTCTTTAGCAGCTGGTAAGCAATCTGATCCAGCAAAAGAAGAGGCAATTGTAAAATTCCTAAAATGGTTAACTACTCCAGAAAATGTTGCAAGACTATCCTATAGTTCTGGTGCAATGTTTATTGTGAAGGCTGATTTGCCAAATGATATGGATAGACTATTTCAGGAAATGAATGCTCAAAAAGGTAATGCCCCATATGTGGCGCCAATATTCATAAATGGAATAGGTTCTTTACCAATTGCAAGTGAATTTCCTCAAGCATTGTCAGCCTTAGCTTTAGGTGAAGTTACACCTGAAGGTGCAGTAGAAATGCTTAAAGACGCTGAATAAAATCTAAAGCAACTATGAGGTATTTTTATACCTCATAGTTTATTTTTTTTATGAAACTCAGAAAAGATGAAGTCGTTTGGCTCTTGATATTTATAGCTCCAGCGATAAGTCTTTTTTTTCTCTTTTTTATTTTACCCATTCTCTTTCTTTTTGTTACAAGTTTTACTAACTGGGATGGAATTAGTGCAGAATTCGTTGGTTTTGAAAACTATTCTAAATTGTTAAATAAAAAATCTTTTATAAGAGCAATTACTAATAATCTATATTGGTGTCTTACAGCGGCATTAATAACTGTTCCATTGGCTCTTATAGTAGCATTACTTTTGGCCCATAGATCCAGAGGTTGGAAGGTATTTAGAACAGTGCTTTTTATTCCTCAAGTTGTATCATCAGCTGCAATAGCAATGCTTTGGGCTGCAATGTTTAATGCTGAATATGGTTTAGTAAATTTTATGTTAGAGTTTATTGGCTTCTCAGATTTTGAGAAATATAATTGGCTAGGTAACGTAAGAACAGCTAATGCAGCATTAATTGGTTTTTCCTTGTGTTATGTTGGTTATTTTATGGTTATTATGTTGGCAAAAACAGCTAGTATTTCTGATGATTATTATGATGCGGCAAACATAGATGGAGCAACGCAATTTCAAAAGGATGTTTATATCACCGCTCCATTAATCAAAAGTACATTTTTTCTTTGTATAATTTTAGCAGTAATATTTAATTTAAGGCAGTTTGAATATGTGTACCTAATGACTGCTGGTGGTCCAGCTAATAAAACACAAGTCCTTGTTGTTTATATTTGGAATGAATTATCCGTGCAAAGACTTGGACGCGGTAATGCTGCAGGTGTAATAATGATATGTATAGGTGCCGCTCTTTTATTGACACTTCGTAAATTATTAAAAAGTGAGACTTATAATTAATATGCAAAGAGATTTATCCATAAACTTTTATTCTATTTTTAAATGGGTAATTATTATATCGTTTGTATTTTATGCAGTATTCCCTTTTCTTTGGCTAGTTCTTGCTTCATTAAAAACAAATGCTGAGTTACTTGATGATCCATTTGCACTTCCTGCAGTTTTTCAATTTAAAAATTATACTGATGCAATGGAGGCAGCAGGATTAGGTCAACTAATCATTAATTCTTTAGTGATAAGTACTAGTGCAACTTTTTTAAATATATTATTTTCTTCAATGTGCGCTTTTGCAATAGCACGCCATACTTTTTGGGGAAAGAATGTATTATTTTTAATGATTACGGCAGGTATTTTAGTACCACTTAATGCATTGATCATACCTTATTTTGCAATAATTAATTTTTTAAATCTTTATGATACAAGACTAGGATTAATTTTAGTTTATTGTGCTGTTGGACTGCCTGTTTCTACTTTTATTTTAACAGAATTTTTTAAATCCATACCAAAAGAAATAGAAGAAGCATCATTTCTAGATGGATGTAATTTTGCCGCAAGATATTTTAAGATTATGCTCCCCCTTGCTCTACCAGGTTTAGCAACAGCCGGAACTTTTCAATTCATTTTGTGTTGGAATGAATTTATATACGCAATGCTCCTAACTTCTTCAACAGATATTAGGACGATTCAATTTGGTATAAGTTATTTTACTAATCAATTTTTTTCAGACTATGTAGGAATGTTTGCTGCAGTCGTTATAAGCATTCTTCCAAGCATTACCGTTTTTATTCTTTTTCAAGAAAGAGTCATTAACGGATTGACAGCTGGATCTATAAAGGGCTGACTAAACATGAAAGAAGAAAAAATTAAAAAAATTTTTATAAATTCATCAGAGTATATTTATAGAGTTGATCATTTGACTTTAGAGGGAACTTGTTCAAAAGATCATGGTCCGAAGAATGTTAAAATTAAAAATTTATACGTAGACAAGTATCCAGTAACAAATAAAGAATATTTAGATTTTGTAAAAAAAACAGATTATCAACCCAGTGACACGCAACGATTTTTAGCCCATAAACCTAAAAATAATCAATCCAACCATCCTGTTGTTTGTGTATCTCAAAATGATGCAATGCAGTATGCTAAATGGGTTGGTGGTAGACTTCCAACTGATGAGGAGTGGCAGTATATTGCAGCAGGGCCAGATTATTCAGAATGGCCTTGGGGAGAATATTTTGATCCATCAGTTTGTAATAATGATAATAATTCATTAACATCAGTAAATTCTCATAAAAAAGGAGTTAGTTGGTGTGGGTGTGAGGATTTGAGTGGCAATGCTTGGGAATGGACATCTGGAGTGTATGATGATGGAGAACATCAATTTGCTCTTTTGCGTGGGGGTAGTTTTTATTATGCACATGATCATTGGCATGTGGGGGGGGGAGCCAGAAAAACAAATTTTCATTGGAAACTTCAGATATTAAATGAGGGAATGAATAGAGCCTCAACTTTAGGTTTTCGTTGTGTGTATGATGTATAAAATTAAAAACGCGAAGAATAAAATAATTAGTTTTTCATCAAAAGATTTATTTGTATCTATTGATTATTCAAAAAAAATTAATCTAGATAAATTAATTGATTTAAATTCAAATTATAATTTTTTAGATAAAAAGAGTAATGATCTTTTAAAAATAAAAATAGAAAATGAAATTATACATGATCGTTTTTTAAAAATTGAAAAAGTTTCAGACAAAACGCATAATAAATTAAAATTTATCTCTTTAGAATTTTCTCAATCTTTTAAAAAAGATTATTTTAAAGGAAGAATTTCAATAATTCAAAAAAAAGAAAATGTTATTGATATAATTTTTCAATTATCTGGGAAATGGAAGAATAATATACCAAAAAAAACATCACTTATTTTTCCTTTTTTGCGCAATCTAAATAATCATAAAAATTTTTTAAAACCTGGGCATGTTTTTAACGGTAAAAAATCTCTAAAAAAGAGTGCTTGGAATTTTCATGAATATCCCCCGGCAATTTTAACAAATAATTCCGGCAATGTTGCACTTGGCATAGAATTTTATGATCAATTTCCATGGCAGGCAAATTATAATCTTGGCATGCATGAAGCTATATCAAAAGAAGGTTTTGAAAAATATGAAGCTGAAGTTCAATTAACTAAAGACTTATCTGATGTTATTTTAATGAGATTGTACACAAGTCCAGAAGGAAGAAATAAAGTTTTTAATCTTTGGAAAGAAAATACAAGAAGCAGATATGATTTACGAAAATATTTTAGACCAAAAAACACGTGGATTAAAAAAAATTATATTACACATTTTACATTTGCCTATGGAAAAGAGTCTTTTAATTATGAAAAAACAAAATTTAATATTAAGAAAATTATAAAAGAAGGAAAAGAATTCGGTGGATACGACTCATTAATTTTTTGGCATCAGTATCCAAGACTAGGTCTCGATAACACTAATCAATGGGATCTATATAAATATTTACCTGAAGAATATAAATCTATTAAAAAAATTGTTAAAGAATGTCATAAAAATGGAATTAAATTTTTTATTCCATTTAAACCTTGGGATGTAAGGTCAAATGAAAGCTTGGATCACCATGCGAAGTCTTTAGAAAATTTTATAGCTAAAACAAATATCGATGGTTTTTTTCTTGATACAATGTCTTCATTGCCGGAGTCTTTCATCAGGATACAAAAAAAATTTCCTTCCTTTGAGTTTGCTTCTGAGGGAACTCCAAAAGAACAAAGACAAATTGAGCAATTAACAAGTTCTTGGGATCAAATTGGAGATATTAGAAGAAATTACAAGGTTGAAATTGAGGCAAATATGTTTCGATTTGTCTTTCCTGAACATCCACTTAACTTAGTCTCTAGATGGAGCGTAGGATCAGATAAGGATTCTATAATTAAAAGAGCTGCATTTAATGGTACTGGATTAGTAATTTGGCAAGATGTTTTTGGGTGCTGGTTACCCTTTAGTAAAAAACAAAAACAATTAATTAAAAAATTAAAAAATGTACTTAATAAGTTTCATGATATTATTTTTGGATCTAATTCAGTTCCATTAATTGAAACTTTATCAGATGGCTTAATATGTAATCAGTTTTGTAATAATAATAATCAAAAAATATTTGCAATTTACAATTTTACCAATAGAAATATTAAGGGACCACTTTTTACGGTAGAACCTAAAGCTAAAATTAAATTACAACAAATTTTTGGAATTAACACTTCATTGAA
>Ga0163108_10003739_pt1 | contig 10798 bp, 2 predicted proteins | sample Fk1155metaG_FD_109644 | JGI IMG/M metagenome (GOLD analysis project Ga0163108, IMG submission 109644) | Marine microbial communities from the Central Pacific Ocean - Fk160115 155m metaG | ecosystem: Environmental > Aquatic > Marine > Oceanic > Photic zone | place: The Central Pacific Ocean...
AACAAGAGCTCTCATTGGGCTGATCCGCGTGGTAGAAATGACAACTCCACTTCAGCGATTGCGGCTCCTGAATCGCCCGAACAAAAATCGAGGAATCATCGATGGTGGAAATCACGAGAACACCGGTGCGGAAATCCTCAACAAAAGAGCACTTGATATTCGCGGCTAACGAAGCATGCAGACAATATGCGAGGGCCTCGTGCGCCGCATGGAACATTGCTGGCTGCTCTGCCTAACGTCAGTCGTTGGCGATGAGCCGCAATCTCCACGCGGCACGCAACGGGTGACCTGACGGGATCCAAGGACGAACATAAATAGGCGACAATTCCAAAGACAGACAGAGAGGATCGAATTTTAATCCCAATGTTGATCAGACATTAAGCTCCGTCTACTCAGGTTTAATCGGTCAATGCGATGTCGTCAACATACATATGGATCCAAGTCATTTCCAAAAGGCGGTCCGCAATTCTGTACCAATTGTGGATGGTCGGTTCGAAGTTTCCCTAAACAACAGTCCGACATTTACTCACAAAGTCAGCACCGCTATGCTTCAAACCGTACACAAAACGGAACCCCGTGAATTCCATTCGGCTAAGGTGGGTACCTTCGACCGGCTCGCGACAGTCGCGGCCTCGAGGTCCACCTTGCCTGCGACGAGCAATTAACCCATCGTCACGACCACGCGCCGACACATCTAGGCGCTGAGCCGAATGCCGTATTCCACTTTACCTTCCGGGCTCAAGGCAAAAACAGACACTGGAAGGTCGAGGTCTCAATACGCCACACTCCACAAGGCTCCCCGGCTCCTGGGCAAGTCGCCCTCTGGCCTGGCTCCCACGTGGCTTGCTGATTCCGCGCTTCAAGCATAATTCGGGGTAATTCGGAATCTCCCAAACAACCTAAAGCGGCCGGCTTAAATGGTAACTCAAGGTCTTGCCAGATAAGCAAACTGAATGTGAGGACAGTGATGAGAGTGCCAAATGGTCGTCACCAAATAAACATCCCACACACCGGCTTGGTCATACTGCTACGCTCGGTGCTCCATAACGCACGTAACGTGAACATCTACCAAAACTCGAGATTACTGTGATTTGGTGGGCGTTGAACCAAGACATGAGAGGACAGGCTACACACTGGCCAAACGCGCTCCCCCTCTTGGTATCATAAGCCGAAACCGCCACATCAGTAGAATTCCCAAAGTCGACACGGGGCGCTAATCCGATCGAACGGGACAAACATTCATACAACCATGCAAACCTGGCCGGTATCGCACGCAACCCTCGTCACACGGTCGGGAGGGAGTCTCCCCCAGCATGGAACTACCGGGCGCATCTCCCCCACTTTCGAAAACGCCTAACCAAGCAAGCTCACTGCGATAGTGGCTGCAGGTCGGCAAACGAGAAAAATGAACGAGCTGCCTAGCCTCGCTGGCTCACTGCTGTAGTGGCGGCAGGCTGGCATCAAGGCACAATCTGAATCGAGGTTTTAGAGCTTGGCTTGACCGAGAACTCCACGTTCGAACAATACGCGCGGATTCGTCATCTTGGTGAGCGGGTCCGCGAGCATACGGCTGGACTCTTCATGCACCAGTTCAACGCGGCCTTCCTTGATCCTCTCCGAGCACCACAATACGCTGACGCCATAAACCCTCGGGACATGCGCGAGCTTTGCACTCCACCCTCGGGTCAAAAGCAGAATAGCTTGGGTATTGTCCTCCCTTTGGCGTACCGGAATGGACTCTTCGAGCCCCTGGATCATTTCCAGGCTTGCGGCGAGATGTTGGCCTGCTCGCATCGTATGAGCAGCGCTCACGCCTTCCGACTCCGCGGGATTCAGCTTCACATAACGCTGCCCACTGCATCCCCAGTCTAGCGGCAGGAAGTGGTCCGCGTTCACCGGCGACTTACGAGGAAACAGGGTCAGCATGATTCCACTGAAGCAGATCGGATGGCGGTAATCCGCGTCCCCAGAAGTGTCCAGGAGCCACTCGCGGATATCACGCGGACCGGAACGAGCATCGAGACGAAGAACGACGTTGAGAGTTCCCTTTATGTAACTCAGTACATGCTCGAGGAAAACCTGCACCGCTTCGTCCCACGTTGTGACACGTCGCGCCGCCGTGTTGACCGGCTTCGCCAAATCGGCCCGAGTCCCGCGAGCTCCATAGTAGATACCGCCGACACCACTCCGCACGATAGTCCCAGCCTCCGCCTTGTACTCCTGCTCTGGCGGCGTCGGGTCACACGTCGGTAGCGTCTTGCGTGCTGGCAGCGTCTTACCAGTTGCATCCTCATACCTCGCGACGACGCCGGCCAGATAATCGCTCTGGCTGAGCTCGCAGTATCGCTTGCATTGCGAGATGTACCGTACGATGCCGAGGAAGCGCTCCGCCAGGCGCGGATCGTCGAACTTCCACGTACGGCGGATCTTTGTCCATGCATCCTCTCGACTGTCCGGACTCAGTAACGCGGCGAGGTCGTCCACGTAATTCGCCATCAACTGTGGCATCTTTGATTTCGAACAGAAAAGGAGAAGAATCGCGAGGTCATGCGCGAGGCGTTCCCACCCGTCAGAAGTCAGCGAGCTCTGAAAATCGTTGATGAAATTAGTCCCGGCATCACTCCGACCGTAAATGTTCTTCAGCACGGGAAAACACACCTCACCAGTTCCGCCGAGCTCGAGGTCCTTCTTCCGGGCCTCCGCCACCGCGACCTGCCAGTCCGACGGCATGCACTCGACCAACGCATCATCCAGAAGCAGGTAGTACTCCTCCTTTACGTATGACTGCAAGTATGCGGCGTCCAGGTCGATAGTTTCGACGTCCAACCCGAAGATTGCGGCGACTGCACAAACAAACCGAAAACCCGCCATACTCGAAGTCGGAGCCCAGAACTCTCCCGGCGACTTGAAGTGCTTCTCGAGCAGAACCTTACCGGTCTTGGTGATGCGAATGCAGCCCTGCACGACCAGTCGAGCCTTGTCCTTATGCAGCTCAGGCGTCTCCCAGTGCTTGATCCCGTAGATCAGTTTGCCCCTGTAGATGATCGCCCAAGCAGGCAGGCTCATGCGCGGAACCGGCCGGCCGTAGCTACCGAACTCCATATGACGACCCACCTCCGTCGCGACCGTTTCCTTGAACTTTGGTCGAGTCGCCTTGGCTTCCTTGGTCGACATCGTCTTCACCACGTACGCGTTATGCTCCTGGCACTGTCGAAGCAACTCCGGGCTCGCAGGCTTCACGACCGGGTCACCTTGCGAACTGACCTCGCAGCCTTGCGGGTCGTCGCAGGTGCCCTCGAGTGAGCTCACTTTCGAACACTGGCAAACGCAACCGTGCTGGCAGAGCGTGCAGCGCGAGTCGTTCTGGTTGTCTTTGGTCACTGGGAAGACGTTCTGGCACTGCCAACCCGGTCCGTCATCCGCGATCGGGCACATGCACTCGCACTGCTTCCAGTCCACCAGCTTCGCCGTACGCATCGCCTCCGCTCGCATTCCAGCCTTACGATCCGTCCCACGTTGCACGCACTCCCACTCCACGTCGAATTCGATCGGCGACTTGTCCCCTCGCTCGTCTTCCTGATCCGCCCGGATAGCGTCTTCCGAGTGGACGTAGTCGAGCAGCGACGAAAACGCCTCACAAGTGCGGTCCTCGAACTGCGTGGGGTGAACTCCGAGCATCTTCGCGAGCTGCGCAGTGCGCACCTGCTTGTCCGGTCGAGGCTTGCGATCCTTTCCGGTCACTCGTCGAGTTGCATCGTCATCCCAGACGGCTGAGTCCTCCTTCGTTCGGCACGTGGTCTTCTCGAGCATCTTGCAGTAGAACTCCGCGTCACCCGCATACTGCTTCGCCACATCCGTATCGACTAAGCGCCACTTTCCGCACTTGGTGCACTCCAGCCACTCGGTGTCCTGCCATTCGTCCTTATACTCCCCTTCTTCCTCCACCGGGAGGCCTAACGACGTCGGGAACTGCGGCTTGCCGTTACGCAGCACTAGCTGCACAGTGGTTGTCGATTCAATGCGGTACGGCGGTTCCAGCTGCATCACGGTCGAACCCATGCTCACGTCGAAGTTCGGCCCAAGATACACGCCTCGTATACCTGTGGATTTGTCCTTCTCCGGCTTCAGCTTGTGACCTTTCCGATACAGCACGATCGAGCAGAAGGGCAAGAAGTCCTTCTTGGTCAACTTCGCATACCGCAGCTTCATCTCGTCATCTCCGAGCTCGGTTACATTCCCACTGGCAACGGCAGCAGCAACACGATCGACCTCCAGAGCACTCCACAGCGCAGCAGTGTACTCCACCGCATGATGCCACAGGAACGTCGCCGCCGCGGCCTTGCTGTCGAGGTCCGTGATATTGATCAGCCCCTGCTGCAGCGCCGAACGCGCGCCGTGCGACACGGTGTTGATGGCACTCTCCGCCATGGCATTGCTCGCGCTGCTATAGCCCTCCGTGGTCGTCAACGTCACTGCTCCTTCGTTCAGCTTCGTCTCCAACGTCACGAGGCCGGGCTCCTGGTCGGAGTGAACTCGCTCAACCGTCGGGGCGCCCCAGATGAACATCGCGATCAGCAGCACCTTGAGCAGCGTGACGTACAAGACACGAGCAGAGCGGTCGGTGATGCGGCGGGCCACGGTGATCTTCCGGTGCTTCCCGGCGCTTGTTGCCACGAGCGAGCCCTGCACAGGCGACCCGTCAGTCGTGCGGACCGCAATGTCGACCGCGAACCCACCAAGCTCACGAGACGCGGCACCACGATACTTCGACCGCGAATGCATGTTCGCCTCCTGGCACGTCGCGCACGATCGATCGAACCCGAGCCCATGTACCCCACTGCTGTGCACATTGTCGGTATCTTCACACGGCGGCAGCACGCGCGGCTGGATCCCATCCCGATTGAGCTTCGGGTCGAGCTTCTTCGCCTTGTGCCCCTCATGCTCCTCCGGCGTGCTCGGCTCGCGTCCGACGAAGCCACAGTCGCCACACACACGCACGTGCGCGACCTCCTTCTCGTGCAGGTCACTCGCCAGAGCGTCCGCAGCCTCCTTGCACGCTTCGCTCCAGCGCTTCATCACCGGCACCTGGTCAGCACGCATACCGTTGAACGCCGCGACGAACTCATCATCGACTGGCTCGCTGACGTACGTCGGCCCCAGCTCCTCGCCCTCGTCCAGAAACCACCGCGACGGTGGGTCGGTCTCCTCGGACGCGTCCTTGTCTTCGCGTGGCTCGTCCTGGGCATCGAGCTGGTAGAAGTCGCACTTCCCACACGGCTCACTCGGCACTTCCGAATCCCCGCGCGTCGCACCACCGGTCATCGGCGTCTCCCCCAGCCCCTTGCTCGGCGCCACGGAATCCCACGGGCTCGGCGCACTGGACTCAGTCGGCTTGACCTCGGTAGGCTTGCTCGCTGTCGGGATAGGAATCGACGCGGCGGCCTCCTGGGTCTCATCCGGCACGGGACGGCGCTTGAACAGCGTGATGACGACGAAGCTGGACGGGAGCTGATCTGCGATCTCGGTCATGGCGCGGCCAGGCTTGGCGTTCTCCCCGTGCAGCAGGTCGTTGCGCTCCGTCTTGAACTCGAACACCGAACCATCGCCCACACGCGCCAGCACCACGGTCTTGCGCTCCGGCAGCCACTCGTCCTTTCCGATGCTCTCGTTCGTGCGGGCAACCTGGATGCTCCACGGGCACACGGCGTGCACCGGCTGCGTGTCGAAGCGAACATGGGTCCACCCGGCGGACTGCTGCTTCGTCAGCAACGGCTTCATCCACTTGGGTGTATAGTCAACCTCGTACATGCGGCGACACACGGTGGGAACACGAAGACTACCGACACGACTGCCAACCACGAAGTAGCCCTGTCGCAGCTGCTCACGTCGCTTCTCGGCGAGTTCGTCACGGAGCTTGCGGCCCTCGGTGGCGTTTACGATCGGAATCGATCCGCGAACCTCGGTGTGCTTGTACTTCGCAGCGATCTTGCGCAGCGTCTCGACATCCTCCGGGTCTGTGATGTCGTCGAACACGGGCGAATCCTCCCCCTGCACCCACACGAACGAGCGAAGGTTCTGCTGCGCCACGGCACCCTGCGGAAGCAGCTGAGCCCCATCCACCATCAACTCGCCATCCTGATTCTCGCACAATTTCTGGGTCAAGTCATTGGTAATCGAGACGTTCACCGTGCTCTTGCACTCGTCCTTGCGCGTGCGGTTCGCGAACACATCTGTGGCTCCGGAGTCGACGTAGTACTCACCATCCCCACGCTCGGCAACACGCCCTGCGGCTTCCCGCGCTGGCTCACACTCGGTGGTGGCCGCAGGGGAGCTCGCCACGGGCGGAACCGATGACGACGGCGGATCGGGCAGGTTCGAGTTGTCGATCTGGGTCTCCGTACCGGACCGGCGGGTCGCAACGAGCCCGACACGCGCATTTGCCATCGTCGCGATCGTGGACTGGATGTACTGCTCCACCTCGTTCTTCGGCTTCGGCATCCCCAAGCTCTCCGGCGTCGACGTCGGCGTCGGCTTGTCAGCGACCTTGGCGGGAGCGCTAGCGGTCTTCTCCTTCTCAGCAGCCAGCGCCGCCTTCCCGGCGGCCAGCAGCTCCTTCTGCTTCGCCTTGTGCGCCTGTCGCTTCTCCGCCTTCGCCTTCGCCTTGGCATCCACCTCCTTGCTCGGGTTCTTGCAATCCGCCTGGCGGTGACCGAACTCCTTGCACTTGAAGCACTGCACTTCGGCGTCGGTACCCTTCACGGGCGTTCGCTTGGGCTTGCCCTCCTTCTTGCCGCGGCACTCCTCCTCCGTGTGGCCCTTGAACTGACACCAGCCGCACTGGACCTGCAGCTTCGGGATCGGCGGCTTGTCGGCGCGAGGGTTCCCGTTCTTCTTGGAGTAGCACTGCTCCTCCTTGTGTCCCGGCTTCAGACACCAAGCGCACGTGGGCTTCTGCGTGCTGTCACCTCCGTTGTTGCCGTACTGCTGGCGCTTCTTCTCGACCTGCTTACGCTTCTCGTCCGAGTACAGCGCGAGCGGCTTAGGCGTACGCGATTCGCCAGCCTTCTTGCTCCCGCAGTCCTTCTCGGAGTGGTCCGGCTTCCAGCACCACCCACAACGCTCCTGCAGCTCGTGCTTCGCGCCTAGGTTCGCCTGGCGGTTCTTGCCTCCGGACATCTCCAGCGCTATCGGAAACTTCTGGAAGAGGTCCTCGGCTACTCCCAGCACACTCCACAGCGGCGAATAGTCCTGGCCACGCCACGTCTCGTGCGGCACGTCCGAGTACCAACTCCACCACTTCCACTTCTTGTTCTGCGGCAGCTGCTCCGCGCGCTTTTCGATCGCAGCCAGGAGGGGCACCTTCATCCTGTCCAGACTCGGCAGGTCAACATCCCACTCGGTGAACACGTCGAGCATGTGGTCGAACCGGGTCGCGAGCTCGCTGATGGTCTCGCCCTGCTTCTGCTTGATCTCGAGCAGCTCGTCCTGCATATCCGTTCGCTGGGTATCCACGTCCGAGTAGATCTCCACCAGCAAAAAGAAGAACACGGCTGAGTTCCACGGATCGCGGCCACAAACGGCCTTGGCCTTGTTGACGACCGACACCGGCATCGCCTTGAGCAGTTCCCGCTGCGTCTGGTTCTCGATCCAGTCTTCTCGCGTCCGGCGCGTTGCGTCCTCGATGTCCTCACGACCACGGGGCGGCACATAGCTGGCGAGAAGACCAGACTGATCCCGATCCATCGGACCGCGGCGGCGCGACTCTCCACCGCTCCGTCGGCTTGCTTGCTCGCTCCCGTCTTTGCGGGTCGAGACAGCATCCACGGGCAGCTGAGCACTGGTCAAACTGGCCGAAGCTTTCAGCCCAGGATTGGACCGGATAGCCCGAACGTACTTCGAGTGATGATCTCGAGCGACCGCGAAGTCGCGTTCCACCATACCACGGGCGTCGTACGGGTAGCACTTCTTCAGCGCGTACACCAGCTCGTCCTCGTAGTCGTAGGAGTAGTCCAGCTGCGTGAGAGGCCGGCTCCCGGGTGGGCCCCACTTCGGAAGTGGACCCTCAAAGTGCTTGGCCTTCAAGTCGGCGAAACCTCCACTCGACTTGCTCACCTTGTCGTTCAGCTTCTCGAGGTTGTGCAGCATGCCCGCGTAGAACTGCTCCTTTGCACTTCGCCTCGTGTTGGTCGAAGTCGCGGCCTGGCTGTTCGAGTCGGACACGTCATCCTCGGAATCGGGATCATCATCGCCATCGTCGCCATCTGGGGGACCACCTCGCGGAACTACACGGCCATGAACAGGGGGTTTGATCAGCGTCGTCAACGCCTGCACCTCCTTGGTCTTCGCCTCCGTCTCACGCTTCTGCTGTTCAGCGTCGCGCTTCGCGGCCGCAAGCTGCGCCTCGAGCTCCTGCACCTTCTGCGTGGTGAGGGCGTTCTCGGTCTTGCGCTGCTGCGGCGCATCGTCACGGCGATCACCAACCTCGCTCGGCGGAACGGAATGCAACAACCGCGAAGCATCCACCTCGGCGCGGTCGAACGCAGACGACGCAGGCGACGGCCCTGGGGTCTTCCGGCTCTGCTTGACGGGCCCGTCAGCAGACTTCGTGAGCTTCTTCAGCTGGCCCCTCTGCATCTCGTTGATGCGGCGCGCCTCCATAAGCTCCACTTGCTGCTCGCCGATCTGCGCACGCAATGCAATCAGCTCGCGTGTCAAAAACTGCAATGTGTTTCTCGAATCGTGATCGAACTCCGTTGGCTCACTTACATCCTGTGTATTGGCCACGGGCTGGACATTCGAAGGCTCTGAGGGAAGTGAGGGAACTACAACCCGTCCGCTTGCACTCGAAGGACCCGCAGACGTGACCTGCCGGCGATCCTCATCTTGTGCTTGCGCGCGATCACGCTGGGCATCTTGTTCGAGTTCGCTTCCTCGCACGAGGCGTCCCGACGTCGAATCTCGCACCCACGCGACCTCACTTGGTTGTCCCCTCGCTGCCTGATCTCGCTCAGTGCCTTCTTTGCTTTCAGAAGGGTTACTGGCGGACATGGCGCGGAGTCAAAGTGGGTCTGATAAACCGCTTCTGTACCCCGATGCACGTTTTGCAAAGCAAGTACGGAAAGCCTCTTATAGCCCCCGCGGTTCCGCGTCGCGCCAGCGCTGCGATCCCTCCCTCAAGTGGACATAGAGCCTTGAGCTGTTTTGTTAGCAAGGTAAACAGCAATAAAAACCTGTAATTCGCTATGAGACTCGCAAATGACCGTTCAATGTGTAAACACTGCAATTCAAAGTTCGAAACTTGCTACGCACGTCAACACAAAGTCTCCCGCTCGAATGGTCATTTCGCGATTCACTTCGCTGCTAGCGCTGCGCGATATCTCGGTTTGCATTCTTGCCTCGCGGCAGTCGCGGGCATAATGCATCCGGATTTCACGGTTCTCACCCAAATCACGCGCGGTAAAATAATCCTAAAATTCGTTAATACGATCGAACTTTCCAAAAGACACGTGGACGTGGCTCCGAACTGGATCGCATATGAATGCACGTATAATTTACCGACAGGAATTAGGTTAACAAAATCAACCGCAAATATACCGGAAAAGAGAAAAATAACAACCGAGAAAAATACATAAATATATGAAAAAGGACGGGCTTAACTGCTTTAAGCTGTAAAGCGGAGCCTCAAGTCCCATCTCGCCATGACAACTCCCACCTGGACAATTGAACGGGGAAGCACGCGAGAATCCAGAAACTTGGACCATGGGTGAACAATGCGTTCCTGGCCAGACCCCCCTTAAACTGAACTTTGCATCTTCAATTAGGAGGGCGCTCGCTACGGGAATAGCGGATATTACTCTACGCTATAATCCTGGATCTAAAAGGAAATATGCCACGAGCAGCAGAATAATTAGAGTATTCTGCTTAAGATTTCCAGGCGTGAACAAGAGGTCAAACGAGCGCTACTACTCAAGTTGGTCCCAAATCTTGCTCGGTGGTTTGTATCGCTCCTGGGTGGCTCTCGGGATTTCAGACCGGCTCGGGGGAATAGGCTCGCGAAGCTCTCTTGCCGCAATGGCATTGGCGCGCGGCCGAGGCCCCCGAGGACTGCGCTCACGCCCACGACTAGGCTCCTCCGGAACAGCGCGCAGACTGGCAGCCCGAATACGCACCGCCGCATCAACCGCAGGAGCAAACAACGGTTCCCTCAGCGCACGCAGACGGACAGTCCCGTTCTGATAGTCATCCGGACCAGCAAACACCAAAAGCTCACACCAACGGTTCATCTTCTCGACCAGAGTCTCATGAGAAACGAGCCACTCGCGGGGTGCACCAGCATCATCCAGTTTGCAGAGGGCGATATCGCCCGCTGCGAATTGCTCATGATGTTCGGATGCTGGCATTGCGAGCGGCGTGGCACCGTAGGACTCTTCCCAGCCTCGGTGCGTATACACCTGAGTCCACTCACCGAACACAGACATGGTCCGAGCCGAGCCATACATTTTGCGGTCAATCCGCTCAATCTGGCCCTGCTGAAGCTGATGCGGCTTGGAGCCATTCACGCATTTGTGAACCTCACCGGTGAGAAAACGGCGGAACACATGACACAGCCAGTGCTTGCGAGCCTGAGATTTCTCATCAAGACCGGCCAAAGCCGCGCTCTGCAAGTACCGAAAATAACAAGAGCTCTCATTGGGCTGATCCGCGTGGTAGAAATGACAACTCCACTTCAGCGATTGCGGCTCCTGAATCGCCCGAACAAAAATCGAGGAATCATCGATGGTGGAAATCACGAGAACAC
>Ga0163108_10003740_pt1 | contig 10795 bp, 8 predicted proteins | sample Fk1155metaG_FD_109644 | JGI IMG/M metagenome (GOLD analysis project Ga0163108, IMG submission 109644) | Marine microbial communities from the Central Pacific Ocean - Fk160115 155m metaG | ecosystem: Environmental > Aquatic > Marine > Oceanic > Photic zone | place: The Central Pacific Ocean...
CCAGCTCCGGGCTTCTTGCAGCCGACTGGCCGGAGGAGGAGCGGCTCATCGCGCTCCTCGATCGCTATATCCGGCACGGCCTCAGGCGGTCGGGAAGTCCAGAGGACCAGGCTCTCGCCGAGAAGGCGATCAGCCGGCTGCGGATGATGGGCACCCAGATCACCGAGACCGGTATGCGGGCGTGCGCATCCCCGGTTGGCAGGGTGATGGCCTACGCCTCGGCCAAGCTCGAGGCGGTGAAGGTGATTCTCAAGGCCGAGCATCGCGCGCTGGGCGATCGGCTGCGGGCTGTGATCGTCACCGATTTCGAGAAAACCTCTGCCACAGCCCTGGTCGAGGGCGTGCTGGACGAAGAGGCCGGCGGGGCGGTTGCCGCGTTCCGGGCGCTGCTGACCGACCCGGAGACCGATGCTCTCGACCCGGTGTTCATGACCGGCTCCACGGTGCTGGTGGACGACGATCTCCTGCCGCGGATCCTGCCGTATTTTGAACGCTGGATCGGCGACCTCGACCTCGAGATAAACCTCGCTCCGGTGGAACGCGACGGCTACTACGAGATCAAGGGCGGCGGCAAGCACTGGCGGCCGAGGCACTACACCCAGATGATCACCGAGGCGTTCCAGGAGGGCGTGACCAGGTGTCTCGTCGGCACGCGGGGACTCCTCGGGGAAGGCTGGGATGCCAGCCGTATCAACGTGCTCGTCGATCTGACCACCGTGACGACCAGCATGAGCATCAACCAGCTGCGCGGGAGGTCGTTTCGCCTCGACAAGGACTGGCTGGAGAAGGTCGCCAACAATTGGGATGTGGTCTGCCTGGCTGAGGAGTTCAGGCGGGGCTTTGATGATTACAGGAGGTTCAAGCGCAAGCATTCCCAGCTCTACGGAGTCTGCGATGACGGCGCGATTGAGCAGGGAGTGGGGCACGTGCACGCGGCGTTTACCGATGCGCGCCCGAAGGGTGTCTATGAGAGGCTGGAGCTCTTTAACGAGGAGATGCTTCAGCGGGCGGGGCGGCGGTCCGAGGCTCGCGGGCAGTGGAAGGTCGGCACGCCCTTCGATGAGACTCCACGGGAGGCCGTGGAGGCGAAGATCGGGCTTGGCGGCGGAGAGTTTCCTCCTTTCAAGCGCCTCGTACTCACCGAATGGAACAAAGATACGCTCGCCAACGCGATCGCACTAGTGGTGGTGCGGTCTTTGCAAGACGCGGGCGAGCTGTCGCGCTACACAGCCCACGCCGGCGGTGACCGGGGCGGCGGTTGGCTGAGATTCTACCTGAGAGGCAAGGGCGCCGACGAAAAGTCGTCAGGGGTCTTCGCCGAGGCGATGCAGCAGGTCCTGGGCCCTCTTGACAACCCCCGGTATATGATTCCTCGGCATGTTACGATCGTTAGTGAAACCTGGCTGAGCCGAACGCTCCCATCGTTCATCGGCAGGTTCTTCAGGAAACGCAGGGATTTGCTCACCATGTATCACGCGGTTCCTAAGCTCCTCGCGAAGAATAAAGAGCTGGCGGAGATTTTCCAGGGTCACTGGAATAAGCATGTCAGCCCCGGGGCCATCGTCTATGGCTATGGTGACGCGGGAGGCCAGGCGGTGCAGGAGGCGATTGAGCAGGGGCAGTCTCCGCAAGGCACCTTCCATCGCAAGAAGGTCTTCGGGTCAGGGTGAGACGGCCAGGTGATTTGACAAATATGATCGGGCATTCTGAAAGAGAAACCTCGGCCAAAGACAATTCTCCAGCCAATCCATTGCGGAGAGGTTTACTTGGCGGCTGCCTGGCTGGTTTCGAGGGGGCCTTTTTTGGCGGCTCGCTGGGCGCGTTGCTGGGCCTTTGGCTCTGGGGCCGGGATTTCGCGGGCCCCTTCAGTGGATTCTTCCTCCTGGCGGTCCTGGTGGCCGCCGGGGCTGTTCTGGGTGCCGGGCTTGGTTGGTGGATTTCAAGAACCCGGCAGGGTTCCGCTTTGTCGGGCAATGAGGAGCGAGGAGCTGATCCCGCCGAAGAGTGAGGTTGTCGTTTGCCTGTGAGCTTTTCTTCAAATAGGCTGTCTTGAGGGTTTAATCTAAAACAGGGAGAGGTTGTCGACATGAAACGCGTTATTCGAACGTTGGTGGTATTGATTGGAATGCTCGTGGGCTTCGGTTCGCTGGTTGGGGCTGGGCCCGCGTCGGACTACAAGGCCGACTTCAGCAAGGCGCTCGACAAGGGCTGGAGCTTTGTCCGTGAGGACAAGGCGGACTGGCGCCTGAAGGATGGCAAGCTGCAGCTCCTGGCGCAGCCTTCGAACATCTGGGGCAAGAAAAACAACAAGACGGAAAACTTTCTGCTGCGGGCCTTGCCCGGGCCGAAGGCCGCCGTGGAGGTGACTGTGGATTTCAATCCGAGAAAGGAATACGAGCAGGCGGGGCTCATGATCTACCTCGACGATGACAACTACATCAAGTTCGATCGCGAGCTCTACGGCGGGCAGTCGTGCACCCTGGTTCTCGAGAGCAAGGCCAAGCCGAAGGTCGTCAAGAAGATCCCCTTTCGAGAGGGTCCCCTGCGGCTGCGGCTCGAGATCTCCGACGGCAAGGTGAAGGCCATGGTCAAGGCTCCGGACGGAAAGGAATGGACAGCCCATGGCGAAACTACCCTGCCGGGCGGCAGCGAAGAGGTAAAGGTCGGGCTTTTCGCTCTGCTGGGTGACGCCAAGAAGCCGCGCTGGGCCACCTTCAGCGACTTCGAGCTCAGCGAGACAAAATAAGCGGCGATTTCGCGAGGCGGAGTTTCGGAGTTGTCCGGCGAAGTGTCAGTGGGACTCGGCTCGACTGGCAGGAGGCCTGCTATGCCTCATCCGACTCCGCTTTCCCGGTTTCGGCAGAGTCCGGTGCCGGGGTGTTGCCCGCCGCGCGCCGTTTCTGCTCGATGTTTCCCGCCAGCCAGGCGACCACAAGATAGAGCGGCAGCTCGATCGCCATCCAGGCAGGCCCTTTGACCCTTGCCATCGTCATGACTCCTCCCGCGAGGGAGACCGCTCCGACGATCATCGCCAGCAGCATGGGGCGCGATGATCCGAGCCGGGCGGCAATCCAGCCGCCGCCGAAGGACTGGGCGAGGTGGGCCACCATGGCGACCAGGAAAGCCAGGGCAGGGAGGGCGTCAAGGTAGTTTTGTAATTGCGCGGGGTTATGGATGTCGAGGCCTTCCGGTATGGGGTAGGCCAGGTAGCTGATCTGAAGGATGCCCATGTTCAGGGCCATTCCCGCGATGATGCCAATGATGGCAGCTATTACGTTACGGAGCATGAATGCCTCCTGTGGTGAGGGCAAGCCCTGCGGCGGGGCGACTTGATTCATCTGAATGAAGAATTAGACAATCTTTATCTATCTGGCGAGGAGCTCTCGGATCCGGATGTTACGGAATCGGTAGACGCCTTGTTTGGCGTTGTGCTGCAGGCCGATGGTGCCGCGCTTGTGGGTGGTGTTTTTGATGTCGCTCGAGAGCTGGCCGTTGATCCAGGTCTGGATCCGGGAGCCCTGGCAGCGCACCCGGACCTGGTTCCATTTTCCTTGTTTGTAAAAGGTGCCCGTGCGCTTGACGAAGGCGTCGATGTTTTCCTGCTTTTCGGCGGGATGGACCCAGCCCACGCCAATATCAAAGATCCCTCCGCTGCGGATGTCGGAGATCTCGCTCTGGAATCCTTTCGGCAGGTTGGCGCCCTTGGGCAGGACGCAGCGAAAGCCAACGCCGGAATCAAAGTCCTTGTCGGGCATCTTCGCCTCCAGTTCGAGGATGAAATCCGTGAACGAGCGGGTGTGCAGGTAAAAGACCTTTGGGGCGGGCGACAGGTGGATTTCGCCGTTGACGACCTTCATGCTGTCATTGCCCGCTATCTGCGTGGCCGGCGATGGCCCCGGCCGGCGCCAGCCTTTCAGCGTCTTGCCGTCAAAGAGGGAGGTCCAGCCCTTGTTGTCGAGACCGATCTCAAAGGTGCCGAACTCGGGCCAGGGCGGAAAGAGAGTCTCGCCCTTTCGCAGCTTCGGAGCCGGGGGGACCTTGTATTGCTTGCGGAGTTTCGCCAGCTCGCTCTTCATGTGTTTGAGAACCCCGGCATATTGCGCGCTGTCGTGAACCGACCTCATCTCTCCGGGGTCTTTTTTCAGGTCAAAGAGCTCCCATTCATTGATGTCGTAGAAGTGCATCAGCTTGTAGCGGCTGTTGCGTACGCCGTCATGGCGCCGGACGGCATGGTACTCGGGGAAGCAATAGTAGTGATAGTAGACGGACTCCCGCCAGCTCTCGGGCTGTTTTCCTTCGAAGAGAGGCTTCAGGCTGAGACCCTGCATGTCACCGGGTATTTCCAGCCCGGCGAGGTCCAGGAAGGTCTGGGCGAAGTCCAGGTTCGACACCATGTGCTTGTTGACGGTGCCGGGTTTCGCCTTTCCAGGCCACCGGACAAGAAGCGGCGTTCGCAGGGATTCCTCGTACATGAAGCGCTTGTCGAACCAGCCGTGTTCGCCCAGGAAGAAGCCCTGGTCTGAGGCGTAGATGACCACCGTGTTCTTATCCAGTCCGGATTTTTCCAGGTAGTCGAGCAGGGTGCCCACGGAATCATCGAGCGATTTGATGCAGGCGAGGTAGTCCGCCATGTAGCGCTGGTATTTCCAGCGCACCAGGTCGTCGCCCTGCGGCCTCTCCTTGAGCACCCGGGCACGGATTCCATCGTAGACCTCGTTCCATTGTTTTCTCTGCTCGGCGTTCATGCGGTCCTGGCGAAAGGGGACCATCTTGTTGTCGAGGGCCAGGTCCATGGTCACCCGCAGGGTCATGTCCTGGGTGTGGGCCGGCGTGCCGCGGCCCGCGTAGTCATCAAAGAGGTTCTTCGGTTCGGGGTAATGCTTGCTGGTGTATTCCTTCAGGTACTTGACCGGGGGCAGCCAGAATCGATGCGGCGCCTTGTGCTGGACCATCAGCATGAACGGCTTTTTCTTGTCCCTTCCGTTCTTGAGCCAGGCGATGGATTTTTCGACCACGGCCTCGGTCACGTATTCGCCGGGCTTTCCCGGGGTCTTGCCGCCCGGGGTTTTGAACTCCGGCGCGTAGTAGGTCCCCTGCCCGGGGAGCACGTTCCACAGATCGAAACCCTGGGGTTCGGATCCGAGATGCCATTTCCCGATGAGGGCGGTCTGGTAGCCGCCCTTCTGCAGGAGCTTCGGGAAGGTCTGCTGGTCACCGTTGAAGACGTGGTGGTTCTCCAGGAATCCATTCAGATGGGAGTGTTTGCCGGTCTGGATGACGGCCCTGCAGGGTCCGCAGAGGGCGTTGGTGACGAAGCAGTTGTCAAACCGGATTCCTTCGGCGGCTATCCGGTCGAGGTTTGGAGTGGGGGCGACGTCCTTGAGACGCCCTCCATAGGCTGAGATCGCCTCGAAGGAATGATCGTCGGAGAAGATAAACAGGATGTTCGGGCGCTCCTTCGAGAGGAGATCCCCGGCGAAACAGAAGGTCAGAGCCAGCGTTGCCGTGATGATGGAGACAGTTTTTTTCATGGGGGCATCCTACGTCACCGGTCTGAACCTCTCAAAGCCGAAACCTGTGAAGAAGCTCTCATCTGGCCGTCGTCACCTGTTCTTGCCAGTGGACTGTGCGTGCCTTAATCTATGGGTCGGCTCAAGGTGATCTTAAGAGAGGTCCGGGATATGAAGACATCATTGATTTGCCTCCTGGCAGCTTGCCTGGGGCTTGTCGCGGCGACCATGGCCTGGGCTGTCGTGACCCGCCACGACCTGGATGATTCCGACTATATCGTGCCGGATTCAGACTACCCGGCGATCGTCACCCTCTTCGAGCCGGATGATTGCAGCGGCACCCTGGTGCACGAGTCCTACCTGCTGACGGTTGCGCATTGCGCCGATGACCTCGACCCGGGGGACTCCCTGCTGGTCAATGGCAGAGCCTACCAGGTGGCGGAGGTCATCAAGCATCCCAGCTGGAACAGAAGGCGCGATGAGTTTGACATAGCCCTCGTTCGCTTCACGCGGCCCGTGAGGGGGGTTGAGCCTCTTCCGATTTACCGGGGAAGCGACGAGCTCGGCTCGGTTATTACCCTTCTCGGTCGGGGAGTGCATGCCACGGGGCTGCAGGGAGAGCGCCGCGCGGAAAGCGATGGCAACCTGCGACAGGCCACCAATGTCGTTACCGCGGTCAACAATCACTTTATCGAGATCATTTTTGAACGCCCCGGGGAGAACGGCATCACCGAGCTAGAGGGTGTGGGGGTTTCCGGCGACAGCGGGGGGCCGGCCTTTATCGACGTAGATGGTGTCCCACATATCGCCGGGCTGAACTCCTATGGGGAGGGCGGCAACGGCTCCAGGGTCGGGCAGTACGGGTCCCGGGACTACCAGTCGCGGGTTTCCCGGTACCTTGGCTGGCTCGACAGCGTGGTTGATTTTCCCGAGCCGCCTTCTCCGGAGGGTTTTGTCCGGGGTGATTCCGATGGAGATGGCGCTGCGGGTCTTACAGACGCGGTGCTCGTCCTGGACTACCTTTTTCGTGGAGGCCGCGTACCCGCCTGCGGGAAAGCCGCGGATGTCGATGATGATGGGGACATCAACGTGACCGATGCCGTCTACCTCCTGAATTTTCTGTTTCTCGGGCGGCGCTCTCCCCCGGAACCTTTTTCTTCCTGCGGGGCGGATCCAACCGATGACGGTCTTTCTTGCGAGACCCTGCCGGTGAACTGCAGGCCGTAGCCGGCGGACCAATTTCTTGCCAGTCTCCATCCTGGGCCGTAGTCTATGGAGCAGGTTGTACGTATATCAATTGGGGCAAGGATGAGGCCCGGAAGGGCCAGGGGGCAGGGCGTGATGAGAAAGAATATCAAGCGAGCAAGGTCAGCATTTCTGTTGTGGCTCGCGGTTATGATGGCGTCGTCGCCAGCCGCCGGGCACGGGACGCTTGTTTATCCGATGAGCCGGGTCTACCGGGTGTATGAGTCCAACCCTGAAAACCCGGCCTTCGAGCTTGCTCGGGACGCCATCGCGATCGATGGGACAGGCTCTTACTATTCCTGGAACGAAGTCTCGAGGAACATCCCGGAGGCGGTGCGGGCCGGTCTGCCGCCGGGTTACGACTATTCCCCCTGGGTTCCGGATGGACAACTCGCCAGTGGAGGCCGCATCCATCGGGAAGATTTTGCCCGCACCTACCGCGGCCTGGACCAGGTGAGCTCGCAGTGGCCGGCTACCTCGGTCGCGGCGGGAGAGACTATCGAGGTCGATTTTTTCGCGACGGCTCCTCACGATCCCAGTGTCTGGGATGTCTGGATGACCACAAATGACTGGCGGCCTGAACTGGCCCTCACCTGGGACCGGATGGAATACCTGGGCAGGCCCGAGGTTCGTTTTTCGGAGAATCATTATTATTTCGACCTCGAGATCCCCGCAGGCCGCAGCGGGAGGCAGGTTCTCTGGGTCGCCTGGCAGCGCGATGACCCCGTCGGCGAGGTGTTCTTTTCCGCATCTGACCTGCTGGTCTCCTCCGCCGAGGGTTCGGGGTTGTTCATCAGGGCCGACTCCAATTCCGACGGGACGCTGGATATCTCCGATCCTGTCCGGACGCTTGAGGCGCTCTTTGTCGATGGAGCTCGCCCGCTTTGCCTGAAGTCGCACGATTCGAACGACGATGGAGTGGTCGATCTGTCGGACGCGGTCTTCTCGCTGTTCTTTCTCTTCCAGGGAGGCGCGGCTCCGGGGGCTCCTTTTCCTTCTTGCGGGGAGGATCCGAGCGAGGATGGCCTGCCTGAGTGCGAGAACTCAGCTGGCAGTTGTTGAGGTGAGCTGGAGGCCTCTCAGCCGATCGCGGCGCCCAGGCGCCGGGGGCGCAAGCTGAGCAACGCCCAGCATCCGATGACCGCGCTGAAGGCCAGCATTCCGCCAAGGCCTGTGGAGACTCTCGCAAGCCAGTCGGATTTGGGCTCCTCCTGGAAGGTGAACTGGGGCATCTTGTCGACGTCGGCAAGAACCAGCGGCTCGCGGCGATGGGCCTTTGGCGTGTAGAAGTCCGAGATGGCATGCTTGAACGCTTTCACCTGGCCGCGGAAGGCGCGATGGCGCCAGTAGCCGGTTCCCGCTATGTCGGTGAGGGCTTCGTGCGCGACGATTGCCGGCGAGACAAAGCGCCATCTGCCAACGGTCTGTTGCTGCCGCAAGAGCTGCTTGTCAAACTTCTCGAGGACGGGGGCTACAGACCTTGCAACCTCCTCCTGTTCCGTTAGCTTCATGGCGACATAATCGGCTCTTTTGTCCGGGGGGGCGAGCTCGGGATGTTCCTTGTAGAAACTGTCGAGAAGCTGGTCGCCGAGCTTTTCGGCTTCCCCGGAAGCCTGGCGGCTTGCCGCGACAAGTTCCGGTCGCGAGGGGGTCGGGTAGAGGCTTTCCGCTGCCAGGTTGAGCAGGGTCGGCGCCACCAGTACGATGGCGACCCAGGCTGCTCCCAGCGATGTAGCGGCGCCGGCAGCGCTGTTTGAGACAGCATTGATGGCTACGGCGAGGGTTGCCCAGAAGAGACCGTAGAGAAGAATCACGGCAAGAGCCGCGCCCAGGCGCGTCCCGTAGCCATCGGAACCGGCCAGGAGAGTCGCCGCCAGGGCAAGTGCCACTACGGGAAACGCTCGCGCCAGCGTGCGGCGGCAAAGCCATCCAGCCGGGGAGATCCCCTGCGAAAGCGCCAGGCGCAGGGTCCCCGTCTCCCGGTCTCCAGCCATGAGGTCGTAGAGAAAGGCCAGGAGGAAGAGGGGATAGAGCCAGATCAGCACAAAGGCCAGGTCAAACCGCCCGGCGAGCAGGTGCGATGGATTCTCGATCTCAGAGCGCGTACTGACCGGTGTAGTCAGTCTCATAAGGCTGACGGTTTCGCTTGCCGGCACCAGGTCGGATTGGCCCGTGGCCAGGACCGGCAAAGGCGCCGGCGGCAACTGGGCGAGGAACCCGACCATGGCGATACCTCCTCTGCCTCCTACCGGAATCGCCTTCCCGGGGCTGCTGAGGTGCTCGCGGATCTTGCGTTGGAGTTCTTCGGAGCCCTGCAAGGCTGTCTCGGCGGCCTCACTGTTGCGTTTCGCCAGCTGGTGGCCATTCCAGTAGCCATAGCTCAGGGCTCCCGCGAAGAGTGCGAGCAGGAGCCAGGCGGCGCGCTCTCGCGCCATCATCCTGAGTTCGAGAAGAAATATGTGGGTACTCATATCAAGAATATTTCCCTGTCAGCTTGGTTTCAGTCTTCTGGAGGCGACGTAGAGAGCGGCGCATCCCCCGGCTAACCAGAGGCAGAGGATGATGAGTCCCGGCATGGCGGTAGAGACCGCCTGGGAGAGGGAAGGCGGCTGGTAACGAAAGGGAGGCAGCTTCTCCCAGAGCTCGCGGCCCGAGGCGCCGTGGGAGTTGTTGAGCATCCGGATGAACTCCCGGCGGTGTTTCTCGGCGGCGATTGAAAAGTGCCTGTGGTGGGTGAAGTCGGTCCCCGCGAGGGCGACCGATGCGGAGCGCAGTCCCAGCAGAGGCGCGGCCAGCCCGGCCCAGGTTACGACCTTGTCCTGATCCTCCATCAGATCCCAGATTCCGCCGAAATGTTTTTCGTAGACCAGGTTGGTCTGGCGCTCACTCTCCTGCATGAGCAACGCCCGGAAATTAGCCGGCAGCTTGCCGGACGCATCCCGGTTCTTTTCTATGAATTCCTTCATGGCCTCGCTGTTCGGATTGTGGCTGTTGAGGGCCTGTTTCCTGGCCTCGAGGAGATCCGCATCGAGGTCGGCCATTTTTGGCGTGGGATGTGACCATTGCGCGAGGTCGGAGGCCAGGCGCGGGGCGAGAACCGCGTTGGCCGCCCAGAAGACCAGCAGAATGGAGAGCGCCGAACGCGAGGTGGGGGCCAGGGCGGAGACGGTGATGCAGATCACGAGGATCGCTCCGAGATAGAGCAGGTAGGCACAGGCCATCAGGCAGAGGCGAAGGGCGCTTTCCTCACCGGCGGCATCCATTCCGGAAATTCCGGAGAGGGCGTAGGCTCCTCCTGCGGCCGCCGGCAGCAGGAGCAAGGCGAGCGCTCCACCAAGTCCCAGGGCCTTGCCGAAGACCAGTGAAGCCGGGCGTACTCCCAGGCTTAAAACCTGCCGCAAGGTACCACTCTCGCGCTCTCCTGCCAGGGTTCCGAAGGCAAGGAGAATGATGAGCAGGGGGAGCAGGAGTTGCAGGCATGCGGCGGCGGTCAGGTCGCCGAAACGGCGCATGGAGGTGGCGTCCTGCGCCGGCAGGAAGGCAGCCTGGTTCTGGCGGTGTGCCTCGAGATAGACGGTGTTGCCGACGAAGGGTTGCAGCCCACGGTCGAAAACCGACAGGGGCGCCACGGGCTTGAAAACATAGACCCCGTAGTGGGCGGCAGCGTGGGCGTTCTTCTGACCCTGGTTGAGCCAGTTGTCCCGCTCCATCTTCGTGGCGTCTTCGCGTTCGTTACGCTGGTGTTCAACCTGCTGGCGGGCAAGCAGGAAGGAAACCCCCAGCAGGAGCAGGACGATAGCCGCTGCCCAGCGGAAACGGCCATCCCGCCAGGTGTCTTGGAATTCTTTGCGTGCGATGGAAAAGGTCATTTCTGAGACTCGGTTTTTCCCTCTGAAAGGGCCGGGTCGGCGGCGAGGTGCTCCAGGTAGAGTTGTTCGAGGTCGACGTTCTTGAGCTCTTCTGCCGTGTAGTTGCCGGCGAGCTCGCCGTCACGAAGGATGCCGATTCGAGTGGAATCTTCGCGGGCCCGAAAGAGGTCA
>Ga0163108_10003742_pt1 | contig 10793 bp, 4 predicted proteins | sample Fk1155metaG_FD_109644 | JGI IMG/M metagenome (GOLD analysis project Ga0163108, IMG submission 109644) | Marine microbial communities from the Central Pacific Ocean - Fk160115 155m metaG | ecosystem: Environmental > Aquatic > Marine > Oceanic > Photic zone | place: The Central Pacific Ocean...
GTGGAACCGGTGGAATCACCACCGTTTTCTTGGGGGGATCAGTCTTTTTCTTTGCGATCGGCGAAGGAGAATCACTCGAAGGGGTTTGCCAGACAGTAAGTCCCAGAAAAGCAACCACAATCAGGCCAACACAAACCAAAGCGGTTATCCCCGCTTTTTTCTGGTTGTTTTCAATCCATTTCCAACTAAGCGAAGCTAGAGAATCCTCTTTTTCAAGTTGGCGGAAATATACAAACCCCAAAGCAACAACCGCAACTAAGAGGCAACTCCAGAAAGCCCACCCCAGAAGAGACGGAACCTTGCTATCACCTATGATTGCCAAGCCGAAGTAAACCGAACCGACAATTGCAGCCAACGTGCCCGAGAAGATAAGGATATGAGTCGGGGCACTGGTATTAAGCCAAACCTTGAATCCTAAAGGCTGGCGTGGAGCCTCCGGCTGCGGCTCAGGCAATACCACCTCCGGCTCTGGATCGGGAACCACCACCTCCGGCTCTGGAACCTCGACAATCTCCGGAGCAGGAGTCTTCTGCAGGCGTGCTTCAAGTGCGGCACGCAATTTATCCAGGTCAACTGAGCCATCAGTCGGCAACCGCAACCTCAGTTTGAGGTCGGTCTCGCTGCGCGGTTGATGGCGGGGCTTACTCATGAATCAACTGAAATCACGCCATAACTTGTCGAACTCGCGGGTAAAGGCCTTAAGAAGGCCCCCATCATTTGTGATGAGAAAATTTTCCTCATTATTCAAAGAAGCCGAACGGGTCCAGTTATAGCTGCCGGTCAAAAGTTTGCTTTTATCAAAAATTGCAAATTTATGATGCATGTGATGCTCGGAACGGTCCACTCGTAATGGAATCCCAAGCCGTTCGAACCGATCAATGTCCGAGCCAGCGTCCATGGATTTTTCATCATCACTGATTACTCGAACCTGCACCCGGCGCCGATGCGCCTTTTCCATCGCATCAGCAATGCGATTATCGGTGATAGTAAAAACACAGACATCTACTGTGGATCTCGCTTGAGCAAAGAGATCTATAATCTTACCTGCACAGTTATCGTCCGGACTAAAGAATGCAGAGGCCGCTTCAGATTTTCCCGCTCCTGGCAGATTTTCAGTAGGGTGAAGCGCCTTTACTGTGTCCTCCAGCCATTCCAGTGTCTGGAAACGTTGCCCCGCATCGGCCTTCGCCAGGGCTTCGCGGGCCGAATCAAAGGCCATACTTCGATACAAGGCACGTTTTTGTTCGTCACCACGAATTTCGTCGAGCAAGTCACGGATTTCACCGCGTTCTTTGCGTGAAAGCTGGAAATCTTCCAGCGTTGTTTGCAGGAGGGTTTTTACCTCGTGATCTTTCATAATATTGGATTTTCAGCCCGCTGAAGGCAGGTGCGTTGGGACAGTCAGGAGTGTACTGCCCGAACATCCTGCCGCCAACGAAAAAGGCCTGAAATAATAATCGAAAAAGGTTTCCTGAACCCACGGTGTCCAGTAGAATTCCCCTACCCCAATCGCTGAAGGATAAACCCTCAACTTAAAGGTACTGGCATGGCTAAGTTTTTAGAGAAATGGAAAAATAGAGTCGAAGGCTACAAGGATAAAGCCGAGGAAATTCAGGCCCTCATTCAGGAAGGTGCAGATACAATCCGTGACATACGGTCTGATGTGGAGAGCACCGTCGAGGACCTCAAGACCGACAGCGAAGAAAAAATGATGGAAAGCCTGGAAAGAATCCAGGATTCAGAGCGTGTATTTAAAGAAGCAGGTTATCTCCTGCACGCAGTCGAACTCGAAATGGGTTTCAACCCCAAGGTTGTGGCCGTCCTAAAACGGGAATCCCAGATCAGCGACCGGAAAAAAGACCGCCTACTTAAGCAGCATGAGGACGATAAAATCATCAAGATGATCCTCACTTCCATCTTTAAAGCCGAATCGCTGGAAGACAAGGTTCACCTGCGCCGCCTAAGCTTCAGCGAGGTACATCTGGAAATGGGATTGGTTCCCGCAATCCACGTGCTGTGGGAGGATAAAACGGCAGGAATCACAACTCCATCACCCGTAGCTATTAGCGAAACTTCCACTGAAGACTCCTTTACCTCCAGTTCCTCATTTGCGAGCGGCTCCTCCCCTTTTGCGAGCACTACCTCCGTTTTTTCCGATGAGCCTGTTGAAGATGAGCCGGAAGAAGAGATTCCGGCCGAGCCTGAACCGATCACGGAAGAAAAAACAACTCCACAGCCGGTGGAAACAGAAGAAGTGGCTCCGGCCGCTGCAGCAGCTGAATCGGCACCTACTCCTGAACCTGCCTCCAAGGACCCGGAGGATGATAAGTGGATCGATTTCCCTGATGTTTCCTTTACCCCCTAGCAAGACTAAAAGGAATTAATCCAGCCAAAAGCCGGCTTCGCGTAATCGTAGCCGGCTTAAATTTTTTACCAGGGCCTATTGCTCAGGTTGGGCGGAGGGAGCATCCTCTTCAGGTGAGGAGGGTGGAGGTTCTTGGTCAACCGGTTGTTGCGCCTGATCAAGTTGTTGAAGAATCTGATTGATCAACTCGTCACTGTTCTGCGCCATCTGCGCATTCAAATCGACGACCACCTCACTCGGTTGCGCATTTTTTAGTTCGTCCTGCAAATCCTTGGTACGCATTTGATAATCTGCAAACAAGTTGCCCACCTGCTGCAAGGCAGCCTGCAGTTGTTGAGCCTGCATCGCCGCCTGTGACTGGGTCAGTGCCTGAGTCAGCTCGGCGTTGCTTTTTTGAATAAACTCCATCATGGCCTGCTGACGTTCCGCCAGCATCTGCTGGTTTTGTTCAGACGACGATGCAGACTGACTGGAGTGATCCAGATACTTCTCAATGGCCCCGCTGATAGCCACCAGATTCTCATCGGAAGCCGGTGGTGCAGTCGCACTGTCCTCTTCGCCTCCAGAAACAGGAGCAGAGGCCTGCTGGTTTGCCAGGCCTTCTGCCAGAGTCTGCCTTAAATCTTCGAGCCTTTCATCCATTCCCCCCAAATCCAGTGTCGTGGTTTGCGGCTTGGAAAGTTCATCCCTCAGCGTGCCTTCGATGGATTTCATCCCAAACTCCAAACTGCCGATTTGCTTAACCACCCTGCCGACTGGATCATCCTTGTCGCCGCCTCCGAGGAATTGGCCGCGGGTAAAGGTTCCTTTAATGTGTTCCCAACGCTCACGTTCCTCTTCATTCAGTACACCGATGAGTTCCTTGAACTTGAGAAAATTGGCTTCTGCTCCCGTCGTTAATGTCTGGCTTTCCCCCTTGTAGTGATCAAGCACCAGATCCATCAACTCCTGCTCGTTCATCATCGGCAGGGCTTTTTCGGCCAGTCGATTCATGTTCCGATAGGAACCCTGCATCTTGAAGGCCGGCTCGGTGCGGTCCGCATCGTTTTGGCCCGCACTCTTGATGTACATCTGATTTACCTTGAGAACAACATCCCGCAGAACAATTAATTTCTCGAGGACCGTCAGCATTTCCTCCTGCTCATTGGCCGAGAAGTTGCCCTGCAATTCCACACCCTCCCGCTGACCGGTCTCAGCCATGCGAATAAAGGCCTGAATATCCTTTTGAGCTGCCTTGGCCAGCGGCTGCAAGGCCGGGTTGGAGGTGATGGAGTTCTCTATATAACTCCCTTCGAAGGCCTGCTCCCGGCCTTTCATATCGTCACCCAGATTATAGGTATCGGCACGGTTGGCGAGCATGTCCGGGATACGGAATTTCTCGCCACTCTCAGTATATGGGTTACCCGCCATGACAACCACCACACGCCGACCGCGCATATCGTAGGTCTTGGGTTGCCCTCGCCAAACACCCTCAATCTTGCGCTGGGCATCACAGAGGGAAATAAACTTCTGTAGGAACTCCGGATTACAGTGCTGAATATCATCCACGTAGATCATGACGTTGTCGCCCATCTCCAGGGCAAGATTCAGCTTCTTGACTTCCTCGCGCGCACCGGCATTGGGGGCCTCTTCGGGATCCAGCGAAGTTACTTCATGGCCCAGTGCCGGACCATTGATCTTCATGAAGATCAGGCCCATGCGGTTGGCCAAATACTCCATCAGAGTGGTTTTACCATAACCCGGTGGCGAGATCAGCAAAAGCAAACCCATGAGATCGGTACGCTTGGCATCACCGGCCGCACCAATCTGCTTGGCAAGGTTGTCACCCACAATCGGCAGATACACTTCATCCACCAATTGGTTGCGCACAAAGGAGGACAATACTCGTGGTTCAAACTCATGGAGACGAAGTTCCTTTTTTTCTTCATCAATGAGTTTCTGTTTGAGTTCCTGATATTGCTCAAACCGTGGAACTGATTCACGGGCAAAAGCACCGAGTTTTTCCTGGAAGGTCAAATAATCAAAGGGATACTTGCCTCCTTCCTCAACTGCATCGTGGGCTCCCTGAATGCCTTCAATTATCTGCTCAGTGGAAGCCTTCACGACAGCCTGTTTATGATGATGCCCACAGAAAATAAGCGCTGCAACCTCCTCGAGATATTTGTTGTCCCCGTTGCGATCCAACAGGAACCCCTTCACCCAATCACGCACCAATTGATAATGACTATGCGGATCACTCTTCAGCCGCTTCTGGGCCTTGTCGAAATCGGCCTCATTACCTTTCTTCACCAAATGCCGCTCGAACTCGGTAAGTAGGCCGTCGGCCTCCTGGCTCACCACCCAATCGCGGCCATTAACGTGCTCATAAAAGAGATACTGGCCTGCTGATTCAGCATCTTCGGCAGGAAACAACCCGGTTTCCTCCACGAAAGTCGTTACCATTTCACTCAATCCGGAAATGTAATCAGCCTGGGTAGGATCGCCGGGGAAGATTTCATTACGCGTGGCAAAGCCCTCACATTTTGCCAACCAGAGTTTCTGAGCTTCCTCATCACAAAACTTGTGCCAAAAGACAGCCGCACACGCACGGGACCGGGGATAATACCGGGCCAGTTTCAACGCCGACTGGGTATTGAGCAGGGCCGCCAAAATCTTTTCGGCATCCTGATCATGAATGCCCTTGGTATAGGCCTCGGAATAACGGTCCCCCATGAAATCCTGAACCAGCTTAATCCGGTCTTCGGTCGACAGCTCGGCCACCTCGGACATCTTATCAATCCCTTCCTTCTCCAGCTTTTGCCAAAGAATATAGGCAAGATATTCTGCACGATAAACCTCATTATCTTCCGAAATTACCTGTTGGTCCCATACCTCGCGGGTGGCCAAAAACGCTTCATTGGCAATTTCATCAAAGTATTGCGTACCGGTAAGGTGTAAATTCTGATCCTCACCCCGCCGAACCATGGTGAGGTCCAGGGGCTGGGAGTTAACGGCAAATTTATGTTTTCCAAATTGAATGACATTCTGGCCATCCACATAAAGCTCCTGCTTATCCTTCAGTTGCCGCACAGCTTCTTCATGAGTACTCTTGAGCTGCGAAAGCAGGCCTTCAGCTTCACCGGCCTTGTCCAGATCCTGCAACTCCTGAACACGTTCGCGCATCGAATCGATCATCCGGTCCCCGGCCATATAGCCGTTGATATCGTTGACATCCTCAAATGTCCCCAGCTTGTGCTCAATACTCTTGAGCATCCGCTCAGCAGAAGTCACCAGAGCCGTAGCCTTGCGGTTGCGTGCCTCCTCAAGCTGCAAACGTTTCTGCTCAAAGGCCGTCTCAAGCTCCGAACGTTTCTGGTCAAGTTGATCGATATACTCCGGGAAATCAGCAAAATTACCGCCCAGATCCTCCAGTTGGTTGAGGATATTATTGTAGTATTCATCGCACTTTTCAGGCGAATCGGACATGTCCAGATAGTTCACCGCCGTCTGGCTCATGAGCAGAATCTGGGCATTAAACTGGGCCGCACCCTCGGCGGTCATCAGGGAGCGCATCTTGTTCTTGAGTGCCTCCTTGACCTGGTTTACCACCTGATAAATTGCGGTAATCGCCTCAACAATCCGTGTCTGCTCGGTGGTATCGTCAATCGACAAGCTCCGCACAATGTCGATGAGCATCTCCAAGTCTGAACCGGTGGTGGTAATTTCCTCCTCCAGCTCCTTGCCATCAGAAACCTTGGTAACCCCATCCACCTTGCCACGCTGTTCCTCTGCACGTTCACGATAGGGATCGAGCGATTCAGGTTGCAGAAGAAATCCCACACATTTTTGCGACAAGACATCCACCTGCTCTCTTACCTGGGCTTCCAGTGCTTCCATTTCGGCCTTGTCAATAAACCGAACCTCATCCTTGAGTGTGATAATCTCTCCGCGCATCCGGCGCAAACCTCCCAGATTCGCCACAAAGGCATCCACTGAATGGAAATCAGCCCTCCCCACCTCACCAAAGAGCGATTTTGCACGCTCCTGAATATCCGAAGAGCGTTCCTTGGCCTCCAGACGCAACCGCCGGACTTTATCAAATTCTGCAATTGCCTTCTCCGCTGTCTCGGCAATCCCTTTCAAGACATCGGTCAACCCAAGGGCTGCTTCATCCTTCAACCAGGCAAAGGCATCCGGGATTCCCTGCGCCTTCGAGGCCATATCCGCATAAAGATCGGCATAGGGCGACTCCTTCTGAATCAGAATTAAAACCTCATTGCACTCAGCCAAGGCACGAACCACAGTCTTATTGCCCACTTGAAATAAAAATGATTCCCGATCCCCACTTTCAGGCTCGTGCCCCGGTTCATAAAACGGGGTTTGCCACAGCTGAATCATATGATGCTTGATCGCCTCTTCTTCAGCCCGAAAACTAATAATATCCCCATTGGGGAAGAGGGAAAACCCGTTACAGGTAATGCGCTCACTCACCTCCTGCTCAATCAAGCGGTAGGGCATCAGCACATAAAGCCCTGTCATCCGGTTAAGGAAAACATAGAGAAAATCCTCACCGTTTGGAGACTGCACAGTTCGCTCCAAAATCATGCTCCCCTCCTCAGCGTCATACTGCTTAAGTTCGCCAGTAACCAGATAATAGCCGTCAGGAAACATCAAACCATGCTCCTCAGGGAGCATCACACAAGCCTGCCCCAGGGAATCCACACGGTGCACCTCCTGCAGCTTCTCATTAAAAATGAAATACCGGGTTTCCTCTTCGCGGAAGGGTTTAATCTTCAGGAGAATCAAGGAACCTTGAATGGCATATTGAATCTCCGCATCGCCCACCTGCTGGTTGCGATCCTTAACTTCCTCCGAATAGATTCCTTCCCCCGTGGAAGTGCTGTCCTCCACCTTAACGGTTAAATCGCCGCCCACACATTCGACAAAAACACGGTCTTCAATCGAGATATGGGGGTTCACCCCGTGACGCACTGCATTACGCGAAGGCGTGCGCCACTCGAAATTGAATTGCTGAGGAAAAGCCTCCTGCTTGTATTTACTGTCACCCCGATCATCCTCATAAACCAACTCGCCATCCTTATAGAGCCACTGATACACCTTAAGGTCATCGACCTGTTTGCCCGTCCGAAAAACCATATAGAGGCGCGGCCCCAGAATGGAAAACCGGTGAAACCTGGTGTCAGGATAAATCTTGTATAGCTGCTGAATGGAATCCACAAACTCGGAATTTTCAATCAGCTCCAGACTTCCCTCGGTAAACTTCTGATCCTCCTCATTAAAGTTATAGATGGCGAAAAGATCAGGGATCGTTCTTTGCTTGAGCCCCAGATCCGCATTGAACCCAAAGAGAAACCGGTTATGCCCAAGCTGAATCATGTCCTGCGGGTCACACGTTTGTTGTGTGGAGACACGATCCTGCTTCTTTAACTCCAGCTTTCGGGAACCAAAAACCTCCGCCCGGCGGGCATCCAGTTCGCCCAACTTCTCGCGCAGTTGACCCCCTTGATCATTAAGCCGCTGCTTAATGAGATCATAAGCGCCGCCCTCCAGCGCCTCTGGAGCGCCTTCAGTCTGGGTTCCACTGTCGGGTTCTTCCGCCATGGATCAAGTCCCATGGCCTGCCCCGGTTAACCCCGGGCAGGCGCAGGGGTTGAATTTATTTTCCAGCCTTATCTCCGAGGATTGTGCTGGCCACTGTATTACCAACTTCGGTGCCGCGAACCGCCTTCTGGGCCGCCTTCATCAGGCCACGCAGCGAGTTGTCATCTGTCTTGGAAACCATGGAGGCCAACAGCGCTGAGATCGTGAGATTCTTCACGTCCTCGGTCTTGAGACCTGTGCTCTTAATCCAGCCGGCCAACTTGTTCTTCAGGTAATCGGGATCCCCGTTGAAGAAGGTATTCTTCACGTCGGTAATGGTCTGGCTGCTATCAACCAACCGGTCGACCACCTTGCCCTGACTTACCGAGCCCACGACACGGTCGAAGAAGTCCTGCTCGCCCCCCACCAGATCGATGTTGGCACTCTTGAGGGCTTCGCCCACCACGCGGGCCTGGGCATCTGCGATATCCTTCTTGATCGCAATATCGGCCAGCTCCACTGCCTTGTCCTTGTCCAGTTCCAGGCGGAATTCCTCGTGCTCTTGAGAAGCCTTGTTGAACTTCTCAATCGCCTTGGCCATCTCGGTTTTAGCCAGTGCCTCAGCCAGTCCCATCTCCTTGGCGCCCTTGGCCTCAGCCAGTTTGACCGCCTCAACGGACTTACCTTCGGCCAAACCTTTAGCCTCAATAGCCTTACCATCGCCTTCACCCTCAGCAGCCTTAGCCTTGCCGGATGCAAGCCCTTGAGCCTGGATGACGTCTGCCTCGGCCAATCCTTGTGCTTTTTCAGCAGCTGCATCCACCGTCTTGGCTTCAGCCTTGGCTTTTATCACGTTGGCCTCAGCATAACCCGAAGCAGACTGCATGGCTGCCGTTCCCTCGGCTTCCTGTTGCATGGCGTGATTACGTTTCTCACTCGCCTTCGCCTTGGCATCGGCTTCAATTTGAATCTCCTCAGCCTTCTGCTCGGCCTTCAGCCTATCCTTTTCAGCCGCGGTAATTCCCTCGTATTTGTCGGCATCAGCTTTCTTCGAGCGCACATCATAGTCAGCGGCTGCGGCAATGATATCCTTCTTCTGCTCGGCCTCCGCACGGGCTTGAGCCTCAACATTGAGTACCTCGCGTGCACGTTCAGCAGTCCTCTTGGCTTCCTCATCCTTCTTGAGCTGATTCTGGACAACCGTTTCCTTCTGAGCAGCCTCCAAGTCGGCCATCTGCTTGGCCACTTTCAGGGACCGCTCAATAATTGCTTCTTCCTTGTCCTGCTCCTCCACTCCAATGGTTCTCTCCCGTTCCACGGTAAAGTGCTGGCCTTCCTGGATTTTCTGCTGCTCCAGACGCAATAAATCCTTCTCCAAATCCACCTGCGCCTCCTGCACCGCCCGGTCTTCATTCACCTTGCGAACTTTAATTATCTCCTCGGCAGAAATCCGGGCTGTCTCCTCATCTGAACGTGATTTCTGAACCACTTTTTCAGCCTCGGCAGACTCGGTTGCCTTTATTTGATCGACTGCACGGGTACGTTTTGCCAAATCCTCCTGATTCTGTTGATCCAACGCACGTTGTTGCACCTCACCGTCAGTATTCTGTTTCTTAATTTCAACCGTAGCCCTTACGTTCTGATCATTCACCACCTGATCATTCCTCGTATTCTGATCATTTATCTCAGCCTCTTTCTGTTTTGTTCGATCATTTGCTTTCTCTTCCATGGCTGCAGTGAGGCGAATGATTTTTTCGCGCCCCTGTGAATCCAACACATTGGATGGATCATGCTCTTCAAGCGGAGTCTGCTCCAGATAATCAATTGCCACGTCCTCCAGTGTGTATCCGTTTAAGTCCTTGCCAATTGTCTCAGTAATCTTATCGCGAAATTTGAGCCGATCTGTGTACAAGTCCGTAAATTCCAATGCCTTACCTGCCGACTTCAAGGCTTCGGAAAATTTTGCCTCAAAAAGCAGCTTCAGCAGTTCAATTTCCGAGGCCCGCTCGCAGCCCACCTGCGTTGCCACCTCTTTGATGGCCCAGTAATCTTCTTTGCCCGTTTCCCTGTGCGCACTAACATCATCGAACACCCGTACATAAAACACCACCTCAATATCCGCGCGAATGTTATCATGACAAATCAACCCATCCTTGCCTTTACGGATCACCTCCAGCTTTTTCACTGAAAGATCCATCATATCCAACTGCTGGAATCCAGGAATTCTAAAAATATAATCCTTCTTTACCTTCATCCCGCCGATACCCGTTCTAACAGCTGCCTGACCGGGCGTGATTTTTTTAATACTAATAAAGCCGAAAGCCATTATGGCTATTAGCACAGCGACGACGACGGCAATTACTATCAAAGCCGTGCCTCCAGCCAAGGCGGCCATTCCTAAGATTGGTTCAATCATGTTTTAATGAGGTAGTTTGAGGTTGATGTTAATATAAACTCTAGGACACCCGACACCAATTGCGTTGGGAGACATTGCCCCTTTAAGGCAATGAACAAAGTGGTGTCAGGTCTGAATGTAGCTACTAGACAAGAGGCAGGCTACTATAATCTTACAGAAAGTTTATAGTCGCCCAAAATGAGCCCGCTTGACATTATTGCCAACCCATGTTTGGCCGAATTAATACGCCTGTTTCAATGAAGGCAGCGTTTCTACTTTTTTCTCTCCTTGCATTTCCCCTTCAGGCTGCAGTCCCTCTCCTTATGGACCGGCTCAATGATGAGCATGCGCGCGGCCAAAACCAATGGATCTATAACGACTTTCAAAAAGCCATCACTGAGGCGAAACGAACGGGAAAACCCATTTTTGTTACCTTTCGGTGTGTACCCTGCA
>Ga0163108_10003743_pt1 | contig 10793 bp, 8 predicted proteins | sample Fk1155metaG_FD_109644 | JGI IMG/M metagenome (GOLD analysis project Ga0163108, IMG submission 109644) | Marine microbial communities from the Central Pacific Ocean - Fk160115 155m metaG | ecosystem: Environmental > Aquatic > Marine > Oceanic > Photic zone | place: The Central Pacific Ocean...
CCTTCCTCCATGATGGCAACGTTAATGGGGCCCACCGGCACAGCGCACACAAACCCAGTCAGGGCTCCCGCTCCAACGGACACTGCATAATCGATCGGCGTCATGTTCGCATGCCTCGTGCCCTACTCTTCGTCAAAGTCTTCCTCTATTTCTCTCCTCAGTTTCCGTGACAACCGGGGTCGCACAAAGCCGTAAACAAGGTATGACGTGAAGATCAGCGGTAGCACGAGCGGGACAAGGTATTTCCAAAGGAACACAAAACAGACCGCTACCACCACAGCGACAACAAACTTGGTGAACGGCCGGCGCGAACGAAAATCCAGTTTTTTGAATGAGGGATATTTGACCTCGCTAACCATCATCACCGAGAGAAACACCAGCACCGCCAGCAACACCCAACGCCATGAACTGGTCGGCAGGTTTTTCTCTTCTAGCCAGACGAGAAACATCGTCAACGAAGCCACCATCGCCGCCGAGGCCGGGATTGGGAAGCCGAGAAACTCACGGTTGTTTCCGTCGGCAGAAGTCTCTGCAAGGCAGTTGTATCGAGCGAGCCGCAGTGCGCCACATAGCAAATAGACCGAGGCCACGACCAGACCAAGTCGCTCGAGTTCAACGTCGAAGTCGTGCAAAATCACGCGCTGCATCAGAAATGCCGGTGCGGCACCAAAGGAGATAATGTCCGCCAGCGAGTCGAACTGAAGGCCGAACGGACTTTCTTTGCCAATGAGCCGTGCAATCCGCCCATCCAATCCATCAAATACAAACGCCCCCAAGATCAACCACAAGGCGTTCTTGATTTTCTCTATGTCAGTTGGGCTGAAGACAGGTCCCTGCGTTCCGCTCTGATCGGGGACCACTTGCACGATAAACGTGAGTGCTAGGAATCCGCACAGAAGGTTGCCGGCGGTCATCAGATTGGGAAGAAAATAAATGCGCAACCGTTCCCTGTTAGCGGATGTGGCCGACAATGGTTCTCGTGTCTTGTCGCTCACGATGCTGCAACCGCTTCGCTGGAATGCACACGATCCTTCCATACGTAACGGAGCATCAGCGTCCGCAGCGCGGCGGTCAAAGGAATGGCCAACACCCCGCCCATGATGCCCCCCAGCAGGGTGGTGCCCACCATCACGGCGATGATGATCGTCAGCGGATGCAGCCCCACCCGGTCACCGATGATCTTGGGCGAAATGAACAGTCCCTCCATCGTCTGCACCGCCGCAAACACAACCAGGATCAGCACCGGCTTGAGCCAACCGTCGTCCGGCACGAACTGGATCATCGCCAGCACGAACGCCGGGATGATGCTCAAAGCCACTCCGAGGTAAGGGATGATGCTCAGCAGCCCAGCCATGACGCCCAACAGGACCGCGTACTTCAGTCCGACCGCCAGAAAACCGACCGTAAGCAGCGCTCCGACGCACATCGCCACCAGTACCTGGCCTCGGAAAAACACGATCAGGCAGTCGTTGATAGAGTGCAGCACAAATACAATCTCCTCCTTGACCCGCGACTCGCGCACCGGCAGGTAATCGGTCCAGTTACGCTTGATGCCCCGTTTCTCGAGCAGGAAGTAAAATACATACACTGGCACCAGAGCCAAGCCGGCCAGGAAGCCAAACAACGACATGACTTTCTTCAACTGCTCAAGCACCCAGGCCGATATTTTCTCCACTGCGTCCACCATAAACTCCCGCGCCTTCTCATTCGTCACACCGACATCCTTCATCCACTCTCGCGGCTTGAGCCAGACTGGCTCGGCCGGTGCATTGGTGGACGTGTTGGCCGACTTAGCAGGATCGACCGGTTTAACGATCGAACTCACATTTTCCTGAAATTTTTTGACTTGTTTCGGAAATTCGTTGGTTAGGTCGCTCACCTGGGAAATCAACGACGGAACCACCGATGCCATCACCCCACCCACAATCAGTACTGCGATACAAAAGACTAAAATGATCGCATTCTGGCGCTTGAAGCCGCGCTTCCTTTGAAACCAATCGATAATCGGGTCGAGCAAATAGGCGATGACACCTGCAATCGCCAGCGGAATCAGCACCGAGGACAGCGCGTTGACAACCCAAGCGATGCCCAGCGTCAGCAGGGCAATCAGAGTGAGTAGGATTCCCACCGCCAGCGCCGTCACCGAGGTCCAGAGGATTCTGGCTTGCTTCTCGGTTGGTGGGGGATAGGCCATCAGTCCTTATTCCTGCCCCATCTCAACAGCCCGCTCTGTCGCCGCTCGCACGGCATTGATAAGCGCGCTGCGCACACCACCCTCCTCAAGTTCGTGCACGCCCTCGATCGTCGTGCCGCCCGGGCTGCAAACCATGTCCTTGAGTTCGCCTGGATGCTGGCCGGTCTCTAGTACCATTTGCGCCGCGCCGAGCATTGTCTGCGCGGCCAATTGGGTGGCGATGTCCCGGGGTAAACCCGCCGCCACACCGCCGTCGCTCAACGCCTCGATCATCAAGTAACCGTAGGCCGGCCCACTGCCGCTCAGGCCTGTCACCGCGTCGATCAAACTCTCCTTAACCTCATGGGCCACACCTACGGCACATAGCAACTGCTTCACCAACTCTCTGTCCTCGATCGACGCCCCCTGGCCTAGCGCATAGCCGCAGGCACCCTTGTCGACCAGCACCGGCGTGTTGGGCATCACGCGCACGATGCGTGCCCGTCCACCGCACGCCTCATCGAGCTTGACCAGTTTCACGCCAGCCAAAATGGAAATCACGAGATGGCTTTCGTTAAACTGATCGCGCACCGGTTCGGTCGCCTCGTCGAGTTGATGCGGCTTGAACGCCAACACAACGATCTTGGCCTTGGTCAAGACTTCGGCGTTCGAGTCTGTCGTCTCGCAGCCAAGCGCTTGGCCAAACGCCTCGCGCCCGGCGGGTGCCGGATCGCTGGCGATGAGGTTCTCAGGCGAAACGAGGCCAGCATTGACGAAACCCTTGGCTAAAGCCGTCGCCATTCTACCGGCGCCAATAAACCCGATGGTGGTTGTCTCAGTCACGCGTGTTCGGTATCAAATATCTTCATTGCCGCAAAGCTAAATTGGCCGGAAGCTCACCTGCCAAGCTGAGATTTCAGGTTGGCCAACTTGTCGGCGTAGCACTTGGCCAGGCGCTCCAGTTCGGCCCAGTTTTCTTCTGCGACGATCTCATTTTTCAGCAGGGCAGAGCCGGTGCCCAATGCCGCCGAACCGGCCACAAGAAAGGCCTCCATTGTGTCGAGATTCACCCCGCCTGTGGGGATGATTTTCAGATGCGGCAACGGCGCAAGCAGCGACTTAATGTAGCCCGGACCAAGCGTGTCGGCCGGAAAAATCTTGATGAAGTCCGAACCGGCCTCATACGCCGTCTGGGCCTCAGTCGGCGTGTAGGCACCCAGCATCACTGGCCGTTCGAGAGCATGCGCCACAGCGACAAGCGACGGACGGATGATGGGGCTAATCACGTACTTTGCCCCGGCGTCGATCGCCGCCCGGCAGGTGTCATCATCGGTCACCGTGCCGACGCCAAGCAGGATGTCATCACCAAGTTCGCGATCCACCGTGCGAATCGTTTCGATCGCGTTGGGGATGCTCATCGTTAATTCGACGGCCCGGATGCCGCCCGCAACAAGCGCGCCTGCCAACGGCAACACCATCTCGGGCCGGGGTACGCGCACAATGGCCACCAATCCCTCGGCCAAAATTTGTGAGTTAATTTGCTCCCGTTCGCTCACTTGGTTTTGTTGAACCACTTGCTGGTGTCCGTAACGTTGTGCTTTATCGACTCGAGCCGGATAGTGAACGCAGCAAACGCCGGTTCCTTCATCTCCAGCGTGTGGGGGATGTTCACGCCATCCACTTTTTTATAGTCGCGAAAGAGCACCTTGGTTTCAACCTCCTGCCCCTGCATGTCAGCGGTGGAGGAGACACCGGCAACTAAACCTGTGGCGGTGTCAAAATAAAACGTGTCCGCATCTCCATTCTTCGGTGTCATCTTGACTGCGTGAACTTTTTTTCCATCAAGCTGCTCGACGCCTTGGAGTTCAATCTTGGGATAGTTTTTTTTGAGATTCAGGTAGGCGTGAAAGTCTGCATCGATTTTTTTGTTGGCCAGTTCTCGTTCCTTTTTTTCAGTCACCCTGCCGTCCGGTGTTTCTATCCAGCCCTTGCGGCCTATGAACACATCGCGGACCGTCCCCTGACCTTCGATGGTCAACTCCATCATTTCTTTGTTTGGCGCCGCATGACGCAGTATCACCGGGATGGCAGCGCCGAAAGCCATCAACTCAATTTTCCCTCTGGCCTCACGGTTGTTCAGCGCAAGCATGGCTTTCTCGCCGCCGAGAGCCTCGACATTACGTTTAAGAATGACCTCCACTGACGACCACTTGGCCGGTGTTTCGGCCTGACCCACGCCGGCCAATAGCCATAAAACTGCCAACAAGGCGACGTACGGATTGGAGATCGTCTTCATTTTGGCATCGGCAGTGTGCGACTCTGCAACTGGTTTGGCAATGAACTTCGCGCTTGTAAACCGCCCGTAAAACAGGTAGCAAACCGGGGCCGGGTAACGGTGTTGAGCGCATATCATGGAGCTGGCTGATTTTCTTACCAAAGAACAAGTTGTCACGGACTTAAAAGCCTCCGACCGATGGGAAGCGATCGAGGAATTGATCGGGCTGCTGGTCAATAACGGACAGATCAAGGCTGAGCACCTCGATGCCATCGTCTCTGTTGTCAAGAAACGCGAGACCTCGATGAGCACCGGCATCGGTTTCGGGATCGGTATCCCGCATGCCTCGACCGACCTAATCAACGACGTAACCGGCGCGTTCGGCCGCAGCAGAGACGGCGTAGACTTCGACGCACTCGATAACCAGCCCGTTAATCTCGTGATGCTCTTCCTCGTTCCTCAGGGTCAATTCCAGAAACACCTCCACACACTGGCTAAGATTGCCAAGGTGCTTCACAAGAAAGAATTCCGCAAGGCACTCGAAGAGGCCGGCGACGCGGCTGAGATGTACCAGATCATCCGCAACTCGCAGGAGGGCTGATCCCGCGACATTTTTCTTTCGGCCAAGCCGGCGAACTCGCCTTGGCTAAGCGACACCAACCGTGATCCATCTTGTCTTACAGGAAAAACTGCAGCAAGTCGTGCTTGCGCTCCTGCCCGATGCCGATGTCTCGAGCGTATTCGTCCGGCCCTGCCCCGAGCCCAAGTTCGGCGACTACCAAACCAACGCCCTCATGGGCTTGGCCAAACGCAACCAACTTAACCCGCGCGAATTCGCCACACAGATTGTCGAGCAACTCGACGTCACAGACTGTTGCGAACCGGTCGAGATCGCCGGACCAGGCTTCCTCAATTTCCGCCTCAAGACTGCCACCCTCTCCGATTCCCTGGTCGGCGCGATCCGCGGCGAACATCTTTTTTACCGCACCGCCTCTGAGCCGCGTACTATCGTCATCGACTACTCGTCGCCCAACGTGGCAAAGCCGATGCACGTTGGCCATATCCGGTCGACCATCCTCGGCTATGCCCTAGCCAGGGTGTTTCGGCTGCTGGGCCACCAAGTCGTCACTGACAACCATATCGGCGACTGGGGCACCCAGTTCGGCAAACTGCTCGTCGGCTGGAAGGAACACCTCGACAAGGATGCTCTTGTGCAGGACGCCCTCGCCGAGATGGAGCGCCTCTACAAACTCGTCAACACCGCCTGCGACGAAGACGAAGCTGTCCTCATCCGCGCCCGGGGCGAACTCGTCAAATTGCAGGCCGGAGACGCTGAAAATCTGGCCATTTGGCATCAAATGATCGACCTGTCACGGCACCAGTTCGACGAAATTTACAGCCGACTAGACGTCGAGTTCGACCAGACACTGGGCGAGAGCTTTTACAACGACCGCCTCATGGGAGTTGTCGAGGAACTCACCACACAGGGCATCGCCGAAGAGAGCGATGGCGCACAGGTGGTCTTTTTCAACGACCACAAATCGCTCAAGAAACACCCGGCCATTGTCCAGAAAAGTGATGGCGCGGCGAACTACACCACGACCGACCTTGCCACGCTCGAGCACCGGCAAAAAAAATGGCAACCAAACGAGGTCATTTACGTCACCGACGGCCGGCAACAACTGCACTTCCAGCAACTCTTCGAACTATACAACCGCTGGCAACCGGACCACGGAATGAAGCTCAACCACGTCTGGTTCGGCGCGATTCTCGGCCAGGACGGCAAACCGTTCAAAACGCGTAGCGGCGAGATCGTTCGGTTATCCGTGCTGCTCGACGAGGCGGAACAGCGAGCCTTCGACACCGTAAGCGAAAAAAACCCCGACCTGCCCGAGGAAGAACGTCACAAAATCGCCCGCGTCGTCGGCCTTGGCGCGATCAAGTACGCCGACCTCTCCGGCAACCGCCAAAGCGACTACGTTTTCAGCTGGGAGACCATGCTCGCGCTCGTCGGCAACACCGCACCATATCTGCTCTACGCCTTTACGCGCATCCGCAGCATCTTTCGCAAAATTGATGACGAGGCGCTGACACGGCCCAAGTCGTTCGCGCTTGGCCAAACGGAGGAACTCACGCTCGCCAAGCACCTGATGCGCTTCGGCCTTGTGCTCGAGTTGGTCATTGAGGAGAGTCGGCCGAACTACCTCTGCAATTATCTCTACGAACTGGCCGGCCTATTCGGCTCCTTTTACGAGAACTGCCCGGTCCTCAAGGCCGAGGGCGACATACGCACGCAGCGACTAGCCCTCTGCAACCTAACCGGCAAAGTGCTCAAGACTGGACTCGAGACACTTGGCCTCGAGACGACCGACCGCATGTAAGCCGTGGCCACGCAGAGCAAAAAGCTCGCTGACTCCTGCTGGATCTCCGTCGAGGGCGCGCGCGAACACAACCTCCGCAACCTATCCGTCCGCATCCCGCGCAACAAACTTGTCGTCGTCACCGGAGTAAGCGGTTCCGGAAAAAGTACGCTCGCGTTCGATATCCTTTTCTCTGAGGGCCAACGCCGTTTTCTCGACTCACTCAACGCCTACGCCCGGCAGTACGTCGAACAACTGCCCCGCCCTGACGTCGATGCCGTCCACGGCCTGCCACCCACCGTCAGCATCGAGCAGCGAATCTCCCGCGGCGGTGGCAAAAGCACCGTCGCCACCGTCACCGAAATTTATCATTTCATCCGACTTCTCTACACTAAGCTCGGCGTCATCCACTGCCCCGACTGCGAGTTGCCAGTCCAGGCTCAGACGCTCGACTCACTCGTCGCCAATCTGAAAACAGAGGTCAAAAAACGCGGCAACCTGCTACTGCTCGCCCCACGCATACGGAATCGCAAGGGATTCCACTCCGATGTCGGAGAGTGGGCTGCACGGCACGGCTACGAACAGGTCCGCGCCGACGGCAAGTTTCTCCCGACTGCCGAACCGTTGCGGCTTGACCGTTACAACGAACACGACGTCGAGGCTGTTGTCGGCCAACTCAAAAAACACGGCACAAAAAATACCGCTGGACTGATCGCCGAATGCCTCGCCGTTGGCAGGGGCACACTTTTCGCTGTCGACGACTCCGGCGGCGAGACGGTCCACTCAACGAGCAATGCCTGCGGCGGCTGCGGTCGATCATTCCCGCCGCTTGACCCGAAAGATTTCAGCTACAACTCCGCCCGCGGCTGGTGTCCCACCTGCCGGGGCTTCGGTGAGACGTTCGACATGCCGAAGGTTGATCGAGGCGACGAGCAGGAGGCCGTCGAAGAGACTTGGTTCGAGTGGCGGACAGATCAACGCGAGATCTGCTCCGACTGTAACGGCGCACGGCTTGCTCCCCTCGCCCGCGCTGTCCGGCTACCGCTGCCGCGCTTGGCCAAGCCTGACTTCGATACCGAGCCGACAATCGACGCCTTCGCCCGAGCTAGTGTCGGGACGGCGAATAAGCTGTTCGCTACACTCAAGTGGCACGGACGCGGGGCAGAGATCGCCCGTGACATTTTGCCAGAGATCGCCTCGAGGCTGAGTTTCCTGCGTGAAGTCGGCCTCGACTACCTGCAACTTGGCCGCGCAGTCACCACATTAAGCGGCGGCGAGGCCCAGCGCATTCGCTTGGCTGCACAGCTTGGCTCGAACCTGAGCGGCGTACTGTACGTACTCGACGAGCCGACGATCGGCCTGCACCCTCGCGACAACCAGCAACTGCTTGGCGCGCTCAAGCAGCTCCGCTCCCGCGGCAACTCGGTCGTCGTCGTCGAGCACGACGAGGACACCATGGCACACGCCGACCACATCATCGATCTGGGCCCCGGCGCCGGTGTCGAGGGCGGCCAAATTGTTGCCACAGGTTCGCTCAAACAGATTCTGAGAAACAAAAAATCTCTGACTGGCATCGAGTTAGCCCGCCAACATGCCGGTGCCCAGGCGCTTGGTAAAGCGCGCCCGACCTCCCCTCCCCTAACTCGACGCGGTGCTAGCTTAAAAAACAAAACACCGTCTCTTATCTTCCGCAGATTGTGCAGAAACAACTTGAAGAATGTATCCGTCGCTGTGCCGCTTGGCCGTTTCACGGTCGTAACCGGTGTGAGCGGTTCCGGTAAAAGCTCACTCGTGCGCGAGTGTTTTCTGCCGGCTCTGCAGGCAGACCTCAAAGCCAAACGCAAAAAAAACATCGATGGCATCGAGCAGGTCAAGGCCGTCCATGAGGTTGACCAGTCGCCAATCGGCCGCACCCCGCGCTCGGTACCGGCCACGTACGTCGGCTTTTTCGACATCATCCGCCAACTGTTCGCGCAGGTGCCAGAAGCCCGCATGCGCGGCTTTGGCCCGTCGCGTTTTTCCTTCAACAGCCCGCAGGGTCGCTGCCCCGAGTGCAAAGGTGCGGGGACCGTGAAGCTGGAGATGACCTTCTTGCCGCCGGCCTTCATGACATGCGAAACCTGCGAAGGCAGCCGCTACAGTCCAGAGGTATTAGACATCGTTTACAACGGTAAAACAATCGCCGAGGTGCTCGAGTTGAGCGTTAACGAGGCGATCGGGGTTTTCGGTGCCATCCCAAAAATACATCGCGCACTCAAGGCGCTGAAGGACACCGGACTGGGTTATATCAAGCTCGGTCAAACCAGCCCCACTCTCAGCGGCGGCGAAGCCCAGCGCGTCAAACTTGTCACCCATCTTTTGAGCGGCTTAAGCGAAAGCACCCGGCTCAAAGCCGATGCCAAAAAGAACCTGTTCCTCCTCGAGGAGCCAACGATCGGCCTGCACATGGCAGATGTGCGACGCTTGGTCGGTGTACTGCAACGCCTGGTAGAGAGTGGCCATACAGTGCTGGTTATTGAACACAACCTTGACTTCATTGCAGTGGCAGATTGGGTGATCGACCTCGGCCCCGAGGGAGGCAAAGCGGGCGGCCAAATCATCGCCCAAGGCACACCAGCCGATATCGCCAAGACCAAAGGCTCCCATACCGGCCGTTTTTTGAAACGGTTTTTCGGCTAGGGCAAAGCCTGTACACGGTAAAACTGAAACTCCTCCCGCTCAGCCGGATCAATGAAAAACGTGAACGACCGATTGGCTGTCACTGGCTCACCAGTTTTGCTCCACTTGGCCAAGACAGCGTCCGGCTTGTTCCAGACCTGATAGCGCTTGCCTGGCACGCTGCCCCACTGAAGGGTGGTACCCTGTTCATCGACAGAGATGCTTCGAATTTCCAGCAGCGGAAACGAGCCGGCGTCTGTCGGGTTTTTCCCTGTCAAAAACTCCTCGTGATTGTTGTAGCCATCAGCGTCCGGATCAGCGTCAGCCTGCGCCTCAGCACTCGAAAAAACAGAGAACTGTTCCCTCTGCCAGCGATCGTCCAAGCCATCAAAGTTGTAATCCTGCTCACCGGAAAGGATCTCGACGAAGCCGTTGAGATACGCCACGTCGTTTCCCTTTTGCACGGTCAGACTTCGCACTCCCGATACGGCGTTTTTCGATACCGTTACTTCAACGGAGACCAGGTTGAAGCCATCAAACGCATTCGGAGCATAAGTCGTTTTTCCGTAAGCCACTCCGTCGCCGGTGAGACGCACCGTTGCCCCGCTCGTCGGCAGGTTTGGCGAGTAAATGCCGATCGTTTGTTTTTTGCCGGTACGCTCGAGCGCAAATGGCTCGAATGCAAGCTCGAGTAGGTTTTCCTTCGTTGTTGGTGGCCTCACGGCTGAGATGTAAAATGGCGCGGTGCCATCGTTAACCGCAAAATCCAGCGTCGCCGATTTGCCGAAGTCCAAGGCCACCTGCTTATAGCCAGTCGGTCTAAATTTTGTCTCGGCACCCTGATGCTCGATTGATATGTCGATGTCGCGAACCAGCGGCTGGGGCTGCGTGTCCGGCGAATGCAACGGGGCCACGCGCAGCCGATACGTCGCCGGGGGCAGCGCCGTCAGTTCGTACTGGCCGTTGCGCTCGGTGACAGTCGACTGGATGATATTTCCGCGCATATCCTCGACCAGCACCACCGCCCCAAAGACCAAGCCGCGCCCCATCGTCACTTTGCCAACGATCGACCCTAGCTTGGTCAAGGCATCCGATTTACCATATAGCGTCTGCGCAGCCGCAACCTCGTCCTCCAACAACCCAACAGCCAGGCCCACGCCAGCGCCGGTTCGCGAAAACATCGTCGCTGCCCCCAGCGGCGAATGCTGCAATCCGATAAAGTGGCCAAACTCATGCAGTGCAACCGCCTCGACAAAGTTGTCGGCTGAAAACGAGTTTTTATAATCGGTAAACCACCGGTGATCGACGCCGTTGAAGACCAGGTCAG
>Ga0163108_10003752_pt1 | contig 10775 bp, 7 predicted proteins | sample Fk1155metaG_FD_109644 | JGI IMG/M metagenome (GOLD analysis project Ga0163108, IMG submission 109644) | Marine microbial communities from the Central Pacific Ocean - Fk160115 155m metaG | ecosystem: Environmental > Aquatic > Marine > Oceanic > Photic zone | place: The Central Pacific Ocean...
CGGTTACCGATCGGTGTAATTTTCGTTGTGTGTACTGTATGCCCCGAGAGATATTTGGTCCGGGCTATGCATTTGTACCCAGAGATGAACTGTTGCGATTGGAGGAAATAGTAAGGATTGCAAGGGTATTTGCAGCGTGCGGTGTAAAGAAGGTCCGGATCACAGGTGGCGAGCCGATGATTCGGCGAAATCTCGAGCATTTGATCGAAATGATTGCATCGATTGAAGGCATAGATGACATCAGCATGACGACCAATGCGTCGTATTTGAGCAAGGGCCGTGCTGTTGCGCTGAAAGACGCTGGCTTGAAACGAATTACGGTGAGTCTGGACGCAATTGATGAGGAAACCTTCAGAACGGTATGTGATGTTGAGTTTCCAGTTTCACGAGTCCTTGAGGGAATTGAGAACGCCCGGCAGGCGGGGTTTGAAAACATTAAGATCAATGCTGTGATCAAGCGTGGACTTAATGAACACAGTGTACTGCCGCTGGCTCGCTATTTTTACGGTACCGGTTCAATCTTGCGGTTTATCGAGTACATGGACGTGGGCTCGACCAACAATTGGAAGCTTGATGAAGTTGTGTCAGCTAGAGAACTGGTCGCCATGATAAATCAAGAGATGCCGATCGAGCCGGTGTCCCCCAACTACCGGGGAGAGGTCGCAAAGCGCTGGTGTTATGCGGACGGTGGTGGGGAAGTTGGATTCATCACTTCTGTTACTGAGTCTTTCTGTGGAGACTGCTCTAGGGTACGATTGTCGGCGCTAGGGCAGATCTACACCTGCCTGTTTGCAACCGAAGGATACGATATTCGCAATCCCCTTCGCGCGGGAGCCAGTGATCAGGATCTGCTTGAAATCGTACACACGTTATGGGGCAAGCGGGAGGATCGTTATTCCGAGCTCCGTGGACAAATTCCCGTAGATGTATTTGCAGACTCCAAGGTCGAGATGTCTCATATTGGTGGCTGATCGGCTTGGAAAGCCAGTTTTCCCACAACGAAGTACCTTGATTTAGGCGCAGGATGTGCAATACCTGACCATCCAGATGCCTCTTATAACTCTCCTTCAAATCCGAATCAACTTTCGGATCAACGATTCTTCTAATCGCCTATTTTGAAACTTGTAGAAAATGCATAAAAAGTAATTTTACCGAATAATTCACGGCGAAGCGCATCCCTCAGGGCGAAATAGCCTCGAGGGATCTAGCGAGAGCGGTCACTCGCTCCGCCCGGTAGGGGGTACTTAGCATAAAAATCACCTTGTCCACACCGGCTGCAAACAGCGCAGCTGCTTCATCCGCGACTTTGGCCGGATCCTGGTCTGCCCCGGATGTGATTTGGACCGATCGCGTAATCGAAGATGAATCTCGACCTACTGATTCACAATGTGTCAGCAGAATCTCATTCTTTTTGAGAAATTGATCTGGTGTCACGAAGGAAATATTCCAGTGTTGTGCAAATCTGGCAGCAATACGCAGGGTACGTTTTTCGCCACCCCCGCCAATCACAATAGGTGGCCCGGGCTGTTGGGGACCCTTGGGCTCACAACGTGCTTGCTCCAGTTGGAAATATTTTCCTCTAAATGTCGTGAATTCATTAGAAAGCAGACTGTCGACTACCTCGACTGCCTCTTCGAATCGGTCCATTCTTTGGCCCATAGGCAAAAGATCTATGCCGTAGGCATCAGTCTCTTGTTCATTCCAGCCTGCGCCCAATCCCAACTCCAAGCGGCCGCCAGAAACGATGTCCAGAGATGCAGCCATATTAGCGACTAAAGCTGGGTGGCGATAAGGAACTCCGTTCACCATACAGCCGATCCGAATACGGGAAGTCGCTTGAGCCAAAGCCGACAGTGTGACCCAGGCTTCTAAACAGGGGCCATCGCTATCGCCAATAATTGGGTAGAAATGGTCAAAGTTCCAAGCCGTTTCAAAGAGTTCAATCTCATCGGCTGCCCGCCAAACATTCAGCATATCTACCCAACTAGTATGCTCAGGTACCGTCTTGATCCCAAATCGCATTGTTATTTTTTGTCATTAATCTATTAGAGCCAATTGTATAATGAATATTAGGATCGATTCCCGATCTTAGTTCCCGAAACCATGCAAATAAGAGTTCGCGTTGGCATTGGTTACTCTCCAATAACTGAGTTAATTGCGGGGAGTACATCAGTTGCCATTAACTCCATGGATCGAATAGCAAGTTCTCGATCCCTCCAATCATGCCCAGCATATAGCAACGTGCCAAATGGACCGACTTGATCCCGAAATTCCAATAGTTGGTCAGTAACACTCTCTGGTGTGCCGAATATCACTAACTGCCGAACAATGTCGTCCAATTCCAACTCATCGTCAGCCTGATTTGGATCAATTTTGAATAAATTAGCACGGCCTGCTTTTACTAGTTTGGTTGATAGCGATTTGTAGTAATAATAGTAAGGTCCATCTTTTGCCAACGCATACTCACGTGCTTTCTGTTCTGTATCAGCAACGAAAATACTTTTGGCTATTCTCCAATTAGCAGGATTAGCTACCCTGTTCGCCAACATACAACCCTTCTCATACTGTGGCCAATGGGTCTTCACCCACTTGGGCTGTAAAAAGTTAGCAGAAATTGGATCCCAGCCACGAGTTGCCGCTGCAGTTACGCCCTTAGAGTAAGGCGCAACCGCAGTGACTAAAATTGGTGGATGTGGTTTCTGATAGGGTTTAACAATTTGACCCTGACCTATCTCTAGAATTGCCGTGCGATCCATAGCAATATTCCAGTACTTACCCTCGATATTAAATGGCGGATCACCTTCCCATATTTTGAGTACCTGATTAATACATTCAAGGAACATCTCATTCCGATCTTTATCGAAATTGCCCATCGCCTCAGCGTCGGTTGGTAACCCGCCGGGACTTATACCCATCAAGAATCGACCTTTAGCCATGTTGTCTACCATAGCCACTTCCGCAGCAAGGCGAGCTGGGTGATGATTCGGTAGGTTGAGAGTCCCAGTTCCTAGACGAATGTGTTTGGTGCCTTCCAACAGCCACGCAACAAAAATTAATGAAGATGAGATGTTCTCAGCAGAATCTGTAAAATGCTCACCAAAATAGCCTTCAACAAATCCCATTTCGTCAGCAAGGATTGCTAGCTCTCGATCCTCCCTCAGAGTTTGGGAGTAGTCGCGCCCAATGGGGTGAATAGGCATTGTGAAAAAACCTAGATTCATGGTTACTAGTAAGTTTTGTTGAGATAGGAAAATTTACGCTTCAATATATTGGAAACTCAACATATTAGTAACGATGAGCATTAGGCTTTAGTCTTCTACCGAAAATCAAGATCGTCAATAACGTTGTCTACTATAAAACCTACTATTGTTTGATTTTTCTATTAATTCCGACAGTAGTTTCTATAGCATTACAAACGGCTGAAGTATCAAGGTGTCCTAAGCCAAGTTCAATAGCAGAATTTAGTTTCATTTTTGCTACAGCATAAAGATCTATTGGAGCATCAACGCTTGCAGCAAAATCTGTGATGATGGCAGAGTCTTTTTCAAATATCTCAAACATGGTGCCACCTCCTTCACGGTAGTCAGACTTCGCCATCATTGCTCCCCGAACCTCAAACATCTTTGAGCCTCCTGCACCTGGTTTAAGTGCCTGATAGATAAGATCTGGTGAGAGGCCAGCCTTTTGCCCCATCACCATACACTCGGCTGCAGCTGTCGTATGTACGTGGACAAGATAATTCGCTAATAATTTCATACGAGTGCCGTTACCTACTGGACCGACAAAGAAAGAAGTAGCAGTAAATCCCTCGAAAACTGATACATTCTTGGTATACAGTTCCTCTTCCCCACTTATATAGATCGAAGCTGTCATGTTGGCTAACATTGGTGGCGTGCCGCTGATTGGGCAATCTAGTAGGCTAATTCCATCATTTTCAAGTCGTTTGGCAGCTCTGAGTTTCTGGTCTAAGGTCAGAGTGCTAGTTTCAATTACAACGAGATCGGATCGGGGATTTTTTAGTACGTCATTCATCACGAGATCCAGCGCTGAACTACTTGGTAAGGATGTAATTAACAAATCAACTGAATCCGCAATCTCGGCTGCGGACGATAGGCTAATCCCACCATGGCTTTCGAAGCTGTGTCTACATTCAGGCCGAATGTCATAACCGAGGACTACGAAGTCGGCGCTAAGTAGATTAATCGCAATAGATTTGCCCATCGGGCCTAAACCTACGATGCCAATGGTTTGTTTCACTTGATTTCCTCCGTCTTCCCACAATGATTGGTTACGAAGACTTCGAAACCAATATCTGAAGCAATATTGAAGGGGCGACCTCTCAGATGCAAATTCTCGATCTATTGTTCTGGGTTGTATTCGTGCTGTTCCTCTTCAGCACATTTATGTCCATTTCCCGAAAATTGGAGCCTATCATTGAATAGATTTAGGACTGTTGAGGAGTAATACTCTACCTTCACACAGCAGGAATCACGAAACTCTTAGTCATTTGTCGGACAGCTAGTGTTTAGAGATCGGTTGTAAGTAATTGACTTTTTGGCTCAACTTGAGATGTTAGATTCCGGCCCTGTGGCCGTCTGCTACTTTCTAGAAAACGCAATTCACACGTTTATTTAACACGCTGGTGTACAACTGCCATTTCAAATAATTCTGAATTTCAAAGAGTTTGGTATTTGTAATGATAAAAACTACTGGTAAATTCGGATTGAAAAAGGATACGCAATAAGACTTTATAATCAATCAAGAAACAAGATCTCTTCGTGATGGGGATTGGATTACAGGCTCTAAATTTATTGAAGCTCAGAATTCTCTAACATGCGATATTCATTGTTCTCTATTGCTCGTCATGCACTAAACAGCCACAAAGGCTGGGCTGAAGCATGGAAAAAGCCACCATTACAGAAACAATATGACGTCGTCATCATTGGTGGTGGTGGTCACGGTTTAGCAACTGCTTACTACCTTGCCAAATTTAATAACAATTTACGTGTGGCCGTATTAGAAAAAGGTTGGATAGGTGGTGGTAATACAGGAAGAAATACTACTGGCATCAGATCCAATTATTTTCTAACAGAGAATGCTAAGTTTTATGACCACTCTTTGAAGTTGTGGGAAAACCTAACTCAAGAGCTAAATTTTAACTTGATGTTCTCCCAACGTGGCATGGTCTCTCTTTGTCATAGTTCCAGTGACGGCGAAAGACTAGCCACCCGTTATAACGCCCTTCGGTTGAACGATATAGATGGCGATACGCTTACTCTTGACCAACTTAAGATCATGTTGCCTGACCTAAACTATTCACCAGCAGCCCGATTTCCGATTTCTGGTGCCGTGATCCAGCGACGTGCTGGAGTCGCACGTCATGATGCTGTCGCATGGGGATTTGCGCGTGCGGCTAGTCAACTTGGCGTGGACATCATCGAAAACTGCGAGGTGACGAGTATTGATATCAGTAAGAATTGTGTTACTAGCATAGAGACTTCGAAAGGCAACGTTGCGTGCGAGAAGATTGGAATTTGTGTCGCTGGCCATACGAGTGAGATTGCCCGGATGGTAGGATTAAAACTACCCATGGAGACCCATCTACTACAAGCTATGGTAACCGAACCGGTAAAACCCTTTCTCAATACTCTCGTAGTCTCTCCAGCTCTACACTGCTATATCAGCCAAACTGACAAAGGAGAAATTCTTATCGGCGGGGGAATCGATGGCTACAATTCTTATTCTCAGCGAGGTACCTGGCCGAAAATTGAGGAGATTGTCTCAGGCGCGATAAGTATGTTTCCTCGTCTGCGAGGCCTGAGGTTGATGAGAACATGGGCTGGTATCATGGATATGACCATGGATGGAGCTCCCATAATCAGCCAGACTCCAATAAAACATCTATATATTAATGGTGGTTGGTGTATTGGTGGATTCAAGGCCATACCTGGAGCCGGCTGGTGTTTCGCTCAAACCATACTTAAAGATCAACCACATCCGTTGACTGAACCATTTAGCCTAGATCGATTTCGTACCGGTCGGTTATTGAACGAATCTGGTGCTGGGAATCAACCCCACAAGCAATAGACAAATGCTACTGATTCCTTGTCCATTTTGTGGCCCTCGCGCTGAAGACGAATTTACATTCGGGGGGGACGCAACTCTTGTCACTCCAAAAGAAGAAGGCAGCATTGAAGCCGTTACAGACCATATATTTCTCCGAGACAACCCAAAGGGTTGGCACAAGGAATATTGGATCCACCGGTACGGCTGCCGCCGTTGGATGATTGTTGAGAGACACACAGTTACCCATAAAATTAAATCAGTGTCACTAGCTACAGCAATCAGCCAGTAAGTTAGAAATGATGCCTATCGGTGATTCAATGCGAGTACCAGGCTATGGACTTACCGCCAGTCATCCAAGAGTTAATTTTCTATTCGACAATCAGCCTTTACAGGGCATTGAAGGAGAAAGTCTAAGCGCGGCACTTCTTGCAAATGAGATTCGACTGATCGGTCGAAGTTTCAAATTTCATCGACCGCGCGGGATAGTCAGCATAGGTTCAGAAGAACCAAATGCTCTCGTTACCATCGAGCGACCAACTGGCAGTGAACCAAACAATCGAGCAACAATGGTTCGTGTCTATGAGGGTTTGACTGTTAAATCACAAAACCATTGGCCGTCCTTAGAAAATGATGTCGGAGCATTAATTGGTTATTTCGGCCCACTGCTACCAGCCGGGTTCTACTACAAAACATTTATGGGCCCATCAAGAGCCTGGCATTTTTATGAACGTGCAATTCGAAGAATGGCCGGATTAGGTAAAGTCCCTGAGCAACCAGATAGCGATTTTTCGACGAAAATACACGTACATTGCGATTTGTTAGTTGCCGGCGGTGGGGCTGCTGGGCTTGCAAGCGCTCTAGCAAGTGGACGGGCTGGGGCTAGAGTAGTTCTGGCGGAGGAAAATCCATGGTTTGGGCTTGGCCTGCTCGACGAAAATCACACGATTGACGGTATTCAAGCATACGAATGGGCCAAACAAACGATAAATGAGCTTGCCTCGCTACCCAATGTCACCGTAGCCCCTAACACCACAGTCATAGGACGATATGAAGACGGTTTCGTGACTATGATCGAAACGCTACGTGATGCACCCACTCTTACCGGTGACCGAACGCCTCGCTTTCGTTTCTGGAAGGTTCGATCGAAAAGCACAATCATGGCTACTGGTGCGCTAGAACGGCCTCTTATTTTTCCCAACAACGATCGGCCTGGAGTGATGCTAGCAACCGCAGTTTCGGGGTACTTAAACAGATATGGTGTACTCGCCGGAAAACGAATTATCATTTTTACGAACAATTCAATTGGACACCGTACTGCCAGTGCCATTTCAAATACTCAGGCTGAAGTAGTTAGTATCATTGACAGCCGGCCTGAAAGCTTTGGACCTTGGGAGCAGGCAAACTTAACAAAAGGAATTCCAATACGCTGGCAGTCGAAAGTATTGAATACAAGAGGTCGAAAACACATTAGTGGTGCTCTTGTAGGGTCAATTAATAGCCAACGTCAAGAATGGTTGGACTGTGATCTGCTAGCGATAAGTGGTGGATTGTCTCCTACGATCAGTTTATATGCTCATACTGGTGGAAAAGCAGTTTGGAATGAGGGTCGAGGCACATTTTTACCAGGCTTATCTGAAAATAATTTCACAGCAGTCGGATTATGTAATGAAGATCAGACACTCTATGATTCTCTAGTTAATGGTTACACCGCTGGGCAGCTAGCAGCTTCTAAATTGGGGTATCGGCCAGATCGAACCTGGTCACCAGCAGTAATTGGAGACGACCTTCTGGCGACTTTCGATCCAATAACTCCATTAATTCAGGACTCTCAATCAAACAAGGCTTTTGTCGACATCCAAAATGATGTCACAGCTGCGGATATGAGCCTTGCCGTACGAGAAGGTTATCGTTCAATTGAACATGTTAAGCGGTATACCACACTTGGAATGGGTACCGACCAAGGGAAACTAGGCAATGTAAATGGAATTGAGCTTATTGCGAATGCCCGGGGTGAAGCCGTACAGCAAGTGGGGACGACCCGATTCCGCCCCCCAATAGTACCAACTCCGATGTCAGCTATTGCCGGTGTACTAGATGAACATCTCACTCATCCCATGCGACGTACTGCCGCTCACCAACTTCATGAGGAAGCTGGGGCTGTATGGGTAAACGCGGGCGCATGGCTACGACCACAATTCTACCGACGCTCCGGAGAAAGCGACGTTGATGCGGTAAATAGAGAGGTCACAATGGTCCGAAATAATGTTGGACTAGGTGATGTTGCAACACTGGGTAAATTTGAAATCTGGGGACCAGATAGTATGGATTTCCTAGAAAGAGTGTACATAAACAATTTTTCCAGTCTGCCAATTGGTAAAGGGCGCTACGGTGTCATGTTACGTGAAGATGGTATGGTCTTCGATGATGGCATTACAAGCCGGCTTGGCGAGCATCATTTTCTGATGAATACTTCGACGGGTAATACAAATAGTGTCTTCGAATGGATGACCCAACTGCTTGAAACTCGGTGGAACTCATTAAGGGTCGCTATAGTTCCAGTCACCGATCAGTGGTTTGCGGCAGCACTAGTTGGACCGAATGCTCGTAAAGTCCTAAGTCGTGTGGTTGAGGGGTTACAAGTATCTAATAGTGACTTTCCATTTATGGGTGTCCGCTCAGGCAAAGTGGCAGGAATCCCAGCTCGTATATTTCGAATTAGTTTTTCCGGTGAAATATCTTACGAAATTAATGTCCCGACTGACTATGGAGAATCCTTGTGGTTGGCTTTGATCGAGGCAGGAAAACCAGAACAATTAACACCCAACGGTGTTGAGTCTATGGGTGTATTGCGAATTGAAAAAGGCCACTTTGTTGTTGGTAGGGAAGCCGATGGGCGCACTAACCCATACGATGTTGGACTTGGTCGCATGGTCAGTACTAGGAAGTGGTTTATCGGTAAAGAGGCACTACGGCTACCAATCATGTCAGATACGAACCGCCGTCAGTTAGTAGGTATTGTTGCTATCAAAACCGAAGAGCGTCTACCTTATAGTGCACATTTAGTATCCGCTAGCCAACCAACAAACCTAGCAGGCTCACAAGGTTGGATAACTTCCCTTACCTACAGTCCAACCTTAGGCCACGATATCGCTCTAGCCTTACTTGAAAATGGTCGGAGTCGAATTGGTGAGGATCTTGTGGCCTCAGCGCCCATCGCAGGTCATAGGGTTAAAGTCCGAGTAGTCTCGCCTCATTTTTTTGACCCTGAAGGAAAGCGTCAAAATGTATGAAATAGCGCGGATGCGACACGGCGTTGAGAATATGTTGATCAGCGACTTGGTAGCAGAGAACGAATCGAACGTTCAAATCACTCATAAGCCGTTTATCTCAAAACTATTGACTAAAGGTATCCATTGGGAATCCAAAATTGAGCACGCAATTCAGAAAAATTTTGGTGTCTTGCCAGAAAGGGGCCGAGTTGTCTCAAATTGTTCCTGGTCTGCTATTTCTTGGGGAGGGAATGAATATTTAATGATCGCGACCGATACTCGATCTTTTCTAAGATCTTTGGACGATCAAAAACAATCGGAAGAAGATGGTATTGTAATGATTGATGTATCGTCAGCCTATGAATGTTTTTCAATTTCCGGAACAGCAGTGATCGATTTAATTAAAACTTGTTGTTTTCTTGATGTTGATGATCCAAGCTTTTCCAATAACAGTGTAGCCACATGTCGCCTTGGTCCTTTTTGTGTCGTTTTGCAAAAAAACTCCCAGGCCCTATTGTTTGATTTTTATATCGAGCGCAGTCTCGCAATCCCATTTGTAAGATATCTGGTCGCTAATGGTTATCCGTTTAAGGTTTCTTATTTAAAATCGTAAATGCCCCCAAGCGAATAAACGACACAACCTATGATTGCCCTTCTTGGTGTTTAGGCCGCTAGATATCGGTAACGAGTATCTAATCAATCTAGGTAAGTAGGTCGTTTTTGACAGGCAGGACAGTTAGTATTCCTTGGTAGCGTAATGGTCTGCCATTCCATGGCGATTCCGTCGAGAACCAGCAATCGACCACACAAACCACCACCTGTTTCGAGTAGCACGTTAAGGGTTTCGAGCGCTTGGGTCGCACCTACTACGCCAACAATAGGTGCAATGACACCTTCCATGGCACAAGTAGCAGATTCAATGCCGGTGTCGGGATAGAGGCATTGATAACAAGGGCTGTTTGGATTCTTGGGGATAAAAGTTGATACCTGACCCTCCCACCGGATTGCTGCGCCTGAGACGATAGGTCGTCCGGTCGCCAGGCTAACTCGATTGAGCTCGAATCGGGATGGAAAGTTGTCGGTACAATCGATCACTACGTCAGCATGATTGACCTGTTCACGTAGCTCTTCATCGCCGAGTTCATAATTCAGTGCATCGACCGAGACGGCAGGATTCAGACGCAACAGGGTGTCACGAGCCGAAGTCGCTTTGAGTTCATTGATCGATGCCTGGGTATGGACGATCTGTCGCTGCAGGTTCGACTCATCGACCCGGTCATAGTCACTGATGACGAGGTGGCCGACACCGGCTGCCGCTAGATACATCGAAACCGGAGAGCCCAGGCCACCCATACCAATAATCAGAACCCGAGCATCTAGTAATCGTTTCTGCCCGGATTCTCCTAGTTGTGGGAGCTTGATTTGCCTACTGTATCGTTC
>Ga0163108_10003754_pt1 | contig 10773 bp, 5 predicted proteins | sample Fk1155metaG_FD_109644 | JGI IMG/M metagenome (GOLD analysis project Ga0163108, IMG submission 109644) | Marine microbial communities from the Central Pacific Ocean - Fk160115 155m metaG | ecosystem: Environmental > Aquatic > Marine > Oceanic > Photic zone | place: The Central Pacific Ocean...
AATTCCTCCAAGCCGAGTCGCATCGGGTTGCACGTAATGAACTGCCTGAGAAGATATAAACTCCTCAAAGTGAGCCAACGAATATAGCATTTCACCCAATGCGACTGGCGTCTCTATCGCATCAGCAAAATCCTTGTGCCCCCGCACATCATCATGCCATAAAGGCTCCTCTATCCATGTGACGTCATAATCTTTCAGCTTACTCGCCACACTTAATGCTTCAGGCATGCGCCAGCGCCCATTCGCATCGGTCATTATTCTAACCCCTGAACCAACGGCATTTCTGACCGCTTCGACTCGTTGCAAATCCTCGCTATGATCTGGCTTTCCTACTTTCATCTTTATACTCTTGTAACCATCTACCTCAGTGAGCCTGAGCACATCATCAACCAACATTTGAGTTGAAAGGTTTAACCAACCACCATCGGTATTGTACGCTTCGACTTTGTTCTTCTCACTCCCACCAAGAGTCTTCCATAACGGTTCGTTTGAGGCCTTTGACTTAATATCCCACAACGCAATATCTACCGCCGCCAATGCCATTTTTGTAATACCTGCACGCCCGACCCATTGGAGCGGAGGATAATATGCCAATCTTTCCCACAATAAGGAAATATCAGACGCTTCCTGACCTATTAATAACTCAGCATAACAATTGGATATACAGTCCGTAATTAATCTATCGCTGGCTAAATGAGCATGAGTTCCGGTAAAGCCATAACCAGTGAAGCCTTCATCTGTAAAAATTCTTACTCCTGGCATACCCCAATGAGTTATCGAATGCGTACTGTCAGATATATGGTTCCGAGTAACCGGAACGTGCAAAATAAATGTTTCAAGCGAAGTGATAATCATCAATTTAAAAGGGGGTAGAAGAATCTAACTTCGCCTCATAAAAATGTTAATTAAAGATATAAAGATGATCATCCAAATAGCTGGTGATGGATCCTTGATTCTTCAGTTCCTGTGAGGCGCTGGTCCAGACCCTGGAACCTGAAAGTGACCTTTTCATGATCCATTCCTAGAGCATGCAAAATCGTTGCATGCATGTCTCTTACTATGACAGGATCCTTCTCTACATAATATCCAAAATCATCAGTCTGCCCGTAAGAGATACCTCCTCTGATACCGCCTCCGGCCATCCAAATCGTATAGGCTTCTTTGTGATGGTCTCGGCCCGCTCCATTTAATTTTGATCCCTGAAACATGGGAGTTCTTCCAAACTCTGCACCCCAGACAAGTAAAGTTTCATCTAAAAGCCCCCTCATCTTCAGGTCTTTAATGAGGGCAGCAATTGGCCGGTCAATCTCTTTAGCCTTTTTCTTTATACCATTTTCGATACCCCCATGGTGATCCCATCCGGAATTGTACAGTTCGACGAATCTTACTCCGCGTTCGACGAGCCTCCGAGCCTGCACGCAGTGATTCGCAAATGATCCTTTTCCATACATGTTCCTAATATGTTCAGGTTCAGTTCTTATATCAGTTAGTTCAGGCACTGACATCTGCATTTTAAATGCCAACTCATATTGATTGATACGGGTTCTAATTTCAGGGTCGCCAGTATTTTTCAATTCCAATTCATTCAATTCATTAATTCCATCAATGATTCGCTTTCTGCGAGATCTATCAACGCCTTTCGGATCTGATAAGAATAGAACTGGGTCACCAGTGCTGCGAAACTCAATTCCCTGATAGGTGCTTGGTAAAAATCCATGACTCCACAAAGTGGAACCTGCTCCTGGAACACTTCCAGAAACCATTACCACATAAGATGGCAAATCATTTGATTCTGAACCTAGCCCATAAGTGACCCAAGATCCCAAACTGGGTCGACCGATGCGATTAAGACCTGAATGAAAAAACATCTGAGCAGGAGCATGATTGAAATCCTCGGTCTGCATTGATCTAATAATAGCAACTTCACCAGCAACCGATTTTAGATGTGGGAGAACTTCTGAGATTTCTTGCCCATTATTGATTCGTGTGAATTTAAATGGCGAAGCCATCATCTTTGGGTGCCCCCTAAGGAAAGCAAACCGCTTCCCTTCAATGAACTCTGCAGGAGCTAGTTTGCCATGGAATTCCTTAAGTTTAGGTTTGGGATCAAAAAGGTCTAATTGAGAAGGTGCTCCGACCATATGTAAAAAAATTACTGACTTGGCCTTTGGTGCGAAGTGCGCAATTTCTTTGCCATAATCTGCGACAGGATCCGGTGCAGACTCTCTAGACAGAAGATCATTAAAGGCCAGAGTCCCTACACCAAGACTACTAGAATTGCGCAGAAAAGCCCTTCTAGATAACAATCGCTGAGTCAGATCCTTTTCCATTATTAGTAACCGTTTTAGACTACTTTGTTATCGTTGCATGAAGATTGAGCAACGTAGTTGCAATTTCAAACCAAGCACTTTCAGCTGACCCTTCCGTGTCAAGAGCTCTGAAATATATTTCTTTTAACGCCTTAATCTCAGCACCATTGGGATGCCTGGAAAGAGCAAGCCTGAAGGCATATTCCAATTGTTGAGGCGCATTCAATTCAGCAGACTCTTTTCTTATTCGAGCAGCAAAGGCTTTAGCAATTTCCACATAGACTGGATCATTTAATAACGTCAGAGCCTGTAAAGGAGTGTTACTAGGCTCTCTCCTTACCTTGCACGCCCCCCTACTTGGAGCATCAAAATTGGCAAAACTTGGATAATGAGCTGAACGACGCCAAATAGTATAAATCCCTCTACGGTAAAGATCTTCACTTTCCGACACGTAATATTTGTTATCCACCTCACCAATGACGCGCCAGAAATTTGCAGGCTGTACCGGCCTGACTGGCCTCCCATACATTTTAGTCGAAAGTAGCCCTGAAATATACAGGGCATTGTCTCTAATTAATTCTGCAGGCAAACGGAGACTAGGGCCCCTTGAATGAAAACTATTATTTGGATCCTTGTCCCTTTCTAATTGAGATACTTTGGAGCTTTGTAAATATACAGATGAAAGTACGATTCGTTTAATTGTTTTTTTCAATGACCAAGAATCCTCTGACTGAAAAGTCACCGCCAACCAATCAAGTAATTCAGGATGACTGGGAAACGTTCCATTCGTTCCAAAATCTTCTATACTTGTCACTATTCCCCGCCCAAAAAGTTCTGCCCATATCCTATTCACAGTAACTCTAGCCGTGAGAGGGTTCTCTTTAGATACAAGCCATCGAGCCAACCCTAAACGGTTTCTCGGAAACTCGTCCCTGAAAAGATGTAATGATTCGGGAGTATCAGCTGTTACTTTTTCCCCAATATTTTTAAAGTCCCCTCGCAACATTATATGCGTGTCCCTCTTTTTTTCCATCTCTCTCATTACTCGAGAAGTATAACCGATCTGAAAAGTTCCACCCTTGGACCGATTCTTATTGTTACTAATCTGCTTCTGTAATGCATTAAGAGATTTTGAAGGTTCCCCTTTCCCAAAAAGAGCCTTACTTATTTTCAATGCTTCATTAAAATCTATTTTTGATTTTCTAATTAGATCCACTTCTTTGGGATGCTTTTTAACCAGCTCATTTAAATGATCATCAGAAAATGACTCGCAAAGCTCCTCGACCTTACTTACATAAATCTTTTCTACCTCACGAGCCTTATGCGCAGCCTCATCTCTCTTGTTAAGCTCATCAGTTGGCACTGGAACATTAATATCAGAGCCCGAATAATTCATCGATGCATCATTACCCCCGGGCCTACGTTTACCCTCAATTGGAGTATTGTTAAAAAAAGCAAACATCGAATAATAATCATGAATCGAAAAAGGATCATGTTTATGGTCATGGCACTGGGCACATTCCATCGAAGTCCCTAGCCAGACCGTGGAAGTCGTATTGACGCGATCCACGACCTGTTTTACCCGATCCTCCTCAGGATCAGTTCCAGCCTCTAGGTTTAATATCGGTCCGCGATGAAATCCCGTAGCAATGATTTGAGCATTCGTAGCTTCAGGGAGTAAATCCCCAGCTAACTGTTCGATCGTAAACTGATCAAAAGGCATATCTGAGTTAAAGGCCCTTATGACCCAGTCCCTGTATGGCCAGACATTCCGAAATCCATCACGCTGATAGCCATCAGAATCGGCATACCTTGCAAGATCCAACCAACCTAGCGCCCATTTTTCACCAAAGTGATTTGAACTTAAAAGCTCATCGACAATTTGCTCTAAATGCTGATCAGAAGGATCTGACAAAAATGAATCGACTTTTTCTATTGGAGGAGGGATTCCTATAAGGTCTAAAAAGACTCGCCTAATCAACCGCGCAGACGATTCCCTTTCCTTAGGGGCATGACCCTGCGATTCCATTCTCGATAAACAGAAAAAATCAATTTCATTCCGTGCCCAATCAGCATGTTTTACTGATGGAAGGTCCGGTTTAGTTGGAAAAACATAGGCCCAATGCAAATCCTTGGCCTCTGCTGTCAAAACAGCAAATAGGACAAAGCAGAGGGATCTCATATAAAATTAAGTCATTATTTTGTGACCTTGAGCGTTCCAAACATCAACTGACCGTGCCCAGGATACGTGCATACGTATGGGTAATTTCCTGGCGTCGACGGCGCACTCATGTAAAGAACGTATTTGCGACCCGGTGCAACCTGAGGAGAAGAGGCCAACACCTCTGGTATATCCGGAACAAAGTTCTGCTCAATCGCTTTAGGTCCAATAGCCAGTGCCGCAGCAATTACCTTTTGCCTGCTTCCAGGGACACAAACGGCCAAGTTATGCATCAAGCCTGTTGGATCATTATTAATAAACTCGATCGCAACTTTTTCACCAGCCTTGGCTTGCAATGACTCAACATCAAATTTCATGCCCGGCTTTGCTCCGACTTTAATAGTGCGCGCATTCTCATAACCTTCAGGAACAAGCGCAACTGGCTTCTTACTAAGCGCGTCCATTTCAGCCTTCATCTTCGCATCCTGAATTTTGGACAAAGACTCGTTCCGGAAATTATTAATGAATCCTCCAAAACTTGCACCTCCTTTGAAATTTCGAGACTTGGCAAACCAAGTAAAGAATTGCTTCCTAAGATTTTCATTCCAGCCCTCTTCAACATTTTTGAGCGCATAAGCATACCAGATTTGCTGTCTCTGTGGGTTGGTCGCCTTTTGGCTTTGAAATGATCTGCCATACTGACCTGATCGAGCCAAAAGTTTGTCATCAAATTCAATCTCTTCCAATCCCGCTGCCTCCTGATTCATTAATGGAACGGTCTTAGCAAGAACATCATCAGCCTTTAAATAAACCAACATAGCTACCAACTCCCTATTCATAGCATCAGATGATGCAGGATAGAGTGGTGAAATGGCTTCGGCAATTTCTTGAGCTGTCTCCTCATCAGGTCCGCCCATCCGAATAAAAGTAAGCCCCATAACCCTCAAAGCCTCGAGCTTCTGACTTTCCGTCATTTCTGAAACCTTCAACATGGAAAGAGCATTAAGAATATCCTCCTTCAAAGCTGCATCACCCTGACGTGACAGAGCGAGAAGAGCAGAAAGTAATGTTTGAGGGTCCTCTTCTTCAAGTGCTTTTTCCTGCCACTCAACAACAGGTTGATGCTCTAGCGCAACACGTGCCGCGTATCGAACAAAACGGTCGGCATGACTCAATTTGGGCCAGATCTTTTCTATGGATCCCTGAACCTCTTTACCATGAAAAACCTCAAGACTCCTTCGAGCTTCAATCACTTTTGTCTCAGAATTGACTCTGGATTTGATTGCCGCAGTAGAGTCAGAACCTGAATATTTCACGCGATAAAGCGCAGATTGAGTTCCTCTACCTCCAACTGCAAAATACATATTCCCATCTTTTCCAATGACTCCATCTGTAACATTCAGAGGAACGCCAGTAACAAACTCTTCTTTCTTTGCTTGATAGGAAGATCCATCTGGATCCAAGTGAATCGCGTAAATCGTTCCATAGGTCCAATCAAATGCATAAATAGCATCCTGATATTTTGCCGGAAACTTTGATCCCAAACCAGACATGACACCAGTCGGACAACCGGGTCCAATGTCCAAAGTCGGAGGCAATACATCCGGATACCACTCAGGGAATTTTCCAGTACCTGTTCTCCAGCCGAATTCCGATCCACTAGTGACGTGATAAATTCTTGTCGGGCGATACCAAGGAGTTCCACTATCCCACTCCATATCAGAATCATAGGTGAACATTTCGCCATCTCTATTAAAAGCAATATCGTACTGGTTCCTAAATCCGGCTGAATAAAGGTGGAAGCTTTTACCTTCAGGGTCAGTTCTTGCTATCCATCCTCCAGGAGCTCTTATGTTTCTTGCATGCCCGCGCGCGTCAGGCATCCGTGGAAGTAACTGATCCTCTGCATAGTTCATTTTTAGCGCAGAACTTTCAGGCTTAGGGACAGCCGTATGATTGCCGCCAAGCACGTATAGATGTTTTCCATCTGGTGAAAGAGAAACTGCATGAGGGCCATGCTCACCTCCACCGGCGAATCTTCGCATATCTTGAACCTTATCTAGAAGATCGTCCCCATCAGAATCAGTGATCCTGTAAAGCCCAGATCCTGGCTTCTGCCCATTAGTGCAGGCATATAAGGAATCAAATGCCCACAATAGCCCATGAGCTCCTGAAACTGGGACGGGGACCTTTTCAATCTTAGGTTCTTCAGAACTGAGGGTGATTCTAAAAATACCCTTACCCCCTTGATCTCCACAGTAAAGTCTACCTTTTGAATCAACTGCCATTGAAACCCATGAGCCTTGTTCTCCTTTAGGAACATTATAAATTTTCTCCACCTCAAAGCCTTTCGGGTGCACTTCCGCAGCTCCTTTAGCGGCAACAGCAACTGCAACACCAGGCTTTTTAGAGAAAACATCTCCCCATGGTGAATCGCCCATTTTACCTGCTACAACTGCATTTTTCCATCCAGTAGTGTCCACGCTCGGCGCCATCCATCCAGGAGCCTTTTTGTTGGCTACAATCCACTCATTATCACTAACAATGTGCCTAGTGACACCGTTAGCAGCGACCAACTTAACTTTGGCAGCTAATCCAGCCGCTTGGCCTTCGTTATGAGCCTGCACCGCAAGAACATTATCTCCATTATGAAGATATTTCTTTATATCAAATTCATAATGAGTTTCCCACTGACTGCCAGAACCAACTTTCTGACCATTAACAAATGCTGTGAACCCATTATCACATGTAATGCTCAATTTAGAAGATTTGAGAGGAGTACTTAAAGTCCACTGTCGCCTAGCATAAATAGTTTCTGTCCGAGCAGATTTACTATTCCATATCCATTTGACTGGAGGTGCTGAGATTTTTTGAGCCGCATTAATAAGTACAATGTTGTGATCTTTTAACGATTCTTTAGCTTTAGCAGATTCTTTCTTCTTATTAATTAAAACAATATCCTTAACCTCTAATCTCATTGCTCCTCCCGCATGCAACTGTAACGCTAGGATACCTTTAGATGACTTCTTGGAAGTTTCATTATCCTCAATCTCCACAGTCACACGACCATTAATTTTATGAACAAGACGGTTACCTGATGCAGATATGGAATATTCATTCCATTCGCTAAGATCGCATTTCTTCTTGGCATCAGGATTACCCTTCAATGACCGCTTTCCTTTACCGTCAATGACCGCACTTTGACCACACTGAGCAATTATCCCTCGGCCTCGCTCTTCATAAAGCATGCCAAGATAATTTGGGGCAGGATGCATGTCCATTTGATAACCCCCGACAGACCAGTTCTTAGCGTTAATTACTTTAGATCGGTATTGTATACCCGAATTATTATTACCCTTAACTCTCGCCTTCAGGGTCAGGTCAAAATCTCCCACCTCCCCACCTTTCCAAATCAAGAAAGTGTTACCTGGGGTCTTTTTATCTGCAGTCGTTTCTCCAACAATGACACCATTCTCTACACTCCAAAAATCTGGATTGCCGTCCCATCCTGAAAGGTCTTTACCATTAAATAATTTCTCAGCTGATAGAGCATTAATTGTTATTGTGAAGATCAGAGTTGTGATAATTAAGATTTTTTTGGCCATAAATTTATTTATTTGAGGAATTATTTTATAACGAAGAATGTAGAACGTAAAGGTGTGTTTGATAGGCTTTTACCATTATTAAAATGGCACCATCAGTCTAATTATGAGTATTATTTTGTCCTCTTACCAATGAATCGCAGAGACATTATACTAAATATAAGTAAATTTTACCTTAGTCAGAAAAAGGCCAATCGATATTTCACCTAATCGATCATTCCTACTCGATAGTACATTTGCAAAAAAAACCACTCTCTATAAATAGTTAATCAGGCTGCTCTAAATCCTTTATCTTGGCATTAAGGTTTTCAATCTCCAACATCAGCTTCTTTAATTGCGAATCCGATAAATTCAGTTTTTCACTAATCATTAAAGAATTAGATTTTTCCTTCTCTAATAACTCATTAGTTGTTTTTACCTCATTTTCAACGGCTTGAATTGCAGCCACATAACCTTCGCGCGCTTTTTTATTAGCTACCTCAGCATCTGACAGTGCCTTATTTAATTCACCTTTCTCTTTTTCTAATGAGTTAACCTTCTTAGTGAGATCAAGTTTATCCTCATTGGCCTTTAAGATTTGAGCCTGAGCCTGTTCATTTTTCTCTTCAATATTACCAATTTCCAACTTTAATTTCTGAACCTCCTGAATATTCGAAGCCATTGATTTTGCATAATCATTTCTAATCTTATCGCGGACCTGGGTCAACATCTCCACTTCTTTGACTTTCCCTAAAAATGCATCATTGGCTTTTTTAATTTCAAGCCTCGCAACTTCTTTAGCATTCAAAGACGCCTTCTGGTTTGCATCCCTTTCATTAATGAGGGTTTTCTCTAAATTAGAAATCTCTTCACCTTTATTTATCAATTCTTGCTCAGTCGAAGAGAGCTCATTCTTAACCGTTACAAGGTCATTTTTAACCGTTGCAAGGTGATTTGCTCGAACGAACATCCAAATTATTACTCCAACTAATAAAAAAGAAAAGATAACAGGAACTAGGACTGACCTTGACGCTTTAGGAGAAAACTCTGACTCTTTGTTTTCAGTTACGGAGTCGGTGGTTGTTTTGACTTCAATTTGATCCTTCTCATTATTTGTTAATGCCATTTTAACGAATCTTTGATCAGCCAATGCCTCCGGCGTAATCCATATCGTAAAGCTTTTTGATCTTATTTTTTTCAAATCGTCTCCATCAGTTTGGAGGGAAGATACATTCACATTAGACAATTTTTCCTCAAAAGCTTCTATTGGGAAGGATGAAATCTCTTGATTCAGGTTTTGTGAAATTTCAGTCCAAATACTGAAAGCTTTAGATGGAGGCAAAGAAATAGGTTCAACCTGAAGAATTGCATCTTCTGTACTTTGATGATCCTCAGAATCTGAAGAATTTTGATTCAATTTTTCTACCGTCTTTTGATCTTGAATTGCACTAACCCAAACAGTAAATGGCGTTGAACGGCCTGGGTCGATAAGGTGCTTTACACTTTTTGATCGTTCATTCCATATCCTCGCAAACCACCCGCCTTCGGGACGGCTGATTGCTGTGGGGTTCTTTTCTATATTTTCGCCTACTGGTCGTGCCATTTTTTAAAGAGAATCTCAGTTATGATTAATGCAAAAAGTAACACCGATTTCACCCTAAAATAAAGCTACTTAATAAATTCATCATTTTTCCTACCCACTATGAAGCATTGCGTTTATCCCAATGAGTGACAAAATGTCTTTTCAAGCTATAAATCAAAAGCTTAAATCCAATTGCAAATATGCTGCTCGTTATCGATAACTACGATTCTTTCACATATAATCTAGTTCAATACTTCGGTGAACTTGGAGCCGCCATGGAAATTCGAAGAAATGATGAGATTTCAATCGAAGAAATTAAAACTCTCAGCCCAGAAAAAATCTGTATATCTCCTGGCCCATGCACTCCCAACGAGGCAGGTATAAGTTGTGACGTAGTAAAGGAATTTGGACCCTCAATCCCTTTACTCGGAGTATGTCTAGGCCATCAATCAATCGGTCAAGTATTTGGCGGCGAAATTGTACGCGCCGAAAAACTGATGCATGGTAAAACATCCATGGTAGAACATAACGGCGAGGGACTATTTAATGATATTCCAAACCCTTTCGAAGCAACGCGCTATCACTCGCTACTCATAAGAAAAGATTCTTTTCCTGATTGTTTAGAAATTACAGCAGAAGCAAAAACAGATGAAAAAGAAATCATGGGCATACGTCACAAAGAATATCCAATATATGGTTTGCAATTTCATCCTGAATCCATACTCACCGGGGAAGGGAAAAAGCTTCTGTCCAATTTCCTTAAGCTGTAACACTTGGCGAATCGATGATAAATCAGTTCTACAATGACTTCGACATCGCACCCAGAAAGGAAGACGAAAATGATCGGCCTGATGATTATAGAAGCCCATTCCAAATAGATCGGGACAGAATCATCTACACGCCTTCCTTTAGAAGGCTCCAAAGTAAAACGCAGGTATTTCTTTCTGGAGAGTACGATTTTTATCGTACTCGCTTAACCCATTCACTCGAAGTCGCTCAGATTGGAAGATCAATATGTAACCGACTAAAAAAAAGAAGCACCACTTTAAGTGATGAATACTTTATAGACCCGGATCTGGTCGAAGCGGCTTGCTTATCTCATGATTTAGGACATCCGCCTTTCGGTCATGCCGGAGAAAG
>Ga0163108_10003755_pt1 | contig 10772 bp, 8 predicted proteins | sample Fk1155metaG_FD_109644 | JGI IMG/M metagenome (GOLD analysis project Ga0163108, IMG submission 109644) | Marine microbial communities from the Central Pacific Ocean - Fk160115 155m metaG | ecosystem: Environmental > Aquatic > Marine > Oceanic > Photic zone | place: The Central Pacific Ocean...
CGATGCGGACGGCATCGAATCCGGGACCCCGGGTTGCGTCGAGGGCCAGTCGCGACGTCGTGCCCCCTGATGTGGACGACGGGTCGAGGGGGCTCCCCGGAAGGCCATCGACGGTGAACAGGTCCCGGTCGGGCTGAAAGTGCGTGGCGAGCGCCCACAACACCTCGCTGTTGTCGGTGCAGTCCACGTCCGGATCCACGGCGACCACGGTCTTGACATAGGGGTCCCATCCGAGCAGGGCCAACATCACCTGGCGGGCCTCGCCCGGCCGACGCTGGTCCACGGCTACGTAGCAGTGGAAGTGCGAACCGGAGTTCGGGTAGTGGATCCGGGTGACCGAGGGGAACCGAGCCCGGAGCCGCGCGTCCATCTCGGACTCCCGTGGCACTCTCGCGAGGTTGAGGTGTTCCTCGGAGTTGCCGCCGACGACGTCGACCCACAGCGGGTCGTCACGGTGGAGCACGGCCTGGACGTCGAAGCGGTTGTGGGTGGAACGGTCCGACGAGTACCCCGTGAATTCACCGAAGGGTCCCTCCTCGGCGGAGGCGTCGGCGTCGATCACGCCCTCGAGCACGTATTCGGCGGACGCCGGGACCCGCAGTCCATGCGTTGGAGTGCAGACCACCTCGAGGGGTTCACCGAAGAGCCCCCCGGCGATCTCCCGCTCGTCGACGTCGAGGGGAACGCGGGAAGAGGCCGCCAGCATGAACAATGGATGGGCACCGATGACCATCGCCACCGGCATTGGTTCGCCTCGTGCCCTCCAGGCGTCGAGGAGTCGCCACAGGTCGCCGCGCGAATGGAGGCTCGTCCCCAGCGAGGTGGCAGACGCCGGGAGTGCCCGGTGGTAGCTGAGGTTGCCGCAGCGGGTCACGGGGTCCTCGGCGACGACGACACCGCTCGTGATGTAGGGGCCGAGGTCGGTGGCGAAATGGGTGAGTAGGGGAAGGTCCCGAAGGTCGATGTCGTTGCCGGTGACCACCTGTTCGAGAACCGGCCCGGTATCGACCTCCAGGAGTGGCTGCGGGTCCCCCGCCAGATGTTCGAACCTCTGGTGGAGTCGGCCCTCTTCGGCGCCGATCATCCGCTCGATCCGTCGTCGGGAGGCGAACATGTTGGTGACGACCTCGTGGCCCGCACCCTGTACGTCCGTGAACCGGAGCAGGGGGTGGCGGCCATCGGCGGCCAGTTCCCATACGACCGCACTCACGTCCTGGTCCAGCGAGACAGGGGCATCGATGACGAGGACGTCCTCGGAATGGGCGGACGAATAGTCGTCGAGGAATCTGCGGAGGTCCTGGCCGGTCATGGCCTACTCCCCTCGGGGGACCGCCACCTCGTGAACAGTTCGTGGTCGATGGGGAACTGGTCCAACACCTTGCCGACTGTCTGGTCGATCAGGTCCTCGATGGTCTCGGGGGAATGGTAGAAGGCGGGCACGGGAGGGAGCACGGTCGCCCCGGCCTCTGTCACCGTGACCATGTTGCGGAGGTGAATCAGGTTGAGCGGGGTCTCCCGGGCGAGGAGGACGAGCGGCCGGCGCTCCTTGAGCGTGACGTCGGCGGCCCTCGCCACGAGCGTGGTCGAGACCCCGCTGGCGATGGCGCCCAGCGTGCTCATCGAGCAGGGTGCCACGACCATGCCCATGGTCCGAAAGCTGCCCGACGACACCGCCGCTGCGTAGTCCCCCGGGTCGTACACCACGTCGGCGAGTTCCTTCACCGCAGTGCCGGTCGTGCCGACTTCCAACTCGAGGGTGCGCCAGGCGGAGTCCGACAGGATCAGGTGCGTCTCGACCGACGCGTCGTCGGCAAGCACCTGGAGCAGTCGGATGCCGAACTGTGGACCACTTGCACCGGTGATGGCGACGACGAGCCGTCGTGCCCCGGGGTCGTGAACTGCGCCCATGTCGAGATATCCCCGTTCCTCGTCGTGCCTCAGGCGATCGGTGTCCCATAGGAACCGTCAGCGAGTTGCTGCTTGGCGTCCTCGATGGTCGCCGGAGGCGCCGTCGGTGTGATGCCGACCAGCCTGGCGATGTTGTTGCCCATGTAGTCCTCGAGCTGGTCCTCGCCGATGCTGAGCCCTTGCGGCGGCTCGTGGCAGAGCACCTCGAGGTGGGTCAGCCACATGCCCGGGTCGTTCGGCGGGGAGTCTGTGCCGAAGACCAGGCGGTCACGCGGCATCTCCTTGGCGAACTCGACGATGCGGGACTGGAGAAGCCATCCTGACTCACCGTAAACGTTGTGCGAGTCCATGATCATCCAGAAGGCCTCGAAGCAGTAGACACCGCCAGTCTGCACCCCGAAGTGGCCGATCACGAAATTGACGCCCGGGAACTCGCGGATGATGGGATAGAACTGTGTCGGAATCGAGTACGGGCCGTCCCCGGTGTGGATCAGGACGACCACGCCGAGTTCTTCGCACTTCCGGATCACCGGTCGGAGCCAGTCGAGCGCCCGGTCCGGCCGGTACGCATGCATGTTGGCGTGCAACTTCAACATCTTGAAGCCGTACTCCTTGACGTGGAACTCGAGTTCGGCGGCGCCGTTCTCCGGCCCGAACCGCGGGTTGTAGTTGAAGTTCCCGATGAACCGGTCGGGGTACGTCTGGGTGAGCTGGGCCACATACTCCATGTAGTCGCGGATGCCCTCGCGGCCGGATCGGCCGCCGTCACGCCATGCCGTGTTGCCGGGCGGTGGTTGGATGAAGCCCATGTCGATGCGACGGGGCTTGCCGTTGATCCAGTAGGGACCGTCCATCATCTCGAGCATTCGCTCGCCGTTGAACGGTTCGCCCGTGTGCCGCCAGGCCTCGTCAACGACATTGGTCGGGTGGAGGTGCGTGTCGATGATCATCAGGTCATCTCCCTTTCGTTTGTCTCTTCGGCTTCGATCACGAGGTCGGCGGGGCGCACGGGCACCCTTGGCAATTCGAGCCCGGTGGCGTTTCGGAGGGCATTGAGCACCGCCGGGGTCGACGAGAGATTGGGCGGCTCGCCGACGCCGTTCAGCCCGTACGGCGAGTCGGGGTGCGGGAACTCGAAGACCTGCAACGGCATCGGTGGCACGTCGAGCATGGTCGGGATCAGGTAGTCGGTGAACGAGGGGTTCCGGATCCGACCGTCCTCGAACTGGACCTCCTCCATCAGTGCGAGTCCCAGGCCCTGGACGGTGCCACCCTCGATCTGGCCCTCGACCGCGAGGGGGTTCATCGCCCGCCCCACGTCCTGAGCTGCAGCCAGTTCGACGATCCGGACCAGGCCGAGCTCGACGTCGACGTCGACGACCGCCCGGTGTGCCGCATAGGCAAACGCCACGTGGGCGTCACCCTGTCCCCGTTCGGGGTCGATGGCCTCGGTCGGCCGGTGATGGTAGGTGAACCGGTGCGACACCGGCACCTCGCCCAGCAGGTCGGCGAGTGGAAGGGACGATCCTGCGCCGAAGGAGGTCCGGACATGCCCGTCCTCGAGTTCGAGGGATCCGCCCGGCTCGTCCATGGCCGTCGCAGCACGCTCGAGAACCTCGTCGCGCACCAGCCGGCACGCACCGAGTACGGCGCCACAGGTCATCCAACTCTGGCGCGACGCCGACGAGGCGCCCGCCTCGTCGATCGTGGTGTCCTTGTCGGCCAGCAGCACCTCTTGGACGCCCAGTTCGGTGCGGACGACCTGGGCCTCGAGCGACACGATCCCCTGGCCCAGTTCGGTCGCCGCCGTCTGCACCTCGGCCACCGGCAGGCCGTCCCTGAGCCAGAGGGTCACCCGGGCGGTCGATGTGTCATCGACCCCGCCGGAGAACCCGATGGCCTTCATGCCGAGCGCGTAGCCGACGCCGCGGCGGATGCCCTCGCCGTGCGTGGTGTTGCCGACACCACCGGGGCGGGCCCGCGGGTCGAAAGTCGCCGGACCGGGCTCGTCGGGCAGCGGGAGGTCGCGCAGGTGGGTCAGGAGCTCGCGCACCGGGACGGGCCCATCGACGGTTTGGCCGGTCGGAAGCACGTCTCCTTCGGTGAGCGCGTTGCGGAGGCGGAGGTCGACGGGGTGCAGGCCGAGTTCGACGGACAGTCGGTCCATGGCCGACTCGATGGCGTAGCAGGACTGCACCGCGCCGAAGCCGCGCATCGCACCACACGGCGGGTTGTTGGTGTAGGTGGCATAGCCGTCGATCTCGACGTTGGGGCAGGCGTAGGCGCCGGCAGCGAAGTACGAGGCGTTGGCGACCACGATCTGGGAGGTGGAGGTGTAGGCCCCGCCGTCGAGCACCAGGCGCACCCTGCTGAACACGAGGGTGCCGTCGCGTCGGGCCCCCAACTCCACCCGGGCGGTCGCCGGGTGCCGGTGCACATGTCCGTAGAACGACTCCTCCCGGCTGTACGACATTCGAACCGGCCGGCCCGTGGACAAGGCGAGCAGGCAGGCGTGGATGTGGACATTGAGGTCCTCCTTGCCGCCGAACGCTCCTCCTACGCCGGACAGCACGAGTCGCACCTTGTCGAGGGGCAGTCCGAGGCTGGCGGCCACCTGGGACTGGTCGAGGTGAAGGTTCTGGCACGACACGTAGAGATCCACGCCGCCGCCGCCATCGGGAACGGCCAGACCGGACTCGGGTCCGAGGAAGGCCGGGTCCTGGGTACCGAGCTCGTAGTCGCCGACGACGACGACCTCGGCTTCTCCACGGGCGGCGTCGACATCGCCGTGCCGAATTCGAACGTGGCGGGCGAGACCGCCGTTGGGAAGTCCATCGACGGCACCGGTCAGCGACGCCTCCGGATCGAGGTTCGGGACGAGTTCGTCGTAGTCGACCACGCAGAGCTCGCATGCCCGACGGGCGACTTCGGGATGGGTGGCGGCGACCACCGCGACCGGCTCGCCCTGGTAGCGGACCTCGTCGAAGGCCAGCACGGGCTGGTCGGCGATCTTCATGCCGTAGGTTTTGGACCCCGGCACGTCAACGTGGGTCAGGACGGCGACGACGCCGTCGAGCCCTTCGGCGGCCGACGTGTCGATCCGGAGGACACGGGCTCGCGGGTGGGGGCTCCGCAACGTGACACCCCAGAGGGTTCCCTCGAGAATCTCGTCCGAGGAGAAGACGAAGCTGCCGTCGACCTTCGGCACGCCATCCGGGCGTGGTGGCGAGTCTCCGACGCCGTCGATGACCACGGGGCGCGATTCGGTGAGGGTCACGCCGGCATCCCCTCCGAGGTGTGTGCTACCGATTCGACGACCGCCGCCTCGAATCGTCCCACCAGTTCGGCGAACGGCAGCCCCTTGCCGATGAACACGATCCGGCTGTCCCGGTGACCGCCTGGCCAGGCATCGAGGTCGTGCATCTCGAACATCCGGTGGACACCCTGGAGGGCGACGCGGTTGGGGTTCCCCGCCAGGGCGAGCACGCCCTTCCAGCGCAGGAGGCTGGGTCCGAACTTGTCGGCAATCGACTCGGCGGCCCGCTCGACGGCGTCGGCTGCGAGTTCGCCCGGGATGCGGACCGAGTGGGTCTCGACGTCGGGATCGTGGCCGTGCACGTAGTGGTTGTCGAGGAAGGACGGATCACTGGCGGCCCGCTGGGAGATGTCGAACGCCCGGATGCCGAGGACGCCGTCGAGGTTGACCTCGGCGTAGCTCGATGCCTCGATGCCGCATCGCTGGTTGAGACCGCGGATCCGTTCCCGGATGCGGGCGACGGTGTCCTCCCCGACGAGGTCGACCTTGTTGACGATGACGCGGTCGGCGCAGACGATCTGGTCGACGGCCTGGCTGCTGATGCCGTCGTACCGGACCTCATCGAGGTGCTGCTCGATGTGCGCGGCATCGACCATCGAGACGATCGCGTCGAGGCCCACCTCGTCGAGGACCGGGTCGTCGACGAAGAACGCCTGTGCGACCGGCATCGGATCGGCTAGTCCGCTCGTCTCGAGGAGGACGTAGTCGATCCGGTCCCGGCGGGCCATGAGCTTGCGGAGGACCTCGAGGAGGTCGCTTCGTACCGAGGTGACGCAGCAGATGCATCCGTTGGCCATCTCGTAGATCTCCTCGTCGGAGGAGATGACGAGCTGGGAATCGATGTTGATCTCGCCGGCCTCGTTTTCGATGACGGCGATCCTCCTGCCGTGTTCCTCGCGCAGGATGTAGTTGAGGAGCGTGGTCTTCCCGGCGCCGAGGAAACCGGTCAGGATCGTGACGGGGACCTTCGGCGTGCTCACGTCAGGCCCTTGGGTGCGGCCGCTCGGTTGACAGCGTCGAGGATCTTCTGGTAGCCGGTGCAACGGCAGAGGTTACCGGAGAGTTCCTCGCGGACCGTGAGTTCGTCGGGCTGTGCGTGCCTGTCCAACAGGGCGTGCGTGGCGACGACCATCCCGGGGGTGCAGAACCCGCACTGCACCGCTCCGGCGTCGAGGAAGGCCCGCTGAACCGGATCGAGGGACCCGTCGTCGCCGAGGCCCTCGATGGTCACGATCTGGGCGCCGTTCGCCTGGCCGGCAGCGACGAGGCAGGAGCAGACGAGTTCGCCGTCGAGGTAGACGGAGCACGACCCACATTCGCCCTGTTCACAGGCGTTCTTCGAGCCGCGTAGGCCCAGGTGCTCGCGCAGCAGTGTGAGCAGGCTCTCGAGTCCCCACACATGGTCGACGACGTGGTCGGTCCCGTTGACCGACAACTCGACCCTCATGCGGCCTGCTCCAGTGGACGCTCCGACCAGGCCCACCCGAGGCATCTGGCAGCCAGCACCGAGAGGGCATGCCGTCGGTAGTCGGCGGTGCCGCGCACGTCGTCGATCGGTGAGGCGGCGGCGGCCACGAGTCGGCCGAACTCGCGCAGCACCCCCGGGTCGGCGGGTTCGGGAGCGTCCCAGTGCCCGTCGAGGCGCCCAGCGGCGAATTGCTCGGCTTCTGGCGCCCTAAACGGGGTCGGTCCCGCTGAGCCGACGCCGGTGCCAACCGTGCCGGCGGCGACATCGAGGGCGACAGCGAAGGACACGGTTGCGATGACCATCGCATTGCGCGGCCCGATCTTGGCGAACTGTTGGGGGCCACGAACCACAGGTATCAGCACGGCCCGGATGAGTTCATCGGGAGCCAGTGCGCTGCGCTTCGGCCCGAGGAAGAAGTCGTCGATGTCGACGAGTCGTGCGCCGCGGGCGGACGCCACCTCGATCCGGGCACCGGTGGCCAAGAGCGGCGGATGGGCGTCGCCGGCCGGTGACGCGGTGGCGAGGTTCCCAGCCACCGTGCCGCGGTTGCGGATCTGGGGCGAACCCACGGTCCGCGCCGCCATCGCCAGGGCCGGGCAGTGGTCGTGAAGTTCCTCGATGATCCGCGTGTAGGGCACGGCAGCACCGAGTCGGAGGATCCGTCCCTCGTCGACCAGCGACCAGTCGTTCAGTTCGGGGAGGCCGGAGAGGTCCAGGAGACCCCTGGGGCGGGACCGGTCGAAGTTGATGTCGACCATGAGGTCGGTACCCCCGCAGATCGGTACAAGGTCGGGTTCCTGCGCCCGTCGGGCCAGGGCCTCTTCCCAGGACGCCGCGCGATGTACGACTGCTCGATGACCCAAAGTGCTCTCACCACCCATCGACGACCCTCCAAAAACGATACGCCACATTTGACATGCCCTGCGTCAAGTCCCACCCCCTGAACTGCATTTGCCGTGGCCCGGAACCCTACGCGGTTCGCGTCGACTCCTCAGAACGGTTGGCCGCCGGCCCTGTCAATCGAGCCCGGAACCCTTTCCCGGAGCGAGGCGATGTGGTGACGCGCTCCCGCCTCGCCGACATCGGCGCGCCGTTGCGGGTGGGAGTCGCGCAACACCTGGGGAATCTGCTGCTGGGCACCGGCCACCGCCCTGCTGGTCGCCACCACCTGAGGCCGCTGGCATCGGCTCGGTCCACTGTGTGCCACCATTCGCACCCGGACTCCACTGCCCGATGAAGGAGGAACACATCGTGACCGAAGAGCTCAAGGCCCGCATCGCCGACGACGGCGTCGAGTTCATCTACGCCATGTTCGTGGAGATGCACGGCAAGCCGTGCGCCAAGCTCGTGCCGGTGACCGCGATAGACGACCTGCTCGAGGTCGGGGCCGGGTTCGCCGGGTTCGCCGCCGGGCCCATGAGCCAGACGCCCGCCGACCCTGACATCCTGGCGCTGCCCGACCCGTTCTCGTACACGGTGCTGCCGTGGCAGCCCAACGTCGCCGCGATGCAGTGCGACGCCACGGTCGAGGGCGAGGAGTGGCCCTATGCGCCCAGGGTGATCCTCAAGCGGGCGGTCGCCCGGGCGGCCGAACAGAACCTGGTGCTCAAGTCGGGTGTCGAGGCCGAGTACTCGATGCTGCACCGCAACGACGACGGCTCGTTCCGCCCGGCCGACGAGCGGGACACCTCCATGCTGCCCTGCTACGACGCCCGTGGGCTCACGACCATGCTCGACCACCTCACGACCGTGTCGCGCCACATGGACGCCATGGGCTGGGGGAACTACGCCAACGACCACGAGGACGCCAACGGCCAGTTCGAGCAGAACTTCGGGTACAGCGATGCACTCACCACCTCCGACCGGCTCGTCGTGCTGCGCCTGATGATGCACACGCTGGCCCGTCGGCAGGGGCTGTACGCCACGTTCATGCCCAAGCCGTTCACCGACAAGACCGGCAACGGGCTCCACATGCACCTCAGCCTCTGGTCGGCCGACGGCGACGAGCCGCTGTTCGAGTCAGACCACGACGCCCGCGGGCTCGGCCTGAGTGAACTCGCCTACCAGTTCCTCGGCGGGGTGCTCGACCACGCCCAGGGGCTCACGGCGATCCTCTGCCCGACCGTGAACTCGTACAAGCGCATCGGCGTCGGCCCGCCGGATTCCGGCGCCACCTGGGCACCCGCCTACGTCGCCTACGGCGGCAACAACCGGACCCAGATGGTACGGGTACCCGAGGGTGGCCGCTTCGAACTGCGCGTCCCCGACGGTGCGGCGAACCCGTACCTGTCTTTCGCCGCCCTGCTGGGGGCCGGCCTCGACGGCGTGTCACGTGGCCTCGACCCGGGTGACCCCAACACGGACAACCTCTACACGCTGCCACTCGACGAGATCGCCACGCGGGGCATCGAGGCCCTGCCGCCGACGCTCCTGCACGCCGCCGACGAGTTGGTGGCCGACGACGTGCTGCGTGCCGCCCTCGGCACCGGCCGGGACGGCGACTACGTCGACTACTTCGCCCGGACCAAACGCGACGAGTTCCGCACCATCACGGACCAGGTGACCTCAGCGGAACTCGACACCTACCTGTCGCTGTTCTAGGGCCGGTACGCCCCTAGGGGCCGTCGGACTCGAACCGACTCGGGACCGCTGCTCCGATCGCGGCAAGTACGTCTTCGCCGAGCGAGTCGGCGACGTCGGCGATCCCGAAGTGGTGCACGAGGAAGGCGACGGTCGCGTGCTCCGCCAGGTCCTGCACCGCCGAGGGGTCGACGAACTCCTTCGTGCAGCCGTCGGCGGCCCGGGTGGTCTGTTCGGCGCCTATCAGGGCCACGAGTTCTGCCGCCTCACCGGATTCGTAGAGGAGCGGACAGACGTCGGTGAAGCTGTTGTGGCCGGCCGCTGCGATCTCGAGGTAGATCCGCGGCCCGGTGAGCACCTCGTAGAGCCCGTAGCTACCTGCAGGCGAGACGACGCTGTCGCGTTCGCCGGCCAACACCAGGTATGGCGTGTCGGTTGCCTCGAGGCCTCCGGCACCCGATGCGATGCTCACGGCGGCATCCATCCACGGTTCGGAAGCGGCCTGGTTGGCGGCACCGCCGCCGGCGGAATGTCCGATTACGGCGACAAGCGTGGTGTCGACCACTCCGGCGAGGAGGTCTTCTGCGTCGGAGGTCCGGGCCTCGAGGATGTCGATCGTCCGGTTGAAGTCGATGACCTCCTGTCCCGGAGCGGCCACTAGTTGGCCGCTGACCTGGGCGACGAGGCCCCGCTCGAGGTGGTCGACGGCTGCCACGACGAACCCGTGGGAGGCCAGGTGGGTGGCGTAGGTCGTGGCGACCAGCCGGTAGCCGCCGAAGCCGTGGCTGTAGAAGACCACCGGGAACGGGCCTTCGGCGGCCTCTGCGTCCCGGTAGGCGCCCGTGTCGAACGGTTCGGTCAGCGACGCCGGGAGGAGTTCGAGGAGGAACTCGGGCAACACCTCGGCCGGTTCGACGAGTGCCGTCGGGCCTTCGGCGGTTCCCGCCCCGATCGGGTACCAGACCTCGACGAGACGGTCGCCGAGGTCGATCGTCGTGACCCCGGCGTCGTGGTCCCCGGGCTCTGCGAACACCTCGGGCTCCGGAGGAAGTGTGGTCGTGGTCGTGGTCGTGGTCGTGGTCGTGGTCGTGGTCGTGGTCGTCGTGGTCGTCGTGGTCGTGGGCGCCACCGTGGTCGTGGTCGTGGGCGCCACCGTGGTCGTCGTCGTGGTCGTGGTCGTGGGCGCCACAGTGGTCGTCGTCGTGGTCGTGGGCGCCACCGTGGTCGTGGGCGGGGCGACATCGGCTTCGCCACCACAGGCCGCCACCAACACGAGGAACCCGAGGACCAGAAGGCGTCCGGTGAATCGGCCCCTGTCCGTTCGTCGCATGGGTCACCCCTTCGTCGTGTCAGCGCGGACGCTACCCGCGACTGGCGGTCACCGGCCCGTCGGCCGAGACCGGGACCGTGCCGGAGGCGGACCGGGGACGTAGCCTGCCCTCGAGCACGTCCTGCCCCTGTAGCTCAGCGGATAGAGCATCGGCCTCCGGAGCCGTGTGC
>Ga0163108_10003757_pt1 | contig 10768 bp, 10 predicted proteins | sample Fk1155metaG_FD_109644 | JGI IMG/M metagenome (GOLD analysis project Ga0163108, IMG submission 109644) | Marine microbial communities from the Central Pacific Ocean - Fk160115 155m metaG | ecosystem: Environmental > Aquatic > Marine > Oceanic > Photic zone | place: The Central Pacific Ocean...
ATGAATTAAGTATTCTATATCAAATTTAATTATTAAATTATATGAAAAATTATTTTACGTCTCAATTCGCTGTCTTAAACAAAACAAATAAACCTTTGTTAATAAAAGATTTAAAGATTCCCAAACTAAAAAGCAATCAGGTACTAGTAAAAATAAAATACTCTTTCATTTGTGGTACTCAGTTAAAAGAAATATATGGTTTAAAGGGAGTAGATAAGCACCTGCCACACACTCTTGGACATGAAGCTAGCGGTTACGTCGAAGATTTTGGAAATAATATTAGTGGTCTTAAAATCGGAGACAGGGTTATTCTATCATGGATCAAAAAAAAAAGTAGTAAGGTATCTAAAAATCCATTTTATTTAGACAAAAAAAATAAAAAAATAAATTCTGGTTTAGTAAGCACTTTTTCTAGATACGCTGTAGTTTCTAGAGATAGAATTTATAAAATTCCAAAAAATATACCGATGGATATTGCGGCTCTTTTAGGATGCGCTTTACCTACCGGGTTCGGAATAGTCTTGAAGTTTGTTAAAAAAATTTTAACAAATGAATATATTGGAATTTATGGTGTTGGTGGCGTTGGTTTGATGTGTGTAATTGTATTAAAATTATTTGGAATTAAAAATATTTACGCTATTGATAAAAACAAAAAAAATTTAAAGGTAGTAAAAAAGTTTGGTTGTAAAAGTGTTTTTGATGAAAAAAAATTTAATAAAAAGATTGTTGATAAAAAAATTAAAAGAAAACAAATTATGTATAATTTTGAAATGTCAGGAAACAAAAAAATGATGGAAATGGCAATCAAAAATCTATCTTCATGCGGAACAGCAGTTTTGGCTGGGAATTTAAAAAAGGGTGATTTTGTAAAATTAAATCCTTATGATTTAATTTTTGGAAAAAAAATATTCGGTTTTTCTGCAAATGAAGTTTCATTAGACAAAAATTTGAAATATTATTTAAACCTTTTAAAAAAAGTTAATCATAAAAAATTGAGAAGTATATTTAAGGTTTATGAATTCAAAAATATTAATAAAGCTGTAATTGAATTTAAAAAAGGAAAAACTTTCAGACCATTAATTAAACTTTAAAACTTAGCTATTAAAATTTACTTTTTTTGCAGTATTTTTAATATAATTTTTTCTATTAGTAATTTTTATTTCTATAAATAATTTTATAAATGAGGAAGCAACATCAAATAAGTTGTGAATTGTTATTTTTCTTTCTCTGGAAGGAAACCTGAATGTTGCAGGTATTTCACAATATTTAATTTGACTATGCAAAAGTTTTGTTGCCATCTCGGAAACTATGCCATGTCTATTTGAGATTAATCCAAGTTTCCTAACTTTTTTTGTTGGAAAAATAGCGGTTCCATTTATATAATTCACAGAGCAACCAAAAAAGATCAGAAAAATAAAACAATATAATCTAGACACCATATTTCTAAATTTTAGTCTTTTCTCAGTATTTATTGGATAAAGCATAACCATATCACAAGAATGAGAAGTTTTTAATCCAGATACAATGGTATCTATTGGGAAAGCGTTATCTCCAGGAACAAGCATAAATTTTTCATATTTTACAACGCCAATCGCTTTTCTTATGGAAAATCCCATTCCAAAATTTTTATTATTTTTAAGATAAACAATATTTTTGAACTCTTTCTGCAATTCCAAAACCTTATTCTCTGTCAAATCGTTGCTGCCATCGTTTACAATTACTATCTCAAATCTAACAATGCTTTTAACTTCTTCTGTCGCCTTATTTATAGAATATATTGCATCTTTGATAAATTTTTCTTCGTTAAAAGCACATACGATAAATGAAATCATTTTAAATAATTATATTTTAATATATCAATATTTTAGAAATGAAAGTAAAAAAATAATATATCATGAAATTCAAATATTTAGTAATTGGTAGCAACTCTTTTTCGGGTTCACACTTCGTTCGATACTTAATTGAAAAAAATCACAGTGTTTTGGGAGTCAGTCGTTCTAATGAAATAAATAAAACTTTTTTGCCTTATAAATGGAATAACAAAAATAAGAAATTTAAGTTTTATAAATTTAATTTAAACACACAGCTAAGTTTTTTATTAAAGTTGATAAGAAAATTTAAGACTAAATATATAATAAATTTTGCTGCACAAGGAATGGTAGAACAAAGCTGGCTTTTTCCTGGACACTGGTATGAGACAAATTTATTATCACAGGTTAAATTACACGATCAACTGAGAAAAATTAAAACAATTAAAAAATATATTCACATAACTACACCAGAGGTTTACGGAAATACAAAAAGCTGGGTAAAGGAAAATTTTAATTTTAAGCCCAGCACTCCCTATGCGGTATCTAGAGCTGCTTGTGATATACATTTAAAAAGTTTTCATAAAAATTATAAGTTTCCGGTTATTTTTACTAGAGCAGCAAATGTATTTGGCCCAGGACAACAGCTGTACAGAATAGTTCCAAAGGCTATGATATGTGCAAGGCTTGGTAAAAAAATTAATTTACATGGCGGAGGAAAATCTAAAAGATCATTTGTTTACATCGAAGACGTTTGTGAAGCGTTATATAAAATCCTTGAAAAAGGTAAGATCGGAGAAACGTATCATGTTTCTACGAATAAAATACTTACTATTAGGGATTTGGTAAAAAAGATATGCTCTATGACCTCAGTTAAATTCAATGATTTAGTAAAAATTTCAAAGGAAAGAAAAGGAAAAGATCATGCTTATTTATTAAATACATCTAAAATTAGAAAACAATTGAAATGGAGAGATAAAACTTCACTAGAAGCAGGAATGAAAGAGACTTTGCGATGGATTGATCGAGATCTCAATTATTTAAAAAAAATACCAAGAGAATATAAACATAAAATTTAAACAGAATGAATATTTTAATAACAGGCGGGTGTGGTTACACAGGTTCAGTTTTAACACAAAAATTACTAAATCTGAATCATAATATAACCATAGTGGATACACAGTGGTTTGGTAACTATATAAAACCTAATAAAAATCTTAAAATATTTAAAACAGATATCAGAGATATTGAATCAATAAATTTAAACAACATTGATTCTATTATTCATTTAGCAAATATCGCAAATGATCCTAGTGTTGAGTTAAATCCGCTCTTGTCTTGGGAAGTTAATGTATTAGCAACACAAAGGTTAGTTAATAAAGCGGTAAAAAACGGCGTTAAACAATTTATTTTTGCAAGTTCTGGAAGCGTTTATGGAGTTAAAAAGGAAGAACAGGTTACAGAAGATTTAGAATTAGTTCCAATTTCTTACTATAATAAAACAAAAATGTTGGCAGAAAGAATTCTGCTTAGTTATAAAGATCAAATTATTATTCATTGCATAAGGCCTGCAACAGTTTGTGGGTATTCTCCAAGAATGCGCTTAGATTTAACTGTGAATATGTTTGTTAAACAAGCTTTTATTGATAAAAAAATAACGGTCTTTGGCGGCAATCAAGTTAGGCCAAATATAAATATTAATGATTTGGCAAATGTTTACATGCACTTTATAAAAAAACCACAATTAAAGTCAGGTTTTTATAATGCGGGATTTGAAAATCTAAGCATAATAGAAATTGCAAAAATAGTATCCAAAAAAATTCCTTCAAAGATTGAGTTATCAAATATTAAGGATATAAGATCTTATCGTCAAAATTCTGATAAGCTTATAGCTACTGGTTTTAAGAAAGAGTTTGGTATTAATCATGCAATTGATGACATGCATAAAAAATTTATTAGTAATGAAATTCAGGATACGGAACAATGCTATACGGTCAACTGGATGAAAAAAATGAAAATTTGAAATTTATGGGCAAAGAAATAGACCTTTTGATTAATTATCCAAAACCTAAGAGAAATCTAGACAAAAGGTCTAGTGAAAAATCTAAAGACGATATATCAATCGCAAGAAAATTTGGGAAAGAATTTTTTGATGGCGATAGAAAGCATGGTTATGGTGGATTTAAATATAACCCTAAGTTTTGGCAACCAGTGATACCTACATTTAAGAAGTATTGGAACCTTACATCTAAAAATTCTATTTTAGATGTTGGTTGTGCAAAGGGTTTTATGTTGTTCGATTTGTATAAGATGATACCTGGTATAAATTTAGCAGGCGTAGATATTTCAGAATATGCTATTAATAATTCACCAGAGGAGATTAAAAAAAATTTAACTATTGCTAATGTAAAAAAATTACCATTTCCTCCAAAGTCATTTGATGTAGTTATTTCGATAAACACTATCCATAATTTAGAAAAAGACGAGTGTGCTTTAGCCCTTCAAGAAATTAGTCGAGTCAGCAAGAAGCATTCTTTTGTCACAGTTGATGCGTATAGGAATGACGAAGAAAAAAAAAGAATGATGGAGTGGAATTTAACAGCAAAAACTATAATGTCTGTAAATGATTGGATTTTTTTTTTTAAAAAAGTTAATTATAAAGGAGACTACTATTGGTTTATTCCCTAAAAGATAAATTATCCTTAAGACTGTATAAAGAAATGTATCGCATTCGATCAGTCGAGGAAGAGATAGCCCGCAAATACCATGAAGGTAAAATGAGGTGCCCAACTCATTTGTCAATTGGTCAGGAAGCCGTACCTGCTGCATTCTCTGAATTAGTTTCTTCGAAAGATTTTGCAGTAAGTTCTCATAGGGGTCATGCACATTATTTGGCCAAGGGTGGAAATCTTAAATCTATGATAGCAGAAATCTATGGAAAGAAAACTGGTTGTTCAAAGGGTAAAGGTGGGTCTATGCACTTAATAGATCTATCTGTAAATTTTATGGGAACCTCAGCAATAGTGGGCAACAGCATACCCATCGGTGTTGGATTAGGCTTATCTACAAAGATAAAAAATAGTAATCAAGTTAGCTTTGTTTTTTTTGGTGATGCTGCAATAGAAGAAGGGGTTTTTTATGAGTCGGTTAACTTTGCAACTGTAAAAAAACTTCCTGTCATTTTTATATGTGAAAATAATTTTTATTCAGTTTACAGCCCATTATCTGTCAGACAACCCAAAGGAAGAAGTATATCCAAAATGGTAAATGCTATGGGGCCCAAAGTACTAAACTGCGATGGTAATAACGTTTTGCAAGTCCACAAAATTTTAAAGAAGGCGATATCTGATACAAGAAGGGGTAACGGGCCCTACTTTTTAGAATTTTTTACTTATAGGTGGCTAGAACATTGTGGACCAAATTTTGATAACAATTTAGGTTATAGATCTGAAAAAGAATTTAAAAGATGGAAAAGCAGAGAGCCAATTAGAAGACTCAAGAAGAAGATCGGAGAAAAATTTTATAAAAATATAAAAAACATTGAAATTAGTGTGAGAAACGAAATTCACAAAGCATTTAACTTTGCAGAAAGATCTCCTTTCCCTAGTAAATCAGATGCTTACAAAGGAATATATGCCAACAAATAATAAATTTACATTTGCAAAAGCTATTAATGAGGCCATCCATGTATCAATGAAAAAAGATAAGAAGATGATTTGTTATGGATTGGGCGTTACTGATCCTAAAAGCGTATTCTCTACTACCAAAAATTTAAAAGAAAATTTTGGAAATAAGCGAGTGTTTGATGTTCCTGCTTCGGAGAATGCATTAACAGGAATATCAATTGGAGCTGCTCTAAATGGTGTTAGATCAGTTGTAACTCACCAAAGATTAGATTTTTTCTTATTAGCCATGGATCAGTTAGTCAACTCAGCTGCAAAATGGTATTATATGTTTGGATCTCAAAAACCTGTTCCAATAACTATAAGATTAATAATAGGAAGAGGTTGGGGGCAAGGTCCTACCCACTCTCAAAATCTTCAAGCTTGGTTTAACCATATACCAGGGCTAAAGATAGTAATGCCATCATTTGCTGATGATGCAAAAGGTCTTTTAATATCTTCTATTTTTGATCCTAATCCAGTTATTTTTTTGGAACATCGTTGGTTACATAATACCAGTGCCTTCAGAAAAAAAGGAGATTATCGAATAAAAATTGGTAAATCTAAAGTATGTAATAAGGGAAAAGATATAACAATAATTAGCATGTCTTACTTAACGCTAGAAGCTATAAAAGCTGCAAAATATCTCTCAAAAAAGTTTAAAGTAAGTGCTGAGGTAATTGATCTGAGATCTATTAAACCTATAGACTGGCAAACAATTTTTAAATCTATAAAAAAAACAAAAAGGCTTTTGGTTTTAGACACGGGTTTTACAACAAATTCTATAGCCGCCGAAATAATTGCAAAAGTCGTAATTGATAGGTTTAATTTACTTAAATCTTCTCCTATAAGGCTTGCAATGCCCGATGTTCCTGAACCAACCAGTCCGTCGTTGACCAAAGACCTTTATATTCGAGCCGACACTATAGTGAAAAATGTTCTTAAATCTTTAAAAATAAATTACAAAAATATTTCTAAAGATTTGGAAAACCCAAATCCAAGCGATGTTCCTGACTCTGATTTTACAGGTCCTTTTTAATTATTTGTATTCGCAATAGGTTTATCGATAAATGGATACATTTCTTGAAGATTTTGTGGTTCAAACAAACCTCCATCCATTTTTTTATAACCTTGCTTAAATAAAGGTTCTTGATTTTCATCAACTATCAACTCACAGATTGTTGGTCCTTTTATTTTTTTTAAATAAGCAATTGTTTTGTTCATTTTTTTTTGATCAGACAGTCTTACATATTTTAGAGCAAATGATTTGGAAATTTTTTCAAAATTTGGAAAAGTAAGGTTATTTTTTGGATGTGTTCCAAAATATCTGCCCTTTAAAAATTCTTTCTGAGTATTTCTTATTGCCAGATATCCGTTATTATTTACCAAAACTATGATGGCATTTATTTTATCTTGTACAATTGTTTGCAAATCTTGAATATTCATCAAAAAGCTACCATCGCCTATTACACAAATTAATTTAGAAAAATTCTTAGATTTTGCAACGCCTATTGTTTCAGCTAAACCAGTTCCCATTGAGGAGATAGAAGAAGAACATATTATTCTATTTCCTTCTTTTATTATTGAGCTTTGAAAACCTGCGTAAAGAGCGGTTCCACCTCCGTCAACAATTATACATGTTTTTCCATTAATTTTTTTTGTTAATTCTCTTATAAATAAATTAGAATTTGGTTTCTTTTTCAATGGCGGTTCATACCAATTCATTCTTTTAAAATTATTCTTATTTATCCACCTAAAATTATAATCAATATTTTTTTTATTTATCCAGTTTAAGAAATTTTTTATGTCATCATTTATTTTTAAATCAAATTTTACATTTAAATTTTTTAATTCATTTTTGTCTATATCAATTATTATTTTTTTGGCTTTAGGCGCATAATTTTTAAATAGTGTCGTAGTATGAGGAATTGCCAAGTGGTTACCCATACAAATAACTAGATCTGAAGAAAAAATTGCTTTATTAGCCCCCCTCTGTCCACTCATTCCAATAATTCCAAGATTATTCTGATTATCCGAACTTAAAATATCTGCTGCATTCCACGTAGTAACTATAGGAATGTTGGATTTCTTTATAAATTTTTTTAAAAGCCTCTCTTTTGTTTTACCTTTAACTCCGTATCCGGCAACAATTAGAGGTCTTCTGGACATTTTTAAATATTTTAATACTTGATTAAAATTTTTTGATTTTTTAAAAGATATTTTTTCAGGATTACTGTTCTTAAAAAATGCTTTCTTGTTAAATTTTATATCTCCCCATTGAATATCTAAAGCTATATCTAGCCATACTGGGCCACACCTTCCTGATTTGCAAATTCTAATTGCTTTTTTAAGTTCTGCTAAAAAGAGATCTTTGTTATTTATAAATTTTGTATATTTTGTCAAAGGTTTTACAACATCACAAATATTCACTTCTTGAGTTCCCACTTGTCTGACTTTTTTTCCATAACTAGTATGTTCACTTCTAGCTTGCCCGCTTATAAATATGCATGGAACAGAATCTTGCCATGCAGCCATTAGTCCTGTTATAGCATTAGTAGATCCTGGACCTGTCGTGACAATTACACAGCCAACATTTTGAGTAGTTTTAGCATATGCTGTTGCAGCTAGTGCAGCGCTTTCTTCATGATGGGTGTAAGTAACATTTATTCCAGCTCTCTCCAAAGAGTCAAAGAAATGAACTACAGCACCCCCCTGTAAACCAAAAACATTCTTTATGTTTATATGTTTAATTATTTTTGCAAACGCATCCGTTAATTTCATTTTAAAATGTGATTGTAGGTAGCAATATTATTTCTGCTCTTTTTTGGATTAAAATATTTATTATTTTTCTTGTTGTAACATGAGAATGCACGCATCCAATCAGGCAAACCGAACCTTTCAAACTAGTGCTTTTCATTTGAAGTATTTTTGTATTAATATTTGGAAAATATTTTCCAATTTTATTTTGGTCATCATCTAAAATGCCATTAGCTTTATTGATTATTCCATTCATGTGATAATTGAGTATTGGAAGCAAAGCTCCTGCGGCAACAACATAAAACTTTCTTTTTCTTTTTAAATAATTGTTGATCGTTTTTTCTTGAGATTTTAAATGGTTTTTGAAGTTATTATAGGCTTCTGAAACTTGAATAAAATTTATTTTTGGCAAAAGGTTAATTTTTTTCTTCGTTTTGTTTTTGGATGAATTTAAGGTGAAATAAATCATTAAGGCTCCATAATGAAATTCGTTAAATGCATAATTTATAATTTTTCCACCGTATTTTTTTAAGATTTTATTAAAAGAGTTTAAAGAAAAATAATTTAAGTGTTGATGATGAATCTGATCAAAGCTCATATTTAAGATCAAGGATTCTAAAGAAGGAAATTGGAAAAAAATTTTAGTTTTTTTTTCTGATATTGATAAAATTTTCTTTAGAAAAAAATCGGGATTCTCAACATGCTCTAATGTATGTCCACAAATTATTAAATCAGAATCCTTTCCAATTTTTTTGTTATCTACTTTGTTAAAAAAATTCTTAATAACCTTTATTTTTGCATATTCTTTATCTCTTTTCACTACGGGATCAATTCCTACTAGACTTCTATTTTTTCTATAAAATTTTTTTAACAAATACAAATCGTTAGATCCTACTTCTATAATTTTTTTAATATTTGATTTTCCTAAATTTGAATTTATAAAATTAAAAAAATCTTCATTTGCCTGTATGGACGAATAAGTTTTTGAAGAACATAGCCCATAATCCTGATTGTAAATATATTCTGGCGTAATATGATTCTTGAGAAACATGTGCTCACAACGATTACAAAAAATTATGTCTTGATCTAAAGAATAACCTTTTAAACTTTTAGAGTTTTTTACAAATAAATCAGTTACAGGTAGTTTTTTTAATGAAATTGAATTTTTCTTTTTTGATGGAGCTTTTTGACAACAAATACATTTTTTATTTAATTTAAACTTCATTAAAAATAATTATTTCACATGTAGTGTTTAGATTGTCCGCCGTCCGCATGAATTATTGAGCTATGGAAAAAAGACGCATGATCAGAGGACAAAAAAACAACAATTCCCGTTAACTCCTCCATTTTTTGAAATCTTCCTAAAGCAGTTCTATTCTTTAAATAGCTTCTGGCATGTTTAGATTTAATTGTTTTTTTATTCCAATAACCTTTTTTTGTGACAATCACCCCAGGCGCAACAGCTGTCATCACAACGTTTTTTTTCTCTAAAGCCAAAGTTCTTCCAACACTTTTAGTGTACGCGGTTAGCGCTGCCTTCGAAGCATTATATGTTGATGGTCCGCTTATTTCCATTCCGGCAACAGATGTTATATTCACTATTCTACCCCAATTCTTTTTTTTCATGTCCAAAACAAAACGATTTACGACTTCTACAGCGGTTAAGAAATTTAATCTCAAAGATTTTTCCCAGTTTTTTAAAGGTGTGAAGGGATCCTTTTTATTGAGTGTATGACCAATGTTGTTAACAATAATATCGACTGTACCAAAATTTTTTTTTAGTTTTTTATATAATTTATCTACACTTCCTTTTTTATAGAGATCTATTTTACAGGGAAAATGCTTACTATTATTTCCTAATAATTTATATGTTTCCTTCAAAGAATTTGTTTTTCTTGAAGTGAAAGCTACTTTGGCTCCTGAATCAGCAAGTGCCTTTGCTATACTTTGACCTATTCCAGTGCCACCACCAGTTACTAATGCCCTTTTATTTTTTAAGCTAATTATCATGATTGATTAAAATATTAATTAAGCTTTACAATCAACAATATACTAAAATTTGTTGATATTTCCTACAAATTCAAATTTATTTAAACATATGTGCTAAATATCTTTTTAAAATTTTATTATTAAAAGTGAGTTTTTTACTTAGCTGATCTATAGAAAAGCTTGCAGCAATAGAACCCATTAACATACCAATCCTATTATCAATTTTTGATCCAATTAGTAAGGCACATAATGCAAAAAATGTGTCTCCAGCTCCTATTGTATCAATATTTTTTTGATTAAAGGCGGGGCAAGAAACTGTATTATTTTTTTTGGATTCAACCAATGTTGCTCCATTTGCACCCCTTGTTACAATAATATTTTTCACCGATATTTTTTTAGATAAATTTTTGACTAAATTTGAAATGTTTGAATTTCTATCTCTTAATTCATATCTCAACTCTCCTTCGTTCATTACAAGCGTATTCATTTTTTGATATTTAAATACGGTATGATAACCTCTGTTAAAGGAGTTTATTTGAGTATTGAGAAAAA
>Ga0163108_10003761_pt1 | contig 10759 bp, 8 predicted proteins | sample Fk1155metaG_FD_109644 | JGI IMG/M metagenome (GOLD analysis project Ga0163108, IMG submission 109644) | Marine microbial communities from the Central Pacific Ocean - Fk160115 155m metaG | ecosystem: Environmental > Aquatic > Marine > Oceanic > Photic zone | place: The Central Pacific Ocean...
ATTTTTAGTTGGCCATTATTTTCTTTTATTACAGCATCTAAAAGGAGCATTTTTTCCTCTTGAGATAAGACAGGAGATTCTCCAGTTGTTCCTTGAACGACAAGAAAATCAGTGCCGTTATCAATTTGATAATTCACCAATTTAGTTAGTGCATCAAAATCGATTTGAAAATCTTTTGTGAATGGAGTTACAAGCGCAACCCCAGAACCTTTGAATGGGTTTTTCATAAAATGAAACTTTTTTGTGTAAAGTTAATTTATTTATTACTAATTAGCTCGGTAAATTCGCTTTCAGTAATTATAGAAACATCCAAGTCAGAAGCCTTTTTTCTTTTTGATGGTCCCATGTTATTTCCTGCAACAAGCATGTCTGTTTTCTTACTAATGGATGAAGATACTTTTCCACCATTGTTTTCTATCAAAGATTTGATTTCATTTCTAGAATAGTTCTCAAAAACGCCAGAAACCACGATAGTTTTGCCTTTTAACACCTCTGAATCGAGTGCCTTTTTATTTGTTTTTAACTGCAGACCAATTTCCTGTAATCTATTTACCAGTTTTATATTTTCTTCTACTCTACAATAGTGAAATAAAGAATGAGCTATTCTTTCTCCAATTTCATCTACTTCAATCAAGCTCTCCATGTCGGCATCCATAATAGCTTCCATGCTTTCAAATTCCTGTGTTATTTTCTTTGCAATTGTTTCGCCAACATACCTGATTCCTAGTCCAAATAACACTTTTTCAAATGGAACAGATTTAGATGTTTCCATTCCCTTTAAAAGATTATTCACCGACTTATCTGCCATTCGGTCCAAATCGATAAGGTCTTCATATTTTAACAAATAAAGATCGGCAATGTCTTTAATTAGGTTTTTTTCATATAAAAGTTCGATGGTCTCCTCTCCTATTCCATCAATATTCATTGCTTTTCTTCCAATGAAATGTTCCATCTTTCCTTTTACTTGTGGGGGACAATTCGATTCATTTATACAAAAATGATGAGCTTCTCCTTCCTTTCTAGATAATAAAGAATCACACTGCGGACAGTTTTCAAGAAACTCTACTTTTGAAAAATCGGCTTTTCTTTTGTCTTGATTAACCCCAACAATCTTTGGAATAATTTCTCCTCCCTTTTCCAAATAAACCGAATCACCAAGATGTAAGTCGTGCTTGTTAATTTGATCTGCATTATGAAGTGATGCTCGCTTTACAGTAGTTCCTCCAAGCAAAACAGGATTTAGATTAGCAACTGGAGTAATTGCTCCGGTTCGGCCAACCTGATAGGATACACTCTGTAAAATGGTTTCTACTCGCTCAGCTTTAAATTTGTAGGCAATGGCCCATCTTGGAGATTTTGCCGTAGCACCAATTTCGTTTTGCTGATGCACATTGTTAACCTTTAAAACAATACCATCGATTTCAAAAGGAAGCTCAAATCTTTTTTCATCCCAATAGGTAATAAAACTCATAATCTCTTCTACAGATGAAGATTTTTCAATATATCTCTGTTTTATTGGAGGAATTTTAAAACCCCATTCTTCTGCCTTAAGAATCTGTTGGTAATGATTAGTGGTCGTGTTTCTATCCATATAAACACTATATAAAAAAGAATCAAGTCCTCTTTTCGCAACTTCAGAAGAATCCTGAAGTTTCAGGGTGCCTGAAGCAGTGTTTCTAGGGTTTGCAAATAGTGCTTCCCCATTTTTTTCGCGTTGAGAATTTAGAGTATTAAAACTTTTTATAGGCAAAAATATTTCTCCTCTAATTTCAAAAGAAGCAGGAGCGCTTTGTTTTAAAGCCAAAGGGATAGTACGAATCGTTCTTACATTATTTGTAATATCTTCTCCCTTTGTACCATCTCCTCTTGTGATGGCTTTGGAAAGTTTTCCATTTTCATACCATAAAGAAATTGCAACTCCATCATATTTTAACTCACAAACAAATTCAATAGGATCATCTATAAGCTTTTGCAAACGAACTAGCCAATCTTCAATTTCCGATTTAGAATAGGTATTTGAAAGAGATAGCATAGGAAAACGATGCTTGACAACAGGGAAGTTTTTGGTAATGTCCCCTCCTACCCTTTTTGTTGGAGAATTTTCATCGGCAAGAAGCGGGTATTGTTTTTCGAGCTCAATAAGTTGATTGAGTTTTTGGTCAAAATCAAAATCGGAGATACTCGGATTGCTTTCCACATAATAGTTATGGTTGTGTTTGTTAATCTCTTTTACAAGGCGGTTAATTTCGCTTTTAGCTTGTTCAATATTCACGGATATAAAGTTACAATTTTTGTGCTTTTATCATTCTATTTTTTTGATGAATATCTTTATTTAATTGCACATTTTTGTATCCATTTTTTTCAAGATAAAACACTAAATCATCCAAATAATTTGGATTAATCTCAAAAAACAGATATCCATCTCTTTTAAGATATAAAAGTCCCTGTTCTGCTATTTTTTTATAAAAAACAAGAGGATCTTCATTGCCCACAAACAATGCGAGTTCTGGTTCGTGTTTAAGTACATTATCATCGACATTTTTTTTCTCTAAATAGGGAATGTAAGGTGGATTTGAAACCCAAATATCAAATGAATTTATAGTAAAGGAATTAAACGCTTCTTTATCTGTAATGTCTATGTTTAAAATACTGACATCTAAATTATTAAGCTTTTCGTTTTCATTAGAAAGTTTTACTGCAAACTCAGAAACATCTGACAAAAAAACTACATGTTTATTGTTCTGTTTTTTTAGCGCCAAACCAATACAACCAGATCCAGTACATAAATCATGAATAATTAGTTTTTCCGAGAAATTACTCGAGTCCACAATCCACTGTACAAGCTCTTCGGTTTCAGGTCTTGGAATCAAAACGTTTTGAACACACTTAATAGGGAGATTATAAAAATAAGTTTCACCAACAATATATTGAATAGGTTCCTTATCTAATAGTCTTTTTATGGATTTATTAAAATAAAGAAGATCGGATTCGGAAAAACTACTTACTGCGAAATTGCTTAGAAAAACACCGTGTTCCCATTGCATTCGATGACACACCAATTGTTTTAATAATATATTAATCTCTGTTGAAGAATAAAGAGTATTTAATTGAGTAAGAAAATACGCCTTAATATCCTTTCCTGTGTTTTTTTGAACAAACATTATTGTTTTCTTAAATCGATAAACTTTTGAATTTTGTCGTTTTCAATTAACACGGTGAGGTTGTAATAGATTAATTTCCATTTTCCTTTTCTTTTTATTAGAATGCCACTTCCTCTACATGTATTCATCCAGGTATCTAGTGTTTCATCAAACCAGATCACTTTAGCTCTCTTTTTTACGACCCAGTCTCTTTTTAAAGCTTTAAATTCCCATGCCTTTCCTTTATTAAAATAAGGCTTGCAAAAGGCCATGAATTCTTTTCTATTCCAGCGCTCCTGTGGATCTGTTCCCAAAAAAATAAAATCCGAATGTGTTTTGTCAAAATAAGAATCGAAATCACCAACTGCAGCATCTTTGTGCCAGTTATCAATAAGCTTATTAAGTTCTTTTATATCATTACCTTGTGCAAATACAGATAAATTAACAATGCTAAAAAGGATAATAAAACGAATAATGTTCATACTTTTAGATTATACTTATGCAATATTAACAATTAGATTCTATTAAGTCCGAAATCAGATGATTGATATTCTTTTTACGATTCCTTTTCTATTTATTACACTATGGTTGCTGGGTAAAATAAAATTCATCAAAAACTCAGGGTTTACTGTTAAATCAATGCAGCTGGCATTTTTAATCAAAATACTCAGCGGTTATGCCCTATTTTATATCTATGCCTATCATTATAATAACCGTATAGAATCCGACACCTTCAAGTATTTTGATGATAGCCATCATATGTTCAAGGCTTTTTTTTCAAACCCTTTGGATTATTTCAAAATGCTTTTTGGAATTGGATGTGAAGGAAAATACTTTGATGAAATGTATTTCAATGAAATGAATAATTGGTACCGTGTTTATGAAAGCAGTTTATACAACGATAATCGCCTTATTATTCGCTTGAATGCATTTATGCGAATTTTTTCTTTTGGAAACTACCACATTCATAATCTTTTATTCAACTTTCTTTCTTTTATTGGCCTTGTGGCACTTGCTCGATTTTTCATGTATCACATCAAAAACCGCTGGAAAGTATATATTGCTGTTTTTCTAATCCCCTCTGTGGTTTTTTGGAGTTCTGGGGTATTAAAAGAATCCATTTTAGTTTTTGCCATCGGTTTATTTTGTTACCATTTAAACCGGAAAATGAATTTACGAGTAGCTCTTGTTTTAATGTCCACTCTTTGCATCCTTCTTATTTTGAAGTTTTATGTATTAATTGCGCTTATGCCTGTAGTTATTGCATGGATTTTAAATAAAAAACTGGTTCCTAAAGTATTTTATGCTTACGCTATATCCATACTTTGTGTTATTGCAACTGCTTTTATGGTTGGTTTTATATTGCCTCAATATAATGTGATAACCATTCTTGTTACCAAACAAAACGATTTTGTCAACATGGCAAATGTGATGAATGTAAACAGTGCATTTGAAATGGCACCACTAACTCCAGATATCTGGTCAATTATCAAAGCTATTCCTCAAGGGCTAATTAATTGTTTTAGTAAACCCTGGCCAAATGAAATTAAAAGCCCTCTTTTTGTAGCTTCATTTTTGGAAAATATATTTGTTTTTGTTTCCATTATCTGTGCCGCTTTTTATTACAAAAAAACCAATAGCAATTCCATCAAGTTTATTTTATTTTGCTTTTCGTTTGCAATATTTTTATTTGCAATAATTGGAATTACCACACCAATAACCGGCGCTCTTGTGCGATATAAGGTTCCTGTTCTTCCTTTTTTATTGATTGCTATTTTCGCTTTGATAGATGGTAAAAAGATGCGCTTTCCCGGAAAAGACAGAATTCATCAAATTATAAGTAAGGCACTTGCTTAGTTGGCAAAAAATCTACTAGAAATCTCTAGATATATTTTGGGATTTATTTCTTTTTGAATTTTCTTTTTAATTCGGTTAATCCGTACATTGACATGTTTGATTTTTAATCTTCCTGAAATTTCATCGGAAGATTTGCCATAATAATACTTCATAAGTAAAAGCAATCTTTCCTGTTTATTTAAATAATTTAGAATGTTCTCAATTGCTCCCTGAAGCGAATCTTTCGAATTAAGGTCCCATTTAATTGCATCGTGCAAATCATCGTTTAAAATGCAGCTAATTGCACTAAAATCGGCTATTTTAATCTCTTTTAGCTTGTTTTTTGCATTTTTTGATCTGTAGATATCTTTTAAATAGTTATCCACTACCCTAACAATCCAAGATGGAGAATTAAAAAGATCAGGACTGGTATTAAAAAACCTTGGAATAAGATGATAAAATTTGATTAAAACATTTTGTAGATGGTCATTAATAATATCGCCATTGTGAAATCTTCTGATTCGACTGATAATCAGATTCTCATGACGATCTAAAAGTTCATTAAATATGATATTTTGCTGGACTTTATCCATCAGTAGGTTTTGGTTTTTTGGTTTGAAATTATGTTGGTAATACTAAACTTCTTATCTATATAACTTTAATAAATCCAATTTATTGCACATAGACCTGTACAAGTTTCAATCCAAAACGTTCAAAAGGAGTTTATTTTCCTGAAAAAGATTATTCTATTTTATTTATTTATAACAATTATTCCCTACCTTAGAATTCAATAGTTATGAAAAAAAAACATATTTATTTCTATTTTTTTGCTTTACTATACAAGCTTTAAATTCCCAGGAATTTCCTACCCCATTTGTCATGGATGTTTACAATGACATCTACAACACGATGCGAACGCGCCAAAGCCCCGAAAAGCCAAGTCTAGTTTTATCTGACAATAAAAATGAAATTGCTCTGTTTACTCCTAGTCTTAATCAAATTGCAATGGGACAAAAATTCATAGACCTTGCCCGAAGTTTTGGCAAAGACTCCATGAACGTAATTGCTCAAGTAATGAGTTATGAATTAGCCCATGTGCTTTTGGAGCAAAGCAGTATCATTAAAGATATTGGTTCGGGGTATGCTTCGAAAGAATTTAATAAACGAATTAAAAAAACCATGTCTCTTTGCGTGATTCTTTATTTGAAAGACAGGCAGATGAGCGTTCTTTTTTCTATGCTCAAATTGCGGGTTATCAAACCACTGGTCTTGCGCCACGCATTCTTGACTCTATCTACAAGCAATGGAATCTTAAAGACAGTGATTTAAAGCGTTACCCCACACTTGTAGAGCGAAAACTGATTGCTTCCGCAGCAACTAAAAAAATAAATCAATTAAAGGAAATATTTGATATTGCTATTCTTTCTTCTATTTCTGGAAAATACAATTTAGCAATCGATCTTTTTAAATTTATTTTAGAAGAAAAGTTTGATAGTCGTGAAATCCATAATAATCTTGGCAGTGCCTACCTAATGAAAGCGATATCAAATCTTGATACCACAGAGTTTCCTTATACTTTTCTTGTACAAATGGATTTGAATACCAAACTAACAAATGAAAGAAGTTTGGGTGTCGGCATAGAAAAAGATATAAAAAAAGCATTGCTACAATTTGACTATGCTTGTCAAGGAAAAGATAAATATCCAATTGCGATGCTCAACAAAGCCATTTGTGAATGGTTACTTAAAGATGACGAAGATTATGACAATAGCATGTATCAACTAAAAAAGGTGCAAAATCCATTAATATAAGAGAATGTGTGCCTTATGAAAGCCATTGATCTTCATTACAAAAAAGAAAACAAAAAAAGCAAGGCCCTTTTTAAAGATCTCCTTAAAACAAATAATATTGCCGATATTAATTATAAAGTTTTATTGAAAAAATATCAAATCGGAATGCCTTAATTCTTAATTAAGTGAGAAACTCTATTTAATGAATTCACCATGTCTAAACAAACCTTCTTTTGTTTCACCGTATATGGTTAAACTGCCTTTTCCATGTGGCATAAAATTTTTAATTTCTCCTTTATAGAAGTACCAATTTTCTTTACTAATTATTCCACTTTTAGGAAAGCCATTTTCAAAGATCCCGCTGATGTAGATGTCTCTTTGATTATCTGAAAGCTTGCCGAAGCCAAAGTATTCGCCATTTTTTACCGAACCTTTAAACGAAGAACCATAGAAAGGATGTCTCTTATCGAACATTTCATTAACTTCTCCACTCATAAACTTTCCATTTTTAAACTCTCCTTTTTTAAAACTAATGACATCTCCCCATTCATCGTATTGTACAAGTGTGCCTGGTCCATTAAAGGTTCCTCCCTCAAATTGTCCTTTGTATACAAATCTATCATTCAAATTGATTTCGCCTTCACCTTCCATTAAATTATTTTTTAATGAACCCTTTAAGCTTAAATTATTGGGCAAAACCAAACCCCCTTCAGAAAGATTAAATTTATCCTTAGCCTCAACGGCCATTGACGTAAATAAGATCCAATTCAAATCAAGGTTATTACTAAAATCTTTTGTTTTAAAATTCATTTCGTTTTTAGAATAATTAAATTGATAAGAAATATTCTGTTTTTCAAATTTGGTCTTGGGTTTTTTGTCTAATGACTGTAAAGCAAAAGCATATCTAGAAAAAACATCATAAGGAATCCATACTTTTCCGTTATTGTGCCTTCTTTTCCCCCAACTGTTTTGAATTAAAAAAGCACCACCATATTGGTTGTCGTCATAGGCAATAACAGTCATTGCATGTCCACCCCCAGTATAATCTTCAGGCGTATCGACTTGAATAGTATCCGACCAATAATCCTTAGAAATTTCAAATGAAGGAGACAAATACATGCCAAAAACAATGGGTTTGCCCATCGATAGCTCGTATTTAATCGCTATCACTAAATTATCAAAATCTTCTTTAGTGGTATCTTCAAGGTATATACAATTGATTTCATCAAATTTTTCTGATTTGATAAAATCATGATCTAGATCAAGATAAGAGGGTACTGAGAAGTTCCATAATTGCGTTTCTGTGAAAGGGTAATAATGAGGATACTCTATTTCTTTCATTTTGGCATAGCCAAAATCATTTAACTTATTTATATACAGCTTCAGTCCTCCATGGAAGGGCTCTCCTATTGCTGATTTATATTTGGAATAAATGTAATAAGGTGAATATGCTTCAGCAGAAATCACATTTTTATTGGTTAAATTATTATTTCTAGCATATACTATCGTGCGTGCCAATGCCAAAGAGTATGCTGCGCACATACTACTTTGACCTTGATCAAAAACATAAGGCGCATATTTTTCTAGAGAATAACTGGAGGGGAGATTTGAAGACCTGGTCTTTTGTACCCTATGATTTTGCCTAATCAGTTCAGTTGATTTAGAGTCAATTATCAAACCTTGAGAGTAAATACAGGATATAAATGAAAAGCTAATCGTAAAAAGTAGTATTGAACGCATAAACCGGGGTTTTTATTTCTAATCAAAATTAAGAAAAGATTAATTATATTAGTTTCTATGAAAAAAATATTTTTTATCCTAATAGTTATATTAATCTTTATTTCACCTTCATTTACGCAAGAAACACGAATTGCATTAGTTATTGGTAATTCTGAATATCTATACCAATCGAAACTCAAAAATCCGGTAAGAGATGCCATTTTAATGGCCCAAACACTAGAATCTCTTGATTTTGATGTGATACTAGATACAAACATTACCACCGAAGATAAATTCATTGATGCCATCTCCGAATTTGGGACAAAGAGAGAATCTTATGACGTAGGGTTTATTTTTTATGCGGGACATGGAATGCAGGTCGATGGAAAAAATTACCTTTTACCTACTGAAGAGGATTTTAAAGATGATGAAAAAAGGGTAAAACAAAATGCCATCGGTGTAGAAATGGTCATGGAATATTTAACCAAACAAACAGATCAGGTCAATGTGCTTATTTTGGATGCATGCAGAAACAATCCCATACAAAATACAAGAAGTGTCGGTGTCGGTGGTTTGGCAGAAATGCAGTCCAAAGGTTCACTCATTGCCTTTTCGACAACCGCTGGGAATGTTGCTAAAGATGGGGATGGTGAACACAGTATTTATTGTATGAGTTTGGTAAAGAACATGTTGATCGAAGGAATAGATTTGGGTCAGGTTTTTCGAAATGTAAGGAAAGAAGTAAATGAACTCACGGGACAAAGTACGGTAAATTATGACCAGCTTACGGGCAATGCTTTTTACCTAAAACGTGCGAGCTACACCGATGACATCATATTAATTGATTCCTTAATTGAAGTTGAAAATTACACAATGGCACTGGAAGAAGCAATTAAAATTCTTGCGAAAGACCCCAATAATATACCAGCGCTTAAACGAAAAGGAATTATAAAGTACAGAAAATATAAAGCTGAATATGATGGTTCTGATCTAAAAAAAGCAATACAACTCGATCCAATGGATCCTGATTTACATGTTAATATGGGGCGCTATTATGGCGTAATTAAAGAATATGAGAGTGCATATGCAGAATTTGATAAAGCCATTCAACTAGATTCGACTTACGCAGAAGCGTATTATTGGAAAGCAAGAGTTTTTGATGAAGATGATTTAGTTGATTCTGCAATATATTATTATTCCATAGCAATTAATTTGAAGCCTAAAGAAATGTTATATTATACAACTAGGGCATATTTTTATCAAAAGCAAAAACTTTTTGACAAAGCGCTTGCGGATTACAGCAAAGCCATTGAGCTTGATCCATATAATCCAGTAAGATATGACGGTAGAGCATGGCTTTATAGTGTAAAAAAAGATTATAATAATGAACTCTTAGACAGATCAAAAGCAATTGAAGTAGCCCCTACTTCTGAAAAACCATTCTATTTATATAATAGAGGCTGGCTTTATGCTAATCAATTAAATAAGCCACAAAAAGCACTTACAGATTTTAAAAATGTGCTTTTAATTGACTCAACTTATGCAGATGCCATAAATAGTTTTGGTGCTATCTATGAGGATCAAGGAAATATTGAACTGGCTATTGAAACTTATAATAAAGGCATTGCTTTAGAAAAAATAAAACCAAAAGCAGCGGCTTATTGTTACCGAAACAGAGCAGGGATTTATCAAAAGCAAAAACTTTTTGACAAAGCGCTTGCGGATTACAGCAAAGCCATTGAGCTTGATCCATATAATCCAGTAAGATATGAGAATAGAGCAAGGCTTTATAGTGTAAAAAAAGATTATAATAATGAACTCTTAGACAGATCAAAAGCAATTGAAGTAGCCCCTACTTCAAAAAAACCAGTCTATTTATATTCAAGAGGCTGGCTTTATGCTAATCAATTAAATAAGCCACAAAATGCAATCGAAGATTTTAAAAATGCACTTTTAATTGACTCAACTTATGTGGATGCTATTACATGGATTGGTGTTATCTATAAAAATCAAGGAAATATTGAACTGGCTATTGAAACTTATAATAAAGGCATTGCTTTAGAAAAAATAAAACCAAAAGCAGCGGCTTATTGTTTTGGCAACAGAGCATTTATTTATCATAAGCAAAAACTTTTTGACAAAGCGCTTGCGGATTACAATAAAGCCATTGAGCTAGACCCATATAATCCAGTAAGATATGAGAATAGAGCAAGGCTTTATAGTGTAAAAAAAGATTACAATAATGAACTACTTGATTTATCAAAAGCAATTGAA
>Ga0163108_10003762_pt1 | contig 10758 bp, 8 predicted proteins | sample Fk1155metaG_FD_109644 | JGI IMG/M metagenome (GOLD analysis project Ga0163108, IMG submission 109644) | Marine microbial communities from the Central Pacific Ocean - Fk160115 155m metaG | ecosystem: Environmental > Aquatic > Marine > Oceanic > Photic zone | place: The Central Pacific Ocean...
ACATTACGAAGAGAAAGCGGAAACCTGACATACATCATCACGGCCAGGCGGATGATCTCCGGTGATGTTTTAAAATAGCGAAAGGGATTGTGATTTTTCATCCACAAACTCTATGGATTTGGTTGCTCGACGTCAAAGTAGGTTTTCCTCTGACAGGACCCTATAAGCGGACGTTTTTGATCCAGCTTTCGGCTGTTGCCGTGGCGGGTCTTTGAATTAAAATGACTATTAGCTGCCAAAATAGGCTTCTTTGAGAATTTCAGGATGGGATTGCAGCCGTGAGGGCGCTCCGGAAAAATGTGTTTCGCCGCCGTTTAATACACAGGCGTAATCAGCGAGATCAAGCGCCAATTCTGTAAATTGTTCGATCAAAATAATACCGATGCCTGCTGTGGCCATATTTTTTGTGACCTCCATGAGACGTTTGACAACCAACGGGGCCAAGCCTAGAGACATTTCATCCAGTAGCACATATTTGGGCTGCGACATCATGGCGTGACCAAGGGCTACCATTTGCTGTTGCCCACCCGATAAAGTACCTGCGATCTGACTCTTACGTTCGGCCAGTTCGGGGAATATCATATAGGTTTTATCCAATGTTTCCGCCAAACCGGTAGTCAACATGCTGCCCGCAGCGCGCAGATTATCATCCACGGAAAGTTCGGTTAATATACGGTGGCCTTCTGGAACCGCAGCCACGCCAGCGCGGCGAATAGCTTCCGGTTTTTCATTGGTGATATCCTGACCGTCAACGTGGACAATGCCTTCACTCACATCCAACATACCGGCGACAGCCAAAACAAGTTCAGATTTTCCGGCTCCATTTGCGCCGAGGATCGCCGTTATTTTACCAGCCGCAACTGATAGACTGACATCTTTGACGACTGGTTTGTCGGCTATTAGTACTGTCAGACTATTGATACTCAGAGACATGAGTCTAGCTTTCATCCACGCCGAGATAAGCGGCGCGCACTTTTGGATCGGCCAATACGTCGGAAGTTTTACCAAAAGAAATGCGCTCACCGAAATCGAGAACCAGCGTTTCTTCACAAATTTTTGCAATCAAATCGACGTCATGGTCAATGACCAGAGTTTTTGCACCGGTGTGCATATAAATTGAGAGTATCAGCTCTCCCAATTTTTCTGATTCCTCCAACGACAGACCAGCCGCCGGTTCATCAAACATGATGACTTTAGGGTGGCCGACAAGGCATTTGGCGACGTCCGTCAAGCGGCGTTCAAAACTATTTAATTCAATGGCGGGCCGCCAGGAATGTTCGCCCATGCCAACAATGTCCAAAGCATGGGCGACATCACTAGCTTTTTGCGATGGAGTAAATCCCATACCGTCGAGCTGCGCCAGGACGTTGTCAAAAACAGTCAAATCATCGGCAATTTCTTCGCGTTGAAAAGAACGCCGCAGCCCCCAATGCCCTCTTTTATGCGGTGCTAACTCCGTCAGAATCTGACCATCTATACTGACAGAGCCACCTTCAGACGATACAAACCCCGAAAAGACATTCATCAATGTGGTTTTACCGGCGCCATTCGGCCCAATAATGCCGCTGATCTGCTTGGTGAAACTGGCGCTTATATTGTCCAACGCCACGACCCCGCCAAAATGAACTGATACGTCGGCAATTTCTATCGAAGCAGATAGCTCGGTTTTTTCCTTTGTCGCCGAATTTTGAATCCACAGGCGGTCGAAGATTGGTTCAATTTTTTTTCCAACGAGAGAGCCCAATTCCATGAGTTGTCCGGCAATACCATTTGGCGCATAGATCACTGCATGAAGCAATCCCGCGCCAAAAATAACAAAGGACAGATCTGCATCAAGCCCCCAATCATTTAACAAAGCAGGTACGATGCGAAACAACGTAGCTGCTACGATTGCACCCAACCAAAAATTTGCACCGCCTACAACTGCCAACGCAAACGCCATAATGCTTTCACTGGCGCCAAAGGTACTGCCCGAAAGCAATCCCAAACTGCCTGCAAGCAACGCGCCTGAGATTCCGGCTAACAGTCCAGATATCCCAAAAGCCCAGGTTTTGTATAATGTAACATTTACCCCAGCTGACATCGCAGCCGCTTCTGATCGTTTAATCAAAGCCCAGGCGCGACCCGGCGCCAGACGACGATGGAATTCGATCAGCAGCATCCCAAGAGTGCATACAAAAATCGTATATCGCATATAAGCTTCATCAGATTGTGCAATGGACGGACGTCTAAATTCGGCGCTGAATGAACTTTTTACACCCCAGAATCCCTCCCCGCCATTGGGGAACTGAAACGTGCCGAAAATTATTTCAAATCCGCCAGCCGCCATTAACGTAACAAGGGCTAGGTAAAGTCCCCGCAATCGAAGTGCCGGCAAAGCCAGGATCATTCCGAACCCAGCAGTTATGGCTCCGGCAGCAAGAAAATTGAGTTCAAATGGTAATTCGAATGCATGGTTCAAGCGCAGCACTACCCAACCACCAACCCCCATCAAACCAACTTGGGTTAAACTGACCATACCTAAGCGGGCATACATAAACGCAACACCCGATATGGCTAAAACAAAACAGCCAGTTGAGGTGAAAATCTTCAGCCACTGTCCTCCGACAACGGCTGGCAAAATAAAGAAAGCAAAAAGCGCAAAGAGTAAACCAGCGCGGCCGGATGGCGTGATGCGAAAAAGGCCGTTATTCATCGACTAATCCGTCCCACTAAATGTTAGTCGACGACCGCGTTGATACCATAGCAAAACAACTGCGGCGATAACAAAAGGAGCAATTGGGCGCACACCTTTAAAAACCTGTGATAAAGTAAGCAGTGATTCAATCACTCCCATCGACAGTCCGCCGATTAGCACCAGTACTAAATTATCGAGCCGACCACAGACCGCTGCGGCAATTGATGGAATAACCATAAAGGTGATTACAAATGGCTCCAATCGAATAAGATCGCCAAACATTAGACCTGTAAACCCAGCTATCACTCCTGAAATACCCCAGGCGATCGTTTCAACTTTCAGAATTGGTATTCCTATGAGCGCTGACAAATCTCGGTCATTGGCGAGCGACCGCATTTGTAATCCAACTTTGGTGTGATAAAGGTAAAAATAAATTCCGATGACGATACAGATCGAGGCGGCAAGTGCGATCAACCTAGTCACGGTCACCCGCAAACCCAAAATATACACCCCAATCTTGTCAGTTGGTAATGCGAATTTTCGAGGGTCGTCCTCCCAGATAAAGCTAACAATCCCCAGAATAATCAGGGCAAAACCAAGTGTAGCCACGGCTTTCACTACCGGCTCACGCCAAGCCAAAAGAGGCGCAATTAATCGGCCATAGGCTAAGGAAATAGTGAATGCGACAAATATTGCGGCAAACCAAGTAAAAGGTCCCCAAACACCCCAATCGGCGAGTTGCCAGGCTAACATGACGCCGGCAGCGCCGGCCGCACCATTGGCAAAATTCAACACCCCCGTAGCTCGATACAAGACCACCATACCAATGCCACCGAGCGCATAAAGTGAGCCGATCGCCAAACCGGAAACGAAAAACAACCCAATAATCATAATGGGTTTACCGGACCCTAAGAACAGAACAATCGCGACCATCGCGATCGCATATATCACCCAGTTCAGATGTTTAAAATTCTGCACCAAAACATCGCCTATTACTTAAATCAAACGCCCGCTGAAGAACTCAGCGGGCGTCAGATTGTGGATTGGAAATCAAATCAGCGCAAGCCAAGCTTCTTTTCAATCGCCATATGTGGTTTGAAGTATGCGCTGTCAAATTCATAGCATTTGCGCACAATTTTGAATCCACCATTAATAATCTGCACCATGTAACCTGCATGGTTTGGCATGTGGAAATCAGCATCGCCAACATAGTAGGGACCACACATCAAATCTGATCTATAGCCGGAAATATTTTTAATCGCTTGGGTTACTTTGGCGCGATTATCAATATCTTTAGGATCCATAGCCATCATCATTTTGACAAAAAACGTAGCTGACAAATAACCGGACTGAGCGAATGTATCGCGAGGATCTTCCGGTTTGGCATATGCATCCATTACAGCCTTCCAGTTTTTTGCGTCAGGACCACCAACTTGGAAAGGGGCTAATTCGGCGTTTACATAAACTTTGCCATCCCAATATTTGCCAAGCGCCTTAGGCACGGACAGATCATAAAGTGGCGTTGGTGCAATCCATATATATTTGTCACGCAAATCTTGCTCTTCGGCAGCTTTCAAAACCGCTATTGCCAGACCAGCAGGTAAATTCATCAAGACCGTGTCAGCGCCGTTAGAAATAATTTCGAGCAAAGCGGAGTTCACATCTGGTGCACCAGGATTGAGGAGCGCCATTGAACCTGAGCCGCCACGTGCTTTCATTAGATCAATACTGGCTTTGCAAGACCATGGGCCGTTATTTGGAATGTTCAACCCAATGCAGCCGACATTTTTAGAGCCAAGCTCTTCTTGAGCATATTGTGTTGCACCGAGGTTAGACGGCAATGGGCCCTGGTTTGTCGAAACAATGTTTGAGCTTTCGAAACATTCTGAGATTGCACAAGCTGCAGCCATCGACATGATATTTGCTTTTTTGTAAGTCCCGGCATTTACCGCCATCTCAATGAAAGAACCATTGGCGACCAAGGCAACCGCACCAGCATCCTTAACCAACTTAGAAGCGGCCTGTGCTGCAAGTTCCGGGTTCCATTGATCATTTTCGATCCGGTAATCAATGGGGCGACCGTGAATGCCGCCGTTGGCGTTTACACAATCGAAATAAGCTTTTGCCGCATCGGTAGATGCGGAAAAATCTCCTGGAGGCGCACTACCGTGAATCCCACCAACAACAATTGGCTTGCCTTTAGCAGCAACTCCCGTATTCGCGCCACATTTTGGCGCCGCATGTGATTGCCCTACAAAGGCAAAAACTGCCAGTGCAAATAAGGCTGCGGATAAAATTTTAATTCTCATTTATACCTCCCTGGTTGAACAAAATAGTAAGTTAAAAATTACGCTTCGACGGTCTCCTTCCCCATCATAAAGCGCGTACAACGCTCCGCAATCATCATCGTCGGAGCATTTGTATTGCCGCTAATCAGATTTGGCATGGCCGAGGCGTCACATACACGAAGACCCTGAACGCCTCTTACCCGCAATTCGCTGTCGAGTACCGCCATCTTGTCGGTATCGCCACCCATTTTACAAGTTCCCGAAGGATGGAATATAGTTTTGGCGGTCTGGCGCACATAATCGCGAAACGCATCATCATCTTTCTCAATGCCTGGTTCCGGCAACATCCGTCGCTTGATTAATTTAGCCAATGAAGGTGCTTCGAGGATTTCGATACCCTTCCTAATTCCTCTCATTAAGATTTCAACGTCGGCCGGATCTGTCAGCGCGCCAGAATTAAATAGCGCCGAATCTTTGGAATTTGCTGAACGTAACTTAACCGTGCCACGCGATTTTGGTCGCAAGAAAACCGGCCCAATGGCAATGCCATGAGCCTCAATTGCCGGTCGGTCCAGGCCGCCAACCATTAACGGCAAAACACAAAATTGCATATCGGGGATACCCGCATCCGATACGTCAACAAAGCCGCCACATTCAACGACGTTAGACGTCAGCAGACCGGTCCTGGTCGTCAAATATTGCAACATATGTTTGAACGCAGCAAAACCCTTGTCTTCTTCGTACATTGAAATCGGTTCGTGAGTTTCTCCTTGAACCGTACTTTCCAGATGATCTTGGTAGTTTTCACCAACGCCCGGCAAATCGCTCACAACATCAATACCATGTTCTTTTAGTTCGGCGGCATTCCCAATGCCGGACAGCTGTAACAGGCGAGGAGTCTCAATAGCCCCAGCACACATGACCACTTCACCGGAGCAGTCGTAGCTGGCACCATCTTCCAAAACGACGCCGGATGCCCGCTTATCGGCAAAGGTTATTTTCGCGACCCGTCGATTGGTCAGAATTTTTAGATTTGGTCGTTTTTCGGCTTTACGCAAAAACGCTTGGGCGGAGCTCCAGCGGCGGTTTTCACTCGTGGTACTTTGATAAAAACCGACACCTTCCTGCTCGGCACCATTAAAATCTTCGTTGTAGGGAATACCAGCTTCCTGCGCTGCGCGAATAAAGGCCCAGCTCAAAGGATGGCCGTAGCCCTTCTCCGATACGACCATCTCGCCTTCCGTGCCATGGAATTCATCGCTGTGGCGCAGGTTGTTTTCGAGAGATTTAAATACCGGCAGAACTTCTTCAAATGACCACCCTTTAACGCCCATTTGTCCCCAACTGTCGTAATCCTGGCTTTGTCCCCGCACATAGAGCATGGCGTTAATTGAACTGCCGCCGCCAATAACATGGCCTTGCGGCACGATGGCCGGGCGATTGTTCAGCGCCTCAGAGGGCTCGCCCAAATAGGCGATGGAATCCACTCCTTTTTCAAGAATTTTGAAGAATGTCGCCGGAATATGGATCCATTTGCTGGTATCATTTCGTCCACTTTCGAGCAAAAGAACGCGAACGCCTGGGTCTTCGGACAAGCGAGAGGCCGCAACACAACCAGAGGACCCACCGCCTACAACAATATAATCAAAATTTTCCATTAGCTGAACACCACCTGTATATCAGTATATTCTTGAAGACCTTCTTCACCAAACTCAACGCCAAAGCCCGAGGACTTAACACCACCGAACGGCGCATTTGGCTGGATGGCACCATGTTTATTAATCCAGACTGAACCACATTCCAGTTGTAGCGCTATTTCTTTGGCGGTGTCGATATCTTTTGACCAGACAGAACCTCCGAGACCATTTGTGGTATCATTGGCTGCATTGATCACATCATCAATATCTGAGTATTTTATGATTGGTAACGCAGGGCCAAATTGTTCCTCATCAACCAGCGGATCACCATTCTCGAGATCGGCGATAATTGTTGCCGGGAAAAATAACCCATCGCCGGGTTCACCCCCCAACAGGACGCGCCCTTTTTGTTTGCCGGCTTCGACGAGGCGGGACACTTTATCGAATTGCATCTTATTTTGAATTGGACCAAGAATACTTTCCTCGGCCATGCCATCACCCATCGGGATATTTTTGGCAAAGGCGACGAGTTCTGTGCACACGTCGTCATAAACATCTTCATGCACATAAAGCCGTTTCATTGCAGCGCAGGTCTGGCCGTTATTGATAAAACCACCCCAAAACAAACCTTCCGCAATGGCTTTTGGATCAACATCCGGCAGCACGATGGCTGCGTCATTGCCTCCCATTTCAAGGGTGAGACGCTTCATTGTTTCGGCCGCCGACAACATTACTTTCTGACCGGTCGCACAAGAACCGGTGAAGACAATTTTACGAATATCTGGATGCGCGGACATCGCGGCACCAAGATTTTCACCCTCTTCATTGTCGGTAACACAATTAACGACACCGGCTGGCAACACTTCATTCATAATTTCAACAAGGCGAAGAGTAGACAATGGTGTGTTGGGTGATGGTTTGATCACCACCGTGTTGCCGGTGCGTAAAGCTGGCATAATGTGCCAAACGGCTATCATGACTGGAAAGTTCCAAGGCGTAATCGAACCGATTACGCCAAGGGGTTTGCGGTGCAATTCAACGAGACCTTCGTTGTTGTCTTGCAGCGTTTTCATCGGCAAAGACAAGCCTGATGTATATCCGGCCCATGCGCTGGCACCACCCAATTCCCAGCGCGAGCCTAATCCATTTAGCGGCTTGCCTTGCTCTAGGGTAATAATATTCGCCAGTTCTTCGGCGTTCTCGTCAATTTTTGCGGTTACTTTTTCACAGGCCGCCTGAAGTTCTTCATCGCTAAGCTGCGACCACGACTCAAATGCCTTATTCGCAGCAGAAACGGCAGAATCCAGATCTTTGATAGATCCTTTTGGTGCATAGCCAGCGGTTTCGCCGGTCGAAGGGTTTAATACCGCAAATGTATCTTCTCCTGATACAGATTTGCCGCCGATGGTCATGGGGGTAATACTCACGTTTTGCCTCTCTATTATAAGTGTTATGCGATCAATCCTATACCAATGAATCAATCGCGGTCTTGGAATAGAGCGACAAGACGCTTGGACTCTGGCGACACCGATGATGACGTTCCTTGCCTTCTTGTGCCCAGTTGCAATCATTATTGAATTCGGCCATGCTGTTGAAATGTTAATAGAGCAAGCGACATCCCAATTACCGGTTGAAAGATTTGAGGCAGACTTGCATTCGGTTTGCGGTCAATTCGACATTCGCCCGACCGCCGGGTCAAAAATGGCTTGGGGTGGCGTTGCCGCGAGTGAATATGCTGAACTTGAGTTGGCGTTGGTTGCCACCAACCTGCAGCAAATTATCCGCACCAGTAAAAATGTCCGCCAGGATTATGGCGAGAATTATTTCCTCATAATGCAGCAGGAAGGCCGGGCTCTGATGGCCCAGAATGAGGCGAAAGCATTGCTGATGCCCGGCGATATGATTTTTATCGACAGCACGAAACCCTCAGAGTTCACTTTCTTTGGCGATCACAGCAGACAAATTTCTCTGCATTTACCTAGAACTGAAGTTTACGAACGTCTTGGCGTAAACGTTCAGGGTGGATATTCCTTATCGAATGATGATCCAACGGCAAAAGCGATTCATGCTGTGATCGGTAAAGCTATTCGGTCGCAACCATTGGCGGCACAAAACTCATATCTGAAGGATGCATTATATGGATTGCTGGGCATGTTCCTCTCGGCCGAGAACGCAAGCGGTGGAACCGAAAAAGCTAATGATTGGAGCCAACAAGATGCTCTTCTCGGCAAAGCCCTGAGTTACGTTGAAGTTCGTTTTCGGGATCCGGAGTTTTCCGTCAACGATATTGCCAACTCCCTCGGCGTACCCATTCGACAAATCCAACGGGCTTTTGAAAACCTCGGCGTAACACCGACAAAATTCTTGCTTGCCAAACGCCTGGAATTTGCACGCACTGCACTGGAACTTCGCGAAGCTGGCGTGCGAGGTGAGTTAATCTCAGGCATTGCTTATAGCGCAGGGTTCTCCGATCTTTCCTACTTCAACCGCCGCTTCAGAGAGACCTACGGATGTTCTCCAGGCGAATACGAGTTTTCTGGTCCTGTTTAAATTAAAGCGGCAATCCTTTACGTCACGTTATCCATACGAACAACGGGTTTGAGCACTACGCCGGATTCTGAATCGTCGAACGCAAGATTAATGTCTTCGAACGGATAGAATGTGATCAGTTTATCGAACGGAAACTGTCCTTGCATATAAAGGTCAATCAACGCCGGGATGAAGATATCCGGGTTTGATTCTCCCTCGACGATACCTCTGATTGAGCGTCCGGCCGTCATGAGATGAACGACATCCAGTGAAATTTCCGTGCCCACGGGTGACGCACCTACAATACCGCAGGTTCCACGCAAAGTGAGGCTCTCCATAGCTTGACGGATGACGGTTGGCGCACCGGTTGTCTCGAAACAAAAATCCACACCGGTGCCGGTAAATTCCATAATTTTATCGACCGGGTTTTCACTGCCGGCATTTATGGTGTGAGTGCAACCAAGTTCTTTAGCCAACGCCAATCTGTCATCGTTTAGATCGACGCCGATAATCGTCGTAGCACCCATGAGACGTGCCGCCATCACTCCACTTAAACCAACCGAGCCTGTGCCGAAGACCGCCAGAGTGGCCCCCACTCCGATCTTAAGCGCATTGATGATTGCTCCCGCGCCGGTTTGGACACCACAGGCGAGCGGGCCAAGCAACTCAAGTGGCGCATCGTCTCGCACTTTAACGATATTGCGCTCATGGCAAATTGAATGGGTGGCAAAGGAGGATTGGCCAAAGAAGTTGCCGTGGATAGAGCCGTGGGCGTTTCCAATTGGACTGCTGCCGTCGGGCCGACCTCCGGCAAAATTATAATCAAAAAAATCATGACAATAGGTCGCTGCGTCATCGATACAGCTCGGACAATGCCCGCATGAGTTATAGGTCATGACAACATGATCCCCAGACGATACTTTGCTGACGCCAGCTCCAACAGCCTCAACGATGCCAGCGCCTTCATGTCCAAGTACAATCGGCTGCGGAACAGGAAAAGCCTGATCGCGCATTGCAATATCGGTATGGCACACACCGGTGGCTACCAGACGAACGAGAATCTCGCCAGCTCGCGGTTCTTCCAAATCCAGTTCTTCAATAGTCGCCGGAGATTTGATTGCCCGTGTTACGGCTGCGTTGATTTTCATAAAACTCTCCCTTAGTTATAAAATCACCGTTGTTATGTTGCAATGAACGACAGCTTCGAAAACCTAAATGAACAAAAGCCAGTAAGCAACATTACCAACTTAGTTAAAGAAACTCGCTGAGGATGTGAAGTACTAGTTTGTACCAAAAATTAAATGCGCCAGAAAACTGGAGGTCGGTTCATCGTCGGACTATGGCATAGTCCATCGCCGGGTTGTTTCCACAGGTTTCTAAGCGGCTATGCGAGCAGTTATTCGCGACCCAAGGACATTCCCACTAACCCTCAACATGTTTATTCAGAAAAAGGTTGGCAGGGTTATGGCCATTGGCTGGGTACTGGAAATGTCAACCCGAGATACGGCACCGTCAGATTAAAATCGACTTTGACGATGTTGCAACATCCTCATAATCTTTTGGGATGAAAAATCATAACCCATTTCGCTATTTCAAGACATCGCCTGAGATCATCCGTCTCGCTGTG
>Ga0163108_10003766_pt1 | contig 10752 bp, 7 predicted proteins | sample Fk1155metaG_FD_109644 | JGI IMG/M metagenome (GOLD analysis project Ga0163108, IMG submission 109644) | Marine microbial communities from the Central Pacific Ocean - Fk160115 155m metaG | ecosystem: Environmental > Aquatic > Marine > Oceanic > Photic zone | place: The Central Pacific Ocean...
CCCGCCCCGGACTGGCTCCACAAGACTGAAACACCCGCCCCGCCCGCCCCGCCCTGCCCCCACCCAACACTCCAGGAACACCCGAATGACGATCATCCCCGGCTACCCGACCGATGCAGAACAGGAACAGCGGGTCCCGGTCGAACCACTGCGGCAGTGGGTCGTGGACGTGCTGTGCCACGAGAAGATGATCCGCGTGGAAGCCGAAATCGCAGCGGCCCGCTTGATCGAGGCCGATCTGCGTGGAATCCCGTCTCACGGTACCCGGGCACTGCCTCGCTATCTCGAGCAGATACGAGAGGGCGGGATTGACCCACGGGCGGTCATCCTGACCGAGCGGGAAACCCCGGCGACAGCCGTACTCAACGGCGGCAAGGGCATGGGCCATGTCGCCTCGACTCGAGGAATGGAACTCGCGATTGCCAAGGCTGGCGAGATGGGGACGGGAACAGTGGCCGTCAAGGCCAGTCAACACTTCGGAGCGGCGGCGATCTATGCCACGATGGCCGCCCGCGAGGGCATGATCGGTTACGCCACGACCAGCACCGGACCGGCCACCGTGGCCGCCTACGGCAGCCGTCACCCGGCGGTCGCCAACAACGCGCTGGCCTGGGCCGCCCCGACCCGCGACGGTCACCCGGTGGTCCTCGACATGGCCTGTGCCGTCTCCAGTTGGGGCAAGGTCCACTCGATGGGCATGTACGGCCAGGAGATCCCCGAGGGCTGGGCCGTCGATGCCGACGGCGAACCGACAACCAGCGCCGAGGCATCCAAGACGCTGTTGCCAGCGGCCGGCCCACGAGGATACGGACTGGCCTTCTTCAGCTCGGTGCTCGCCGGCCCCCTGGTCGGTGCCCGCATGCCGTTGCACAAGACCTGGGAAATCGCCACCGACGGATCCGAACACTTCTTCTACGCCATCGACATCAAGGCATTCGTCGATCCCGACGAGTACTACACCCAGATCAATGCCACGATCGCCGATATCCGCCAACTCGAACCCGCCGAGGGTTTCTCACGGGTTTGCCTGCCCGGCGACCTGGAAGCCGAACGGATCACCGCCTGGCAGGATGAGGGCCTGCCAATGCACCTGGAACAGGTCGAGTCGCTGCAGGCGGTTGCCGAACAGACCAGAATTCCAGGACCGTGGTCCCAGTCCTGATGGTCAAATCGTCCGCCATCGACAATAATCGTCAACAGCCACCTGCACCCGTAGCTCAACTGGATAGAGCATCGGTCTTCGGAACCGAGGGTTGGGGGTTCGAATCCCTCCGGGTGTACTTTCCCCGCCAGTTCCAGGACCGGATGCCCGGCCTGTTCTGGACGGGTCCGGCCCGCTGAGCATTTTCCCAGTGCCACTCATCGGTTGCCGGCCGAGAGTGGCGTTCCAGCGTGATCGATAACCCGGCAACCGTCGTTCGAACCGGGAAGGAATCGTGATGCGGGCAGCGATCATCGCCGTGTCGTTGGTTCCGTTCATGTACTACGCGACGCTGGATGGCATCTTTCACTTCCGGGGCCGCCGTGTCAGCCTGGCCGAACACCTGGTCCACGTCGCCATCGGCCTGACACTGGCGATCGTTTTCGCCGCGGCGGCCACCGGCAACCAGACCGTCCTGCTCGTCAGCCTGTTCTGCTTCCTCGTCGTCGGCAGTCTCGACGAGTTCATCTGGCACCACGACCTGCCGGCGACCGAATCCGACCTTCACGCCAAGGAACACCTGGCGCTGCTGATCTTCCTGGCCGTCACGCTGCTGCTGGACTCGCCATTGGTCAGCCTGCCCTGATCAGCCGCTTCCTTTTCGTTGGGAGCCAACTGATAATCGAGTGAACTGGAATCACGGCCTTTGACCGAACAGAGAGTGGGACCGCAGATGTCTGACAGGGTGTTGCTCGCCTGCCTGGCGATGATGATCGCAATCGTACCCGGACCGGCCGGGGCGGAATCTCCACGACCGATCCGCGCGCTGCTGGTCACCGGGGGCTGTTGCCATGATTACCATCGCCAGAAGTTGATCCTGACCCGCGGAATTTCCGCCCGGGCCAATGTCGTCTGGACCATCGCCCATCAGGGTGGAAAAAGCACCAACGCAAAGATCCCGCTGTATCGCGACCCGAACTGGGCCGACGGGTTTGATGTCGTCGTCCACAACGAGTGCTTCGCCAACGTGCGGGACGTGGCCTGGATGGAACAGATCCTGAAGCCGCACCGCGAGGGAACCGCCGCGGTGCTGATTCACTGTGCGATGCACGGCTACCGCAACGGCACCGACGGCTGGTTCCGCTTCTGTGGAATGCAATCGCCCGGGCATGGACCACAGTTCTCCTTCACCGTCGAACCGCTGGTCCCCGACAACCCGATCACCGCTGGACTGGGGGCCTCCTGGACCACACCGCGGGGCGAGCTTTACCACAGTGTCAAGCTTTTCGACACGGCCACGGCGTTGGCTCGCGCCAAGCGACGCGGCGACGGGAAACCGCAGATCTGCGTCTGGACCAATCAGTACCACAAGGCCCGTGTATTCGCGACGACGATCGGTCACCACAACGAAACCATGGTTCAGCCACAATACCTGGACATGCTCGCCCGTGGCCTGCTCTGGGCAGTCGGCCGCGATGTGGCCAAGCACTTCCGCGCCACCAGCCCCGCCACCAACGACAAGATCCAGGCCCTGGTTTCCGTTCCCGTTGCCGGTTCGACAGCCGCCAAGACGCCGGCCGGCAAGTGTTGCGGCGAGGGCAACCTGGCCTTCGGCCGTGCCACCAAGGCCAGCAGCCAGGAAACCGGCAAGAACAACTTCGCCCGTCATGCCGTCGATGGTGACCTGAGCACTCGCTGGTGCGCCTCGGGGGCACGCCAGGGCGAAACCTGGCAGGTCGAACTGATCAAACCGCAGCACGTCAAGTCGCTGCGGATCCACTGGGAGAAGCGGGGAGTCGCCTACCGTTACCAGGTCGCCAGTTCGGCCGACGGGACCAACTGGCGGACAATCGTGGATCAGTCCGGCAACAAGAAGAAACGCCGAATCACCCGGCACGCCGTCGATGCACCCGGCACCCGTTTTCTGCAGGTCAAGTTCCTTGGATCCAGCACGGGCGTCTGGGCGAGTTTCTGGGAATTCGAGGCGAGTGATTCGAAATTGCCCCCGCTACCCAAGTCGGTGACCCAACCCGCTGCCACAGCGCCGGCCTCAATCGCCGATGTCCGCGCCCCGCAGGGGTTTGATGTCACGATGTTCGGGGCACCACCCCAGGTCAATTACCCGGTCTGCCTGGCCGCTGCCCCCGACGGCACGTTGTTCGTCGGAGTCGACAAGCAGGGATCGCTTGGCAAGGAACCCGGCCAGGGAAAAGTGCTGCGGCTGATCGACACCGACGGCGACGGGGTGGCCGACAGGATCAACGAGTTCGCCAGCATGGATCATCCCCGCGGGCTGCTCTTCGACAACCACGTCCTCTGGGTCCTGCACCCTCCGTTCCTGAGCGTCTTTCGCGACGATGACCGGGATGGCACAGCCGACCGGCACGAGGTGCTCATCAAGGGCATCAGCACCGACCAGGTGAATCGCCGTGGCGCCGACCACACGACCAACGGAATCCGCCTTGGCATCGACGGCTGGATCTACATCGCCGTCGGTGATTTCGGCTTCGTCAAGGCGACCGGCCGCGACGGCCGTCAACTGACACGTCGTGGTGGTGGGATCCTGCGTGTCCGTCCCGACGGGTCCGAGATGGAGGTCTTCTCGTGGGGACAGCGAAACATCCTTGATGTCTCGATCGACCCGTTCATGAATATCTTCACCCGTGACAACACCAACGACGGCGGGGGCTGGGATATTCGAGTCACCCACGTCCAACAGTCGGCCCTCTACGGCTACCCCTCGCTGTACCTGAATTTTACCGACGAGATCATGCCGCCGCTGGCCGATTACGGTGGTGGCAGTGGCTGTGGCAGCCTGTTCCTGCACGATCTTCGCTGGCCCGACGGCTACGGCAAGACCCTCTACACCTGCGACTGGGGCCGCAGCGAGATCTACCGGCACAACCTGCCGACGCGCGGTCCCACATTTGCTGCCCACCAGGAGGTGTTCCTGAAACTGCCCCGGCCCACCGACCTGGACGTCGATGGCAGCGGGAGGATGTATGTCGCAAGCTGGAAGAACGGCAAGTTCAAGTACGAGGGGCCCAACGTGGGGTTCGTGGCCCGGGTCACCCCGACCGATTTTGTTCCCAGGCCGTTCCCGAGACTCGGCGATGTCACCGACCAGCAGTTGGTCGGCTATCTCGCATCCCCCAGTGCGGTGTACCGCCTGCACAGCCAGCGAGAGTTGCTCAGGCGCGGCCCCGACGACGGTCGCATCGACCGCGTCTCGGCCCTGGCCGCCGACGGCAAGGCCGCCGGCTTTGCCAGGGCCGCGGCGGTTTTCACCCTGGGCCAGTTCAAGCACCGCGAGGTGATTCCCCGGCTGTTGAAACTGGTCGGGCAGGATCCCGTTCGTGAATTCGCATTGAGATCATTGACCGACCGAACGGGGCGATTGAAGCAGGTTCCCACCGCTCCGTTTGTCGCTGCGTTGAGCGACAAGAATCCCAGGGTCCGCGCCCAGGCGCTGATCAGCCTGGGACGGCTGGGACGCGTGGAGACGGCCAAGGCCATCCTGCCGCAGACGATCCGGGCCCCCGGATCATCTGCTCCCACCAAGGCGCCACGGTTCAATCAACCCGACCCGGGCCGCGTGATCCCTCACCTGGCCGTTCGTGCCCTGGTGGCTGTCGGTGGCGTCGACGCGTGTCTGAAGGCGCTCGACGGTCCCTACCATGACGGCGCCCAGTGGGCGTTGAAGTCGATGCACAACCGGCAGGCGGTCAACGGCCTGATCGCACGACTGAGCACCCAGCGCGACGACGCCCGGCGACAGGCGACACTGACGACCCTGGTTCGCCTCTTCCACCGCGAGGCCGAGTACAAGGGCGACTGGTGGGGGACCCGACCCGACAGGAGCGGCCCCTACTACGACCGCGCACGCTGGGAAATGAGCGATGCGATCGCCGGAGTGATCCAGACGGTCCTCGCCGACAACGACACCACCACCTCGAAACACCTGCTTGCCGAGTTGGCCCGGCACAAGGTCCAGATCAAGGGATTACCCCAATCGAGCAGGGTGGCCGCCAAGAAAGACGAAAAACCGCTGGAAGTCCCCAAGGTCGATCCCAACGACAAGACCCGGATCGCCAATCGTCCCGCCGACCAGGTGGCGGCCGAGGCCATCGCGAAATCCGGAGATGCGACCAGGGGTGGGAAACTGTTTGTCGCCCAGTCGTGCGCGCGATGTCACACCACGGCAAATGGTCAGAAACCGAAGGGACCGCACCTTGTCGACATCGGCAAACGCTACAAGCCCATCGAGCTCGTGCAGTCGGTTCTCAAGCCCAGCACGAAGATCGCCCAGGGTTTCGACACCTACGTCTTCGTCACGACCGAAGGCAAGATCATCACCGGTTTTGTTACCCGGGAAAGTGCCCGCGCTGTCGAGATCCGACAGTTGACGGGACTCCCTCTCGTGCTGCCCAAGAAGCGAATCGAGGAACGCGTCAAGCAGACAAAGTCGATGATGCCCGAGGGACTGGTCGGCAATCTCACCCCCGGACAACTTGCCGACCTGCTCGCGTACCTGCAATCCCTGAAGTGACCACCGGGACCAATCCCTGATCCGGCAACGGGCCTGGCCTGCCCGGTGGCCCCTCCGGGCCACCGACTGGATCGAAATTCTCATCGACTCTGGTAAACACGCGGCGGCTACGAGAAAATGACGGCTGGACTTTTTTATTCTTCTATTCTGTCCCGGCAGCACCGGGGAGGTCTTGATGAACGACGTTCCAGAAAAAACACGACGATCGCCCGCCGGTCGTATCGTGACCTGGGTTCTGATCGCCGTCCTGGCAGCGATCACCGGCACCGAAGCAGCCGCAAGGTTTGGCTACAGTGAAACGCTGAGTGCCCTCGAGAACCTCGACTTCGAGGCGTCCGAATCCGGCATCAAACTCGCCGAGGTCGAAAAGACGATCTCCGGCTGGACCAGGCGTTCGACGACCGACGACGGCACGGTCGTCTTTCGATGGATCAATCTACTGAAGCACTACGAGGTCAGCCTGAAACCGGAACCGGGCCAGGTTGACCGGATCGTCTCCTTCGAAACGGCGATGGCCGCAGACGATTCCATACCCCCACCGACACTGCCGGATGTTATTCCCGTCGCTCCGTTGAACCCATCCGCCGCTTCGATGCCATCTGGCGGCGGTGGCGGTGGCGGCGGCGGCGGCGGTCGCAGTGGCAGTGGTGGTGGCCTCGGCAAGACGCTGGCGCCGCCCGGAAACGAGAAGAAGGGTTCCAAGGACGACAAGTAAGCCGCGGTCGCCGGGCCACCGACCGCGGTGCCTGTTTCGACCTAGGACGGCTTGGGCGTGCCCTCTAGAATGCCGCCATGTTCTCTTCTCGGAACTGGTTCCCGGCGGCCAAACAACCTGGATCGTGGTTTGTGTCACCCGGGCGTTGTTTTGTGCTGCTGTTGTTGCTGCTCCCGTTGCTGGCTGGAACACCCGGTCGTGCCAACGGTCAGACCCGATCGAGTGGCCAACTTGAACTGTTCCGCAAGCAGCACGAGAAGTTGCGGAAGGACTATCTCGCCGCGTTGACGAAGCTCAAGACCTGGTGCACTGACCACGACCTCGACAAGGCCTCCGGAACCGTCGAGGCAGTGATTCGGTCGGCCGTGCCTGCCGAAGGTGGTGATCTCCGGTTGCCCACCACGGTCTCACCGGACCTCTCGCCGGATCTGTCGGCCGACCAGCGGCATTGGCAAAGCCAGTTGCGGACGCTGCGTCGCAACCACGGCCGGGCGCTGTACCTGCTCAGTCGTCGTGTGCTCAAGACCGGGCAGACCAGTTACGCCTACGACCTGGTCCGCGAAACCGCCACCAGCGATCCCGATTCCCGGTCGGCACGGCGGTTGCTCGGTTTCGTACGATTCGGCAACGAGTGGACCACGCCGTTTGCGGCGTCACAGAAACGCCGTCGTTTCACCTGGCACAAGGATTTCGGCTGGTTGCCGGCGTCCCATGTCCAACGCTACGAACAGGGTCAACGCTACTTCAAGCGGCAGTGGGTTTCACTGGCACGCGAAAAGGAACTGCGTCGCGACTTCCGCAATGCCTGGGAGGTTCGGACCGATCACTACCTGGTGCGGACCAACCACAGCCTGGAGCGGGGAGTCAGCCTGGCCGTGGATCTCGAGACCTTTCACCGGTTTTTCCATCGTTCGTTTGCCGGTTTCTTCAACACGCCCGACCAGATCAAGCAACTCTTCGAAGGCCGGCGATCACGCGGTCGTTCGACGACGACACCGCGACCCCACGTCGTCCATTTTTTCCGCGATCGCGACGAGTACCGGCGAACGCTCCGTCCGCGGATCGCCCAGATCGACATCACCAACGGCCTCTACATGACCGACGATCGGATCGTCTATTTCTTCCACGGTAACGAGCCTCCCGATCGCGACTATCCACGAGCGACGCTGTTCCACGAAGCCACGCACCAGTTGTTCTACGGAAGCCGTCCCAAGCAAAGGCCGATTGCCCGTAGCGAGCATTTCTGGATTGTCGAGGGGATTGCCTGCTACATGGAGTCGTTTCTTCCGACCGGGCGTGGATATCACATCGGCAACCCGCGGTACCTGCGGTTCTACTGGGCCCGTCAACGCTTGCTCGAAGAGAATTACTACATACCGCTACAGAAATTCGCCGCGATGGGCATGCGGGCCTTTCAGAATGACCCCAACATTACCCGCAATTACTCCCAGGCATCCGGACTTGCCCACTTTTTCCTGCACTACGACGGGGGCCGCTACCGCGACTCCCTGATCCGTCATCTCATGCAGATCTACACGCCCGGTCAGAGGATCGAGGTTCGGTCGCTCGAGTCACTGACCGGAGTCGACGCTGCTGAACTCGACCGTCAATACCGACGTCACCTCGCCGATCAGCAGTCCCGGCTTTCGACAGCGCCCCGACGAACACCTCGCCAGTAAACGTCGTCGCCGACGCTGCGGCATTCGCGGCACTCGAAAGCGGCCGTCTCGGGAATTTGCGACAGGCCGTCTCCGCCGACGGCCGCAATCGCCCGGCGACCTCCGACCAGTTTCGGCGCCAGGAAGACGTGGACCTCATCGATCCAATCCCCGTCGGCCAATGATCCCAGGACCTCGCTGCCGCCCTCGGCGAGTATGTGCGTCCATCGCCGTGTCCCGCATTCCTGCAGCAGGCCGGCAAGGTCGATCCGTCCACTGGCATCTCCGACACATTGCAGGACTTCGACCCCGGCTTCCCTGAGGGCTTCCACACGAACCGCTTCGGCGGCGTCGCTGCAAACCACCATCAACGGCACACGCTCGGCCGACTGCACCAGCCGGGATTCGGACGGGAGTCTCGCGTGGGAATCGAGTACGACGCGGGCGGCCACCCGCGGACCCTCCGGCCGAGCCGTCAACAGGGGATCGTCGGCCAGTGCCGTACCGATACCGACCAGGATGGCATCGACGCGACCACGAAGCCGATGAACCAGTTGGCGAGACTCGTCGTTGGAGATCCACTGCGAATGGCCGCCGGCGGCGGCGATCCGCCCATCCAGCGTCATGGCCCACTTGGCGTGAACCCAGGGTCGGCCGGTTGTCACCAGTTGCAGGAATGCCGCGTTGAGCCTGCGGACTTCGTCGGCGGCTCGCCCCACCTCGACGGTCAATCCCGCCTGCCTGAGGATCGCGATGCCCGCGCCGGCGGCATGCGGCGACGGATCCTCGATTCCCACGACCACGCGGTTGACCCCCGAGCCGATCACCATGTCGGTGCACGCCGGCGTCTGGCCCTGGTGGCAACACGGTTCGAGCGTGACGACCAGCGTGGCACCGGCGGCAGCCTCGCCGGCAGACGCCAGTGCGTCGACCTCGGCATGCGAGGCCCCAAACCGCCTGTGCCAGCCCTCACCCAGCAGTCGCAGTTGATCATCGACGACCACCGCACCCACGGCCGGGTTCGGCTCGACAAGACCTTCCCCGCCCGCCGCCAGCGTGGCGGCGTACCTCATCGCCGCTTCAAGGCTTTCAAATGACTCGGGCATCGATGCCGTCTCGCCGCAGGGCCGGATGTCAATCCTGCCCGGGAATCCAGAGTTTCTTCTCTTCACCTTCGCCATCGGTTGCGGTGGTTGTTTCGCCGGGGGTCCAAAGTCCCGAGGCGGAAACATTGCCACCCTCGTCATCCCACGGCGGCACGATCGCGTAGGTCTCGGCCATCATCTGCAGCTGTTCGCGAAGTTGAGGAATCTTGTTGCCGTAAACGTTCCACAACCGGCCCATCAGGTCACGAAGCTTGGGATCATCCGGTGTTTCGATCCTCAACATCAATTCCTGCATCTCGTATTGCAGCGACCGTTCGAACTCGTTCTCGAGTCCGGCCACGGCGTCCCGACCCCGGGCCAGCCACTCGAGAGCCGCCTCGCGGTCGTGCCGCTGTTGCGACAATTCGGCCAGGGCGACAACGGCACGATGAAAGTCCTCGCCCTGCCCAAACTCGTCACGTCCGATGAACTCGTGCAACACGTCAAACAGCAGGCGACTGTGGCGGACCAGCAACACCCGGTTGAGCAATGCGGCCAGCAGTTCGTCGTCGAGGTCGGCCGGAACGGTCCTCAACAACTGCAGCAGCGACATCGTCGCCAATTGGTCATCGGATTCGACCACGATCGTTGCCGACTCGGGCAGTTGCAGTGCCTGGCGGACAGCCGCGACATCGATCGACAACTGATTTTGTTCGCAGTGCGTCTCGAGCACCCGCACGGCCCCACCGAGGGCAGCAATCATTTCCGGGTCGCCGGCGACTTCCCTGGGGGTCCGACCGCCCAACGCCGCCAGGGCAGTGTTCGGCCAGGTGGTTGTGACAAACTGCTCGACGTGATCACGATGCAGTTGCCGCTTGACTCCGACTGGTGTCTTCGGGGTGAAGTGCCAGGTCACGTACAGAGACTGAAAATCGCGTGGGATCAGCTCGACAACTTCCTCGGCGTCTCCTTCTCCCTCGGATTGCACCAGGTCACTGCCGACTTCACGCAATGCCGCCTCGGCAGCGGCGATCTCCTCGCCGCTGCGCCCCACCAGTTGAATCGACGCGCCGGTTTCTTCCAACGCGGCATTGACCAGCAGGCGCCCCGAAACGCAGGGCACCGTCTCCAGCGTCAGCGGGTCGTCGCTGTCGGCAACGATTGATCGGTCGACCAGGTGAAACAACCCGACCGGCTCTCCCTCCTGCTGTTCATCGGGGCCATCGACGCGAACAAATCGCTCGTGCTGATCCAGATCGGTCAGCCACTTCGACGCGCTCTCGATCCCGAATCGACGGCTGACCAGTTGAATCCCGTCCTCGCGGTGCCCCAGTTCCAGCAACTGGGCCAGTGCCTGGCAGTCCTGGGCCGCGTCGGTGTCCTCGATCAGATCCGCCGCCCGCTTCAGGACCTCGACGGCAGCCAGTCCCTGCCCCGACCATGCCCGGCAGAGCCCTTCGTTGTAACGCAACCCCCAACTTCCGGGACTCTCGTCGGCCATCGCCTCGTAGCGACGGGCGGCTTCCGACCAGCAGCCACACCCGGCCACCGCCAGGACTTCCTCATCCCCTTCCTCAACCAGCGTGTAACCGCTGCGGAAGAGA
>Ga0163108_10003767_pt1 | contig 10752 bp, 11 predicted proteins | sample Fk1155metaG_FD_109644 | JGI IMG/M metagenome (GOLD analysis project Ga0163108, IMG submission 109644) | Marine microbial communities from the Central Pacific Ocean - Fk160115 155m metaG | ecosystem: Environmental > Aquatic > Marine > Oceanic > Photic zone | place: The Central Pacific Ocean...
AAATAAAATAGATTTTGTAATAGCAAATGGAGAAAATGCATCAGAAGCAGGCGTTGGAATTACTGAAAAAAATGCAGAAGATATGTTTAATGCTGGAGTTAATGTAATTACAAGCGGTAACCACATTTGGGATCAAAAAGAAACAATAGAACATATAACAAAAGAAAAAAGACTTCTAAGGCCTGAAAATTTAATCGAAGGTACACCTGGAAGGGGCTTTGAAATTTATAATGCTCCTTCGGGAGAAAAAATAGCAGTATTGAATTTGATGGGAAATATTTTTATGAAAAAATGTGAAGATGTTTTTAGGACAGCAGAAAAAATATTTAACAAATTTAGACTTAAAAGAGATGCAGATTTTATCGTCGTAGATTTTCACGGAGAAATTACAAGTGAAAAAATGGCAATGGGACACTATCTGGATGGTAAAGCAACGCTAGTTATTGGTACCCACACACACGTACCGACGTCTGATTCTAGAGTTTTAGAAAATGGTACTGCTTATCAAAGTGATGCCGGAATGTGCGGAGATTATAATTCAGTAATTGGAATGAATAAGGAAAATTCCCTTAAAAAATTTTTCAACAATAAAGAAGCCAAAAAACATTTTCCTTCACTAGGTGAGGCAACATTGTCTGGGATAATAGTCGATGGAGATTTAAATACTGGTTTAGCAAAGTCAGCAAAACAGTTCCTTTTTGGTGGCGTATTAAAGGAAGTTAATTAATATGGCCGGGCATTCACATTGGGCTGGTATCAAGCATAAAAAAGGAAGAGCAGATAAACGAAAATCAAAAATTTTTTCTAAGATTTCAAAAGAAATTACGGTAGCAGCTAAGTTAGGAGACAAAGATCCAAATATGAATTTTAGATTAAGATCTGCGATCCAATTAGCTAGATCGGCTAACATGCCTAAAGAAAATGTTGAGAGAGCCATTACTAAGTCGGAGGCCAGCCGAAATATCAACTATGATAGTATAAGATACGAGGGCATGGGACCGGGAAATATATATATTATAGTTGAAACTTTAACTGATAATAAAAATAGGACAGCTTCCAATATTAGAACAATTTTTCAAAAGTATGGAGGAAGACTTGGCACTATGGGGGTAGCTTCGCACAATTTTAAGCAATTGGGAATTATTAGAATTGAAAAAAAAACTATTTCGGATGAAACAATATTAGAATTGGCGGCTGAAGCAGGGGCAGAAGAATGTATTTCTGATGAAAACTTTCATAAAATATTTTGTGCTAAAGAACAATTTTATAAAGTTAAAACGGCAATTGAAAAAAAGGTTGATATTTTTATCCATTCAGGAATTGAATGGTATCCTTTGAACCATTTGAATTTAAAGGAAAATCAATATAAATCTGCTGTTAATTTATTAGAATCCCTAGAAGAAGACGAAGATGTACAGAACGTTTATACAAATTTAAAAGAGAAAAAATTAAATTAACAAATGATAATTTTTGGAATAGATCCTGGTGTAAGCGGGGCGATTTGTGTTCTAAAAGAAGGAAAGATTTTGGAAGTTTACGAAATGCCAACAATGATAGATGGAAAAAAAAATAAGAGACAAGTCAATGGTGCAGAAGTAACTAATATTTTTCTAAAAAATTTAAATAACGAATATAAAGCAAAAGTTGTTGTTGAACACGTAACAGCAATGCCAGGACAGGGAGTAACAAGCATGTTCAATTTTGGCCAATCGTTTGGCGTATTGAAAGGAATATGTGCAGCATTAAAACTACCAATTTATTTTGTGAGACCTGTAAAATGGAAAAAACATTTTAACTTAATCAAAACAAATAAAGATGCTAGCCGCACCAAAGTTATTGAAATTTATCCATATATTTCCTCAAAAATATCAAGAAAAAAAGACTCAAATAAAGCAGATTCAATACTAATTGCTAAATATTTTGAAGAAACCCAGAATACATGAATTCAATTAGAAAAACATTGACAAATTCATGACACATTTTAGTGCAATTTAATTTCAATGGAAGCAGAAATAGCAACACAAGCAGTTGGACTAGCAAGCTCTACAGATTTTTCATTAATAAATCTTTTTTTAAGAGCAGATATTGTCGTAAAAAGTGTAATTATTATTTTAATTTTAGCCTCAATTTATTCTTGGGCGTTGATATTTGATAAATATAAACTTTTTAAAAGAATTCATAAAAGCTCTTCAATTTTTGAAGATAAATTTTGGAGCTCAAAATCTGCAGAAAGTTTTTATAATAGTCTTCCAGACAAAACCAAGGATCCTATAGCAAACATATTTCGGTCTGCCATGGATGAATTAATCAGATCAAAATCTAAAAATAGCACCATCCAGACTGCAAGGGTTACTAGAGTTTTAGAAATTTCGGCAGATAAAGAAATTCAATCTATTGAAAAAAACTTTTCTTTTTTAGCAACGGTAGGATCTACAGCGCCATTTATTGGATTATTCGGAACAGTTTGGGGTATCATGAACTCTTTTCAATCAATAGCAATATCTAGAAACACAAGTTTAGCTATAGTCGCGCCGGGAATTGCAGAAGCACTGTTCGCAACGGCATTGGGTTTGCTTGCGGCAGTACCTGCTGTTGTGGCGTACAATAAATTTAATAATGAGTCTAGAATATACGGAAGAAGAATAGAAAATTTTACAAAAAAATTTTTATCAATCATCTAATTTAAAATATGGTATTCAAATATAATCGCTCACAGTCGGAACCAATGAGCGAAATCAATGTTACACCCTTTGTTGATGTGATGTTGGTTTTGTTAATTATATTTATGGTGACCGCACCATTATTAACTGTCGGAGTCCCTGTAGATTTACCAGAAAGTTCCGCAGATTCCCTGCCCGAAGATCAGGAACCTTTAACTTTGTCAATTAACTCAAAGGGTGAAATTTTTATTCAAGAACATCAAGTTGAATACGACAAAGTAATAGCTAAAATTTTGGCTATTGCAAAAAATAGAACCGATACGAGAATTTATGTCAGGGGGGACAAAACAATAAATTATGGAAGAGTTTTAGAGATTATGGGTATGCTATCTGGCTCAGGTTTTACTAAGGTAGCTTTAATATCCGAGCCTTATAAGCAACGGTAATTTATTTATTTTAATGAATGAACAGAAGTATTTTTTTATCAGTCATTTTTCACATTATAGTTATTAGCTTAACGGCCATAAGTTTTCCTTATATGATAAAAAAACCAATTGATTTACCTCCAATTATATCAATAGAATTAATACAAATTTCTGATATCACCAATATTCCCTACGCCCCCAAAGCAAAAAAAATTTTGGAGAAAATTAAGAAAGAAAAGGAAAGGGTAGTTTCAGAACAGGCTCCTCCAAAGATAGTCAAAAAAGAAAAACCCGATGCAATTCCTCTTCCAAAAGATGCAAAAAAAAAGAAAAAAATAAAAACTAAAAAACAAAACCCCAAAAAAATCGAATCTGAAATAAAGCAAGTATCAGAATTTGAAAAAAAAGAACTTTTTGATCCTGATCAAATTGCAGCATTAATTGATAAATCTAAGGTCGAAACAGCCGAAACTATGCGCAAAAGTGATAAACTCACCCAAAGTCAGGACAAAAATTTTGTAACACTTGGTTTAACGCTAAGTGAAGAAGATGCATTAAAGGCCCAAATATTTGGTTGCTGGAGCATTCCTTTGGGTTTACCGTATAATGAAAATTTATTAGTAAGAATTAAATTAAAATTAAAAACAGATGGTACAGTAATTAAATCAGAAATTTTAGATCATGTAAGAATGAATACACCTGGGCAAGGTTTTTACAAAGTACTAGCCGAAAGTGCCTTAAGGGCAATTAGGTTATGTCAACCATTAAGAGTTCCAACAACAGGTTATGATAGATGGAAGGATTTACAGCTTAATTTTGATGCCAATGAAATGCTAAAGGGATGAAAAACATATTATTATTAATTTTTTTACTTGTTGTTTTTTTTACAAAAAGTTCTTTTGCATTAATTGAAATTGATATAACTAGAGGAAATTTAAACCCACTTCCGGTTGCAGTTTCGCCCCTTTATGTTGAATCTAAGTCATCTGAAGCACTAAAAGAATTAAAAGTGGGTTCAGAAATATCAAAAATAATTGAAACCAATCTTTTAAGATCGGGCTTATTTAACCCATTGGAAGAAGATTCTTTTGTTCAAAAGCCAGATATAGCTCATCTTAAACCACGTTTTGAAGATTGGAAATTAATTAAAGCTCAAGCTTTAATCACAGGAAAGATCAATATTGATGATGATAAATTAAGAGTTGAATTTAGATTATGGGATGTATTGGCAGCCAAAGAGATGATGGCATTAGCGTTTACCACGGTGCCAAATAATTGGAGAAGAATAGCCCATATAATTACGGACAAAGTTTATCAAAGACTTACTGGGGAAGAAGGATATTTTGACACAAGGATAATTTATGTATCTGAAAAAGGTCCAAAAAATCAAAGAATAAAAAAATTAGCAATCATGGATCAAGATGGAGCCAATACTAAATATTTAACTTTGGGAAACGAGCTTGTTTTAACCCCAAGATTTAATCCAACAAATCAAATGGTGACCTATATGTCTTATTTTAGAAATTTACCAAGGGTTTATTTGCTAGATATTGAGACAGGTGTTCAAGAGGTGGTTGGTGAATTTCCTGGCATGACGTTTGCGCCAAGATTTTCTCCAGATGGAAAAAAAATAATTATGAGTTTTGCAAAAGATGGTAATTCTGACATATTCACTATGAACTTAGAAACAAGAGTGGTTGAAAAAATTACCGAACATCCCGCAATAGATACTTCTCCTTCTTATTCTCCAGATGGAAAATATATTTGTTTCAACTCTGATAGAAGTGGTTTTCAGCAAATTTATAAAATGAGAAGCGATGGTTCTGATGTTAAAAGAATTACATTCGGGCAAGGAATATACGGTACACCGGTTTGGTCTCCAAGGGGAGATTTAATAGCATTTACAAAAATGTACAAAGGCAGGTTTTATATTGGAGTTATGAGGACAGATGGATCGGGAGAAAGATTACTAACCGAAAATTACTATCAGGAAGCTCCATCTTGGTCACCAAATGGGAGAGTTTTAATTTTTTATAGAGAAACGAAGTCGGGAAGTCAGGGAGAAGGATTTTCAGCTACATTATGGTCAATTGACCTAACGGGCTACAATGAAAGATTGATTGAAACTCTAACAGACGCATCAGACCCATCTTGGTCATCTTTATTGTCAAAGTAGTTATTATTTGGTTGAAATTTGACTTGCATCATGTATCTAGAAATATTAATGTTAAAAAAAATTATGGGAGTTCAAATATGGCTTTAGGGAATTCAATTAGAAGTATATTGTTGGTGATAGTAGCGGCGATCATATTGTCCGCTTGTGCTACAAAAACAACAAAAAAAGTTGGTGATTATAAATTATCGCAAATTTCGGGAGATACTTATACTGGTGAAGAAACTGTTAAATATTTAGCAACAGGTGTTCCGGATAGAGTGTTCTTTGCAACTAATAAATCGGTTTTAACAACAGCATCAAGAGATACATTGAGAAAACAAGCGGCTTGGTTAAGGGAAAACAAAAGTATCAACGTGACAGTCGAAGGTCATTGTGATGAAAGAGGTACAAGAGAATACAACCTAGCTTTGGGCGAAAGAAGAGCAAATGCTGCAAAAGATTATCTTATGACTTATGGAATATCTGGTAATAGAATTTCTGTAATAAGTTACGGAAAGGAAAGACCAGTAAATGCTGGCTCTGGTCCTTTGGCTTGGTCACAAAATAGAAGGTCTGTGACGGTCAAGGCTAACTAAATTTTTTTTGTGAAATAAATATAAAGACCCCGGATATACCATCCTGGGGTCTTTTTTTTGCCATTATTTTAATTAGTAATTTAATTAATGTATAGATTGCTGAAATACACAATAGGCCTATTTGTAATTATTATTATTTTAAATGTTCAAAATAAGTCTCTTGGTGAGGAAAGTGAAATCTACGATATATTGAATATCATACAGAAAGATTTGAAAACTTTAGAAAAAGCAGTTTATTCAGGAAATTCTTCTTCCATGGCACAGTCAGATGATTCAAATTTATCTCAAGATACACTCACAAGACATTTGTTAAAACTTTCAGATATCGAACAACAGTTTCAGGAACTTACAAATAAATTTGAGGAAATAAATTATAAAATTGACAAACTTTCAAGTAGAATTTCAAAAAATCAGGCTGATAGTCAATTACGATTTCAAGATTTAGAAAAAGCTAAGTTATCAGGTCAGTTACAATCCTCTGATATTGCAAGTAATCAATCAGAAAAGCAACTACCCGGTTCTTCTGAAGCCCAAATTCTTGGCAGAATTAGTGATGAAGATTTAAAAAATACTCAAATAGTACAAAGCACTCAATCTATAGAATCTACTAGTGCTATTGTAGCTGAAAAATATATTAGCGAGGAAAAACTTTTACCCGAAGGAACACCAAAAGAACAATATGATTTTGCACTTAGCTTTGTAAAAGTTGGTGATTATGAAACTGCGGAAATTGCGCTAAAAGAATTTGTTGATACAAATGCCAAAGACAAACTTGCTGGTAATGCACAATATTGGTATGCAGAGACATTTAGAATTAGACAGCTTTATCAAGATGCGGCAACAGCATATTTGGATGGTTATCAAAAATATCCTAATAGTGGCAAAGCTCCTGTTAATTTATTAAAGCTTGGGGTATCTCTAGTTCAAATTGGAGAAAAAGATCAGGGTTGCTCAATGATTACCGGAGTAAGTAAGCAATATCCAAAAGCAAGTCAATCTGTTCTTCAAAAAGCAAAATATGAAGAAAAAAAATTCGACTGCCCAACGAAAAAAAGTTAAATTCGATAACAAATATCTTGGGGATCCAAAAATTAAGAGGATATATTTAACTTTTAAAAAACAATTATATTCCCAAATTAAAAATCAAAAATTTTGTATAGGAGTATCTGGAGGACCAGATAGCTTAGCTCTAGCATTCTTAGGTAAAATTTTTTCAAAAGAATTTAATAGTAAATTTATAGCTTTAATAATTGATCATAATTTGAGAAAACAATCTGCAATAGAAGCACGAAAAGTTAAAAAAATTTTAACAAAGCACAAAATTAGAACCAAAATATTAACTTGGAAAGGCAAAATTCCAAAATCAAATATTCAATTTAATGCACGTAATATTCGATATTTCTTGCTGAAAAAGGAATGTAACAAATTGAACGTTAAAAACTTAGTTTTGGCTCATCACGAAAGTGATTTAATTGAAAATTTCTTTATAAGGCTGTTTAGAGGCAGTGGTTTAAAAGGCTTATCTTCTCTAAATATAAAAAGATATCCAGAGGATAATGTTTTAAATTTAATTAGACCTTTGATCAATACTAAGAAAAATGAATTAATTTATATTTCAAAAAAGGTCTTTAAATTTTATTTAACCGATCCGTCAAATTTCAAAGAAAAATTTTTACGCACAAGAATTAGAAATTATTTGGATAAATTTAAATTGGATGGACTAGATATTAACAAGGTAAAATTAACATTAAGTAACTTGCAGTCAGCAAATGAATCCATAAATTTTTATAAAGAAAAATCTATTAAAAATTACGCAAGATATTTACAAAGTAATGAATGTTTTGTTAGCTATGATTTATTTAACTATGAATCTGAAGAGGTTATTTTTAGGGCTATTAGCGATATTATTTCCAAAGTCTCTGGAAAATATTATTCACCAAGAGGAAAAAATGTTAAAAATTTGATTACTGGAATCCAATCAAAAAAATTTAATAAAGCGACGCTTGGTGGATGCATAGTTGAGAAAACTCATAATATCCTAATATTTAGAAAAGAATTTGGGGCCTAGTTTTAAATTATGTGCTTATTTTGAATATTATTATGTTAATTTGCCCCTTGTTTAGTTTAGAATAAATCTTATTTTAATAGTATAATATCAACATATAGATACCGACTATGAATTTTAAAAATTTGGTTATGTGGGCAATTATAGTTTTCCTAACCATAGGTTTATATAATATGTTCAAACAACCACAGAACATTCAACAAAGTAATAATATATCCTTTTCAGAATTTTTAAACGAAGTTGATAACGGCAGAGTGGTACAGGTTGATATTAAAGGAAATAATATCAGCGGGAAACTTGCAAATGGAAAAAATTTTAATACTTATGCACCAAACGATCCCAATTTAGTAGAAAAATTAACTGACAAGGGAGTTGGTATAACTGCCGCTCCAACAGAAGATAAAATGCCATCATTACTTGGGGTGCTATTGTCTTGGTTTCCTATGTTGCTTTTAATTGGTGTTTGGATATTTTTCATGCGCCAAATGCAAGGAGGTAGAGGTGGAGCAATGGGCTTTGGAAGATCCAAAGCTAAACTGATGAGTGATTCGAAAAAAAAAGTAACTTTTCCTGATGTTGCAGGAGTTGAGGAAGCAAAAGAGGAAGTGCAGGAAGTTGTAGAATTTTTACGAGATCCTAAAAAATTTATGAGACTTGGTGGAAAAATACCTAAAGGTGTATTGCTTGTAGGACCTCCAGGTACGGGAAAAACTTTGTTAGCCAAAGCAATTGCAGGTGAAGCAGACGTCCCATTTTTTACAATATCTGGATCAGATTTTGTTGAAATGTTTGTTGGCGTTGGCGCCTCAAGAGTAAGAGATATGTTTGAACAAGGAAAAAAAAATGCTCCATGCATAATTTTTGTTGATGAATTAGATGCAGTAGGAAGAAGCAGAGGTGCAGGACTAGGTGGAGGAAATGACGAAAGAGAACAAACTCTTAATCAGATATTGGTAGAAATGGATGGTTTTGAAACAAACGAGGGTGTAGTTATAGTTGCAGCAACCAATAGGCCTGATGTATTAGATCCTGCGCTACTAAGACCAGGTAGATTTGACAGACAAGTAGTTGTTCCATTGCCCGATATAGTTGGAAGAGAAAAAATTCTAAAAATACATGCTAAAAAAATTTCAATAGGACCTAACGTAAAACTAAAAACAATAGCCAAAGGAACACCGGGATTTTCAGGAGCGGATTTGGCCAATTTAGTAAATGAGTCTGCGTTATTAGCTGCAAGAAAAAATAAAAGAATTGTTACAATGCAGGAATTTGAGGATGCTAAAGATAAAGTAATGATGGGTGCTGAGAGAAAGTCAATGGTTATGACTGAAGACGATAAAAAATTAACGGCCTATCATGAAAGTGGGCATGCCATTGTCGCTTTAAACGAAAAAGCATCAGATCCTATACACTAGGCAACGATCATACCTAGGGGAAGTGCCTTGGGTGTTGTCTGGACTTTGCCAGAAAGAGATAAATATTCTCATTCAAGGGAATATTTAGAAGCAAATATATCGAAAGCAATGGGAGGACGAATTGCAGAGGAATTAATTTTTGGTCACGAAAAAGTTACTTCTGGCGCTTCTTCAGACATCCGAATGGCTACCAAACTAGCAAAAGATATGGTGACTAGATTTGGAATGAGCAACGAACTTGGTCCATTAACATATGGAGAAAATGAAGATGAGGTTTTTCTTGGAAGATCTATAACAAGGCATCAACAAATGTCCGAAGAAACTGCAAAAAAAGTTGATTCAGAAATTAAAAAAATAGTGGACATAGGGTACAAAAGAGCAAAAAAAATATTAACAGAAAAAATTAATGATCTACATAAATTGGCTAAAGCTTTAATATTGCATGAGACTTTAACTGGTGATGAAATTGTGGATTTAATTTTAAAAAATAAATTTCCAGAACGAAAAGAAGATCCAAAAAAAGACGAACAAGATAAAACTTCCGCACTAGGTTCACTAGGTTTAAAACCTAAGCCCGCACATTAAACGTCCATAGATGAGAAAATATTACACAAGGGCGTGTAATTTTTACTATGGGAAAATAGCAAGAGATTTAATTTTAAATGATAAAGCTTTACCTTTAAATTCTAGACAGAATATAGCTTTTGATCAAATAGAGATTTTTCAAAGAAAACAAAATAAAATTGTTGAAAGCAAATTTTGCTCAATTACAGAAATTAATAATTTGGATAAGGAAATATTATTTGAAATAGAAAAAGATATAAAGAATATAACTTTGGAAAGAAAAAGTATATTGGGATTGAAATTTGATATACCTCAAATAATAGGTGTGCTCAATATAACACCCGATAGTTTTTCCGATGGTGGATTATTTTTTGAAGAAACTAAAGCATATGAACAGGCCAAATTAATGATTGATAGCGGGGCAACAATTATAGATATCGGCGGAGAATCAACCAGACCAGGCTCGACAACTGTTAATGAAAAAGAAGAATGGAAGAGAATAGAAAGCACTATAATAAAATTAAAAAAATACTTTCCAAAAATACTTTTATCTTTAGATACAAGAAAATCTTATGTTATGAACAAAGGCATGCAAAATGGAATTGATATTGTTAACGATGTATCAGGTTTGAATTTTGACAATAAATCTTTTGAGCTTATTAATTCGAAAAATCTCCCTTTTATTTTGCATCATATGCAGGGAACTCCAGAAACAATGCAAAACAATCCAATTTATGAGGATGTTTTGTTGGATATTTTTGATTTTTTTGAGGAAAAAATTAATTTTTGTTTAAAAAAAAAATTTAAAAAGGAGTTTATTATCCTAGACCCAGGAATCGGATTTGGAAAAAATTTAGATCATAATTTAAGAT